>Ga0209567_10000014_pt1 | contig 74105 bp, 57 predicted proteins | sample COG_12_FD_184756 | JGI IMG/M metagenome (GOLD analysis project Ga0209567, IMG submission 184756) | Pelagic marine sediment microbial communities from the LTER site Helgoland, North Sea, for post-phytoplankton bloom and carbon turnover... | ecosystem: Environmental > Aquatic > Marine > Neritic... | reverse complement strand
ATTATTTTCGCGATATGGATTATGGCATCACTCAACGCCCCCAGGAAGTGGCGGCGGCACTGGAACCATACCTGCCGGGGATCTCTCCCGAGGATGCCGTCGCTGCCGTCGTAAAGGGCCGTAACAATTGGATCGTCTGGAGCGGTGGTATCGACAGAATGTGGGACGTTCTCGCGCAGAACAGTGTGGGTGCGTTGGATCTCCTCAAGGCGATTTCAAATCACCCGAGCTTGAAGTACAACCGCGACAACCGATGGTACAACCAGGGCCTGGTGAACGAACCGTGCTTTGAAAAGCCCACCGGCCCAAGACAAGATCGTTATGGTTTGTGGTTGGACGTGAGAAGAGAAGGCTGCAGCCCGGATCCTTTTGAAAACGAACAAAAATATCCCGGCGTAAAGATAGGCGCCCGTGGAAGTAATATCCCGGTCGGCTCCTACTATGGATACGCCAGCGGTGTTATGGGTCTGCGGTTGTTTCCCAATCCTGATTTCGACGCGAAGGCTGAAGCAAATTGGGATCCGATTCGCTACTATGAAGATCCAAGCTATTATTTTGACAAAAAATTAGTTCGTCCTTATCGAGTGGCAATGACCTGTGGTTTTTGCCATGTCGGACCCAATCCAACGAATCCCCCGGACGACCCGGAAAATCCAAAATTCGAGAATCTCAATTCCAATCCGGGCGCCCAGTATTTTTGGGTTGACCGGATCCTAAATTGGGACCCCGATTCATCGAGTTTCCCATATCAGTTATTTCATACTTCCAGACCCGGTGCGCTGGATACATCGCTCATTTCCACGGACTACATTAACAATCCGAGTAATATGAATGCGGTCTACAAATTGGGAGCGCGAATGGCCATGGCCAAGCGATGGGGCAAGGAGACCATTGCGGACGGAGCCCTGGACAACAAACAATTCGACGAATTTGTTCCTGCGGGAAGCCCGCTGACAAGTTTTTACGAGGCTCCGGACTCGGTGTGGACCCCTCGCGTTTTGAAAGACGGCGCGGATTCGGCGGGGGCGTTGGGTGCGCTGAATCGTGTTTTTATAAATATTGGGTTGTTTAGTGAGGAATGGTTCGAACACTTCAAACCGCTAATTGGCGGTGCACCGTTCACCCCCTTCGAAATTGCGGTCGCCAATAAGAACTCGTCATACTGGAACGCGACGGAAAATCAGACTACCGACCTTGCGCTATTTTTTCTAGCCGCATCCAGGCCGGATTTACTTAAGGACGCCCCGGGCGGGGATGCTTACCTGACCGAGGACGCGGCGCGTTTGGAAAAGGGGAAGACGGTATTCGCAGAACGTTGTGCGCGATGTCATTCAAGCAAACTCCCCGACAAGGCGTTTACATTCTTTGCCGATGAAGGCTGCGCCGGCTCGGGATATCTCAATTGCTGGAACGACTACTGGGCGTGGACTAAAACGGACGAGTTCAAACGAAGCATGACCGAGCTTGCACTCGCCTCAGATTTCGTTGAAGACAACTATCTTTCTACGGACCTGCGGATTCCCATTACGCTGTTGGAAACCAACGCGTGCCGGCCGCTTGGTACGAACGCCCTGGCCAACGATATTTGGGATAACTTCTCATCAAAGTCATACAAGGACCTTCCATCCGTCGGAACTATCACCGTGCATCACCCCATAAGCGGTGAACCCCGAGAGTACGCGATGCCGGCCGGTGGTCGTGGTTACACGCGCGTACCGTCACTCACCAGCATTTGGTCCACGGCTCCGTTTTTGTTAAACAATACGGTAGGCAAATTCGATTGGCGCGGTTCGGTAGAGGGGCGGATGGTTTCGTTCAATGACTCAATTCAAAAAATGCTATGGCCTGAAAAGCGTGCAGGCGAGCGCCTGTATAAAACCGAATCCGGTAAGGATTTGCCCGGCGTGATCGATGTAACCACGGCAACCAGCTACCTGAGGGTGCCGGCGGGGTACTTGCCGACATTTCTCAAACGATTAGGTGGTCCGTTGGAACGTTGGCTACCGTGGTTGTTCAGTGCCGATGGCATTCAGATTGGCCCCATCCCCAAGGGAACACCGGTGAACTTGCTGTCGAATCTGGATCTGGAAAAAAAACGCGAGGTGCTGAAGGTTCTGCTGAAAACAAAAAAAGAACTCAAGGCGCTTCCTCCCGATGCCACCGATGAAGCGGCGCGCGAGCAATTCCGAGATTTGGTCGATCCTATGTTAGCCGTAAGCAAGTGCCCGGATTTCGTGGTCAACCGCGGCCACTATTTCGGCACGGATTACCAACCGGACGAACCCGGGCTAAACGATGATGATAAGTGGGCTTTGATCGAATTTCTCAAAACCTTGTAGCATATCTGCTGACCCCTGGTGAGACATGCGGGCTAGTCAGCGGCTGCACATCAATGCTTAAACCTGCCAAGTCAGAATCCGACGCGCCCGGAGACGGTAGAGACGCTTTCGAGTACATAGTTGTCGGCTCTGGAGCGGGGGGTGGCCCTTTGGCGGCGAATCTTGCGCTGTCCGGGTTTAAGGTTCTATTGCTGGAAGCCGGCGGTGACGATGAACCCTACAACTATCAAGTCCCTGCTTTTCACACCCTGGCTTCGGAAGATGACCGCTTGAGCTGGGATTTCTACGTGCGCCATTATGCGGACGATGCCCAGCAGCAGCGTGATGAAAAATTTACGTCGAAGCGCAAAGGCGTGCTCTACCCCCGCGCCGGGACTCTGGGTGGCTGCACCGCACACCATGCCATGGTCACGATCTACCCCAACAACAGCGATTGGGATCATATTGCCGAGGCGACCGGTGACGACAGCTGGATTAGTGACAAGATGCGCGACTATTTCGAGCGTTTAGAACGCTGCGAGTATGTGCCTGCTTCCGACACCGAAAGTCGGCATGGATTTCACGGATGGCTGGCGACAAACATCGCCGATCCGGCAATGATAGTTGGGGATAAAGTTCTCAAAAAACTCATAGTCGCCGCGGTGAAGGAATCTTACTCAGAGCTCCGCAAACCTTTCAAGCGGGCGTTTGAACGACTGGGGCATGGTTTCGACCCGAATGATTGGCGTCTAGTCGAACGCGGCTCGGAGGGGATATGCGTAACGCCCCTTTCCATATCCAGCGGAAAGCGCAGCGGAAGCCGGGAATACATTCGACACGCACAAAAGGCTTGTCCAGAAAATCTGACGGTAAGAACCGACGCTTTGGTATCGCGCATCGTTCTCGATGCAGAAAATCGTGCGGCGGGCGTGGAGTATATCGCGGGCAAAAGTTTGTACAAAGCGGATCCGCGATCCGGGGGCGATGAAGTGGGTGAAGCGCATGTGGTTTCCGCCACCCGCGAGGTAATCCTGAGCGGGGGTGCGTTCAACACACCCCAAATACTCAAGTTGTCAGGGATTGGGCCCAAAGAAGAGTTGGTTAGACACGGTATAGACGTGAAAGTAGATCTTCCGGGGGTTGGCGAAAATCTGCAGGACCGGTACGAGGTGTGTGTGGTTTCCAGGTTACGGAAACGGCTGTCGGTATTAGAGGGCATGAAGTTTCACGCGCCGGCGGACAACGAAAGCGCCGACCCGCAGTTCAGTGAGTGGTTGGATGGAAAGGGCCCTTACACTACGAATGGAGCGGTTATCGCGATAATGAAACGTTCTTTTCCAGAACGTCCGGATCCGGATTTGTTTATGTTTGGAATTCTGGGAAACTTCAAAGGCTACTATCCGGGATATTCCAGGAAAATCCTCGAAAACAAAACTTTTACGTGGGCTATTCTAAAGGCGCATACTGAGAACAATGCCGGGCGCGTGACCTTGAAATCCGGTGATCCGCGTGATGCGCCCGATATCAACTTCAATTACTTTACCGACGGTGCAGACAAAGATTTGGATTCGGTAGTCTCCGGCGTAAAAACCGTACGTGGCATCCTGGCCCGAAACAAAGACATAGTGGAATACGAAATGCTGCCAGGACGGGATGTTGAAACGGACGAAGAGATTCGGCAGTTTGTTAGAGACAATGCGTGGGGTCACCATGCCTCTTGTTCCTGCAAAATGGGCCCCGATAGCGACGCGATGGCGGTGGTCGACAGTAATTTTCGGGTCCGCGGCACGCAAAACCTGCGTATCGTCGACGCATCGGTATTTCCCAAAATTCCCGGTTTCTTCATTGTCACTTCGGTGTATATGATCAGCGAAAAAGCCAGTGACGTGATCATTGCCGACGCGAGGCGAAAATAATCACGAGCGAACCGGGGCACCGCGGCCGTCGGATGGGGATTACCTCACCTTGAGCGCGTGCGCCATGAAACCCATGGTCAATCGGCCTGCTTCGCAGGCCGTCCGGTGGACGTTAGGGTCAGCACGGAGTTTGCAATCAAAGCCGACAAGACGACGAACCCTCCGACTACCGTTTCCCTGGTTGCCGCCTCTCCTAAGGCCAACCAAACCAGAATCGGCGCGAGCACCGTTTCCAGCAGCATGAGCAGGCTGACCTCCGGAGCCGGTATATATCGAGGTCCCAATGTAATCAAAGCGAAAGATACCGGTAAAAGAACGAGACCCAGGAACATCATCAGACCCAGTCCCAAGTCGGTCATCGCCAGGGGCGCCGCCAGCGGAATCGCCGCAACCGCGGACAAGAGCTTTCCCATGGACATCGCTGGTATCATGTTTACGGATTTTCGGTGGCGGATAATCACGAACGTGATGCCTAAACCCGTTGCAGTCACCAGGGCGAGCAGGTCGCCCAGCAGATGACCGCTTCTCAGGTCGTGGAAGACAATGATCACTATCCCCACAAAGGACAGAAAAATCGCGACCCAGGTTCGCAGCGGCGGTTTTTCATTGAGCAAGACCCAGGAGAACAATGCCGTGAACAAAGGCGAAGTGGCTATGATGATCAGGGTATTGGCTACTGCCGTATTCGTAATCGAAAGAATAAATGCCAATGCCTGGACTGCCATCGTGATGCTGGCGATCACAACCCATCGATCCACATAGAGAAAGCGCCGTATTGCACCGGGGCCCTCCATCACGCCATAGATCACAACGAGCCCAATACCCGTCAACAATCCTCTCCAGAACGCGATGGACCAGCCGCCGCCTCCTTCGCCCTGAATCAGGCGAACGAGCAAGGCGTCCGGACATAAAAAAAGGACACCTAACGCAGTTACTGCAAAGCCAAAGCTATGATCTTTCAATGACGAAGCCTGACCAAACATCCGGGTCCGTTTCTTTTGTTCTTCTTATGCTCCCACGTTGAGGACCCTCTGCCAAGGGTTGCCCCGGGCTTCAATTAGACCAGGTGTCTATATTTTCCATCCGTTCAATGACCCGTGCCGAATACTCGGAGCATCATTACGCAACGGTGCTCAGTTGGGCGCGCAGGCTGGGCACCGGGTCTGGAGACCGCAACAGCTGCTCGAGGGACGTTATGGGTATTGGTTCGGAAAGGATAACGCCCTGGGCATACGGGCATTTCATTTCCCGCAGGCGCATCAGTTGGTCGGTGCGCTCGACCCCCTGGGCGATAACCGAAAGATTCAAGCTCAAACCCAGGCTGACGATCGCTTTGGCAAGGTCGGTCTCCGCCGCAGCCTCGGTGAGTCCGGAGACGAATAGCGGGTGTATCTTGATCACGTCCACCGGGAAGCGATTGAGGTAGGTGAGAGACGAGTAGCCGGTGCCGAAATCGTCAAGCGCCAGCCGGACCCCAAGCGACTTAAACGTGTGCATCACCGAACGGGAATCATTAATTGCGGTGAACGCCGCGCTTTCCGAGACTTCCAGCACGACTCGCTTAGGCTGGATGCCGGAGGTCTGTATAGCGTTCTGCAGGTCCGCAGTGATCTTCGGATCACTCAGCCGCGACGGCAACACGTTCAGATGCAAGTCCAAACTCCAGTCGTTTCGGGGCACGGTGAGTTCCTGAAGAGTTCTACAAGCCTCGTCGAACACCCAACGGTCAATATCCGAAATCGAGCCGGACTGCTCGGCGATGGGCACAAACGCGCTGGCTGGCAACATGCCTCGTTTTGGATGCCGCCAGCGTATCAGGGCCTCAAGCGCCGTGATGCGCCCGCTGTCGAGAGAGAAAATCGGCTGAAAGGCCAGTTCGAACTCTTCTTGTTCCAGCGCCCGCCATAATTCGGCCTCGAGATCGGAATGATCACGGGTATCTGCATCCAAGTTTTGCTTGAACACAATGGTCCTGGCTTTGCCCGACCGCTTGGCTATTCGCATTGCCGTGTTCGCGTTGCGCAGAAGATCAGTGCCCGTCTTGGACTCAAGTCCCTCCAGCGCGATGCCGACGCTGATGGTCAGCTTGACCGTTTTCTCCCGAACACTGGTTACGTAAGGCTCCGACAACTTCTTGTGCAGGCGTTCGGCCGTGCAAGCTACGTCCGCGGAGGAGCGAATGCCTTCGATCATGATGGCAAACTCATCGCCGCCTAAACGTGCCGCCGTGTCCGTTGTGCGCAGACAACTTCGCATGCGCCGGCCAAGCTCAACCAGGACTTCATCACCCGCGAAATGTCCCAGGTTGTCGTTGATCGATTTGAAATCGTCGACATCAACGAACAACAAGGCCACCTTCTTGCCGCCCTGCCGCTGACGGGAAATCCCCTGCTCCAGGTGATCAAGAAAATAGAAGCGGTTTGGAAGCGAGGTCAGCGTGTCGTGCAGCGCTTGATAAGCGCTTCGTGACGCGGTGAGCCGCTGCTCCTCGTACAGCTGAGCGTTGGCGATGGCCGAAGCGGCCTGCTCGGCAAACAGGCTGAGAGCGCGCAGGTCGTGCTGCGTATACGGATGTTCAACGGTGGCGTCCACCTGCAGTATACCGAGCAATGTTTCACGATGAATCAGCGGTACGCACATGGTGTTCGACGACGATTCCGGCGGATTGCCCTTGGCATCGGTGAGCGTTTCCGAGGCGAGCAGAGGCTCCCGCGAGTTCGCTACCCGACCCGCCAACCCTTCTCCAAAACGGACGGTCTGATTTGTGTTCCCGGTCACGCCGCGAAGCTGGTCGTCCGCCTGAACCATCATGATCGACGACTCCCGGCATTCGAGCAGATCGTGGGCACATCGGCTGATGGTATCGAGCACACCTTGAAGATCCAGATTCAGGTTTAACGCCTTACCCGCCTTGAGAAGAAAGCTGATCTCGCGGAGCCGGTTGGTAAGTGAAGCCGTCAACACCCGCTCCGACACCAGCAGCTTGGTCAGACGTCTCAGCTGCATCTCCTTTTCCAGGGCATAGCCGCTGAACAGGAAGACCAGCAGCAGCAGAGCGACCTGCAGCAACTCTGGACGAAACCAGTCGGACTCGAACTCGCTGAGCCCCAGGGTGATGAATACCAGCACGACCGAGACCGAAACCAGCAGCAGCAGGGCGGTGATCCAGAGCTGCAACCGTCTTTTTTCCACCGCCTCCAGCGTGGGCGTATGGAAATCTCGGAGCCCTGCGACTCGGGCGGTTCTCTCTATGTCCGCCTGGGCGTTCGGACCCCGACGCGCCCCCGAGGTCAAAGAATCTGGGTTTTTTTTCATAGTTTCTCCACCTATCAAAAAAGTGTAGCGCCGATCATGGAAAATGCGAACGAAATCAGGTCCCGCAGCGAAAAATCTTCGCCCTGGCTGGCCCAGAAAAATTAATGCGTCGGCGATCAGACCGTTCGCCGCCAGCGCACCCGCGAATCAACTAGTTACCGTGAGATTTAAGACTATACTTTACCCTATAAACGGTAGTCATTAACTGACGAAGAGTCCAGATTGAGTGCCATCTGGAACAGGGTAAACGCAGTGAATCACGAGATGCCCTTCATTGGCAGCGTGTCGGTTGCGCCTATTTCAGGTAGCCAATCTGCTTTTTTCCAGTTTGCCGATTTTTAACTCCGACTGAACATATTGCTGAAAACAGGGAAAAGGAATAGACAGCCATGTCCGCCGCTGTAAGCGAACTCAATTACCTCCGCAAAGCCCACCGGGTAAACCTCCCGTTGGTGGTTGAGATTGATGGTAAGAACTACAAGGCAGCAGACTGGTCGGTCGCGGGCGTCGGCATAGAAGGATTTGACCTAGACCTCGGAATAAACCAGGTGATCGCGGCGCGCTGCGTGCTGCCAATGCCGGATTCTTTTATTACGCTCAAGGTCGAGCTGCAGTTGAAGGCCCGGCGTAGTGACGTTGCCGGTTTCGAGTTCAAAAACATTAAACAACGTCAGAAGCGCGTGCTTCGACACTACATCGAAAGCGCCATCGAGGGAAAGATAGATAATGTTGAAGACCTCATCTCCGTGGTCACGACTCCCGGACTCGCTTCTCCCATTGAAGACGCCCTCAATCTGACGGAACTCGAAGCGGAATCGCTGTTCAAGCGGTTCAAAGCCAAAAGCTATGTTTCCATCGGTCTCGGCATACTGTTCGTGATTACGGTGATGATCGTCCTTTTCTACAACACGGTATACCGGATACACGCCACTGGTCTTGTCAGCGGCAACATCGAGCGCGTCACCGCCAACTCGGGCGGTATCGTCGAAACGATTCATGCGGATCCGAATTCGTATATCGATGCCGGAACGCCTATGTTCACGATTGAAGACCCAAGTATAGGGATCGAACTCGAGAATGTTCGCATGGCCCTGGGCAACATCGATGATCAGATAGATTTACTGGGCCATGAAACCGATCGCGGCGTGAGCGGACTGGTTGAGTCGCTCAGGCGCAAACTACAGAAAAAGGAACAGGAATATGAAAACGCACGTGAACTGTTCGACAAACGTATCATATCGATCAAAGACTACAGTTTCGTCGAGAACCAATATCATCAGGCCTCTGTGAGCTACCAGCGCGCCGTCGAAGAGGCGGTACAGGGCCGTTCCGGAGTTGCGGCTCAGATCGACCAGCTGCGGCGCGAAAAAACCGCCCTGGTTACCCAGCGGGACGCTCTGCTGCAGCGTCAGGCCCAGCAAACCGTGGCCTCTCCTGTCAAAGGGAAGGTATTCCACGTCGAGCATTCCGCGGGCGAGTACGTCACTCCCAACGACATCATGGTGCTCATCGAAAAAAACAGCTCCCCCAGCGTGCTGGTGAAATTGTTGACCGAAGATGCCCTCAAAATCAGGATCGGCATGGATGCCGATGTCTACGTCCCAGCGACGGACGTAGAATATGGCGCCAAGGTCATCGCTGTCGGTTACTCTTCGGTTAACGGCCAGGCCACGGCAACCCAGGAGGCCAGCCTGAACGAAACGCTCATCAGGCTCGAGTTCGTGGACAAGCGCGTCCGCCTGCCGGCGAATACGCGCGTCAAGGTCTGGATCAGGACGCTTTAGCCGCAGCCGTGGTCAGACGATTCGGACGCAAAGAGGGGCTGATCTCCTTCATCATCCCGGGAATCTCTTACTCGCTGATCGCATTTGGTATCGGCTACTCCATGTGGCCATATTTTTACTATGTGAAGAACGAAACGTTTGTCGTGCTTGGGGCCTTTGCGCTGTGGCGTTACGGGTGGCAGTTGACCCACTATGTTCGTTCGACGATATACGCCCTGTTCTACTATCCTAAACTCAAAAGAATCGTCGGCGGTATTCCCGAACAGAGCAAGTATCCGGCGCACATTTTCTTCGTGATACCTTCCTTCAAGGAAGAGCCCTGGGTCTCCATCGAGACGTTTCAGTCTATATTCTCGGAATTGTCCAGCATACCGTGCCGGGCGACCCTGATCGTATCCACAGGATCGGATCAGGACGATGCGATTATTGCCGCCACCTTCGATGCCCATCCTGTGCGCCACAAGACAGAGCTGATACTGCAGCGCCAGACGCAGGGCAAACGTATCGCCATGGGTCACGCGCTGCGCGCCGTCGCCAGACGATACGAGGAAGAGCCCAACAGCGTCACCATTTTCATGGACGGCGACAGCTATCTGGAAAGCCATACCCTCGAGAAGACCATTCCTTTCTTTACCACCTTCCGAGATCTTGGAGCGCTGACCACCAACGAGGTCGCCTACATCAACACGCACTCCAGTTGGTACAAGGAGTGGTTCAACCTGAAGTTCGGCCAGCGCCACGTGCTGTTTCAGTCGCAGTCGCTGTCCAATAAAGTGCTCACCCTGACGGGGCGTTTTTCGATGTTTCGAACCTCCGTCATCATCAAGGAGGAGTTTATCAAGCAACTCGAAACGGATGTGATCACGCACTGGCGGCACGGCAAGTTCAAATTTCTCATGGGCGACGATAAAACCACGTGGTTTTACCTTTTGAAGAACGGATGGAACATGCTGTACATGCCCGACGTCACCACGTACTCGCTGGAGAGCCGCGACGCGAGTTTCCTGTCCGTCAGCACCTCCCTGCCGTATCGTTGGTACGGCAATACGCTGCGCAATAATGACCGGGCTCTCGCTCTAGGCTGGCGCACGACGGGTCTATTTACCTGGATTGCCATCCTCGATCAGAGGCTCTCCATGTGGACCTCCCTGGTTGGGATCACAGGCGCGGTGATACTGGCCATATTCAACTCCTTCATTTACCTTCCGTTCTACCTTGCGTGGGTGTTTGGGGTGCGGGTCATTCAAATGTTCGTGATCGCGGTTCGCGGCCATCCGGTAAGCATGCTGACCATTCCGTTGATGCTGTACAGCCAATGGTTTGGCGCCATCGTTAAGATACGGGCGTACTTCAATCTTTCCGATCAAAAATGGTCCAAAGGCGGCGCCAAACAGACCAGCGACGACAACGTCGTGATGATCGATCACGCGCTGGTGCGATGGCTGCCTTCGTACCTGATGTATTTTTCGTACGCGGTGTTCGTTTTCGCCCTGCTGCTGGCCCAGGGCGCCGTTTCCATGCCGGATCTGGCGTTCTTCAACCAGTCCGATCGTGAGGCGGTCGTTGAAGCACAATTCTACGGCGTCACGCCTGACGATGACCGAGATGATGCGCTGGCTCTGCAGGATATCATCGACCGCCTGCCGGACGGGGAGAATACGGTGATACGTTTACCGCGCGGAAAATTAGATTTCTACAGACCGATCCGCCTGAAAAGTCACATCAGCCTGCACGGGCGCGGGCCGCGGGAAACCCACATTGTCTCGCACCTCAAACGGCCGGCGGAGGCGGTTATTTCTTTTCACGGCAGAGTGGGCAGGCGTTTGGGAGCACTGACAAGGGACGCCCGTCCCGGCGATCGCAACCTTGATCTGTCGCGCACCAACGACATCCGCCGGGGAGATCTTTTGTTGCTTGAAATGCCGAACGACCGGCGTTTCCTGGAAGCGCTAAACAGCAGGCGCTGGAACAAAAAGTACCCGTACCTCAGGAAGGTATTGGTCGAGGTCGAACACGTTCACGGCAACACGGTTGTTACACGCCATCCTTTGGGATTGTCCTTGGAGAGTGCTGCTACGCGCGTGCTAGAAGTCATTCCAGTCACACAAATTCAGCTCAAGGGATTCACTATCGAACAGCGCGTCCCCGGCGCGTCCCCGGCCGAGGTGCAATTCGAGTACGAAAACTCACACCCCGACTACGCCGTCGACGCAATTAGCGGCCAATGGGCGGAACGCTGCCTGATCGAGGACCTGCACATCCTTGACAGCGGCCGCCACCCGCTGGCGTTCGATAACGTCTACGCCTGTCGCGTCCGGGACCTGGTGATCAACGGGGCGTGGAACAAGGGCAAACGTGGCCACGGTTATGTGAAACTGTCCCGCACCTTCCACAGCCGCTTTACGGACAGCGAGGTAAACCACATCCGGCACATCGTCCTGCAGTGGAGCTCGGCCTTCAATACGCTGCAGAATATCAGGACCGGTGTGGACGTGAACCTGCACGGCGGTTATACGCATCACAACATCGTTCGGGATATTGACTTCGACATCCCGGCGGGCCACCCGTGGTCAGGGATCGTACGAACGCCATCCGACGCCCGTTGGGCGCCGCCGGATGGTGAAAACCTAATCCTAGTTGACGACTAGCTCGCTCAAGAAATCGGGGATGACAAGCGCTTCCAGCTGCAGCAGGACCTGGTAGGCATCGAGGCGCGCCAACAGGATATCCTCCTCCTTGGCCAGCAAATCCACGGTCAGGTGATCGATCGCTTTGTCCGGCACTGCCGGCAAGGCAGGCAGAGGGTGCTCACGGTACTCCCGTTGAAGATCGCGGTGCCTTTCCAGCAGCCGGTACTCGCTGGCGGCGGTCTTGATCCTCTTCTGGTGAAACTGGAATAATTCAGAGAGACGATTTATCTTTTGTTCGAGGCGAACAATGATCGCCTGCTGCTGATCTCGATACGCGGATTGTTCAATGTCAATCAACTCTTGTCGCCCGTGATTGGACCCGATCGGTATTCGCGCCCGGATGCCGACAATATTGGTCAATTCTTCCGTGCCGAATTCCCGCTCGGTTCCCACGTACAGCCGCAGCGAAAGGTTATCGAGCCATTCGGGAAAAGATTCACTTCGGCTGATGAACAATTCCTGAATCCGTAAATCGTAAGAATTATCGACCGCTTTGTCAGTCAGGGAATCAAAGGGGGCGAGAGAGACATATTCGATTGTATTGACGATGTCGAAATCTCGCAGACGCATGCGTCTTCGATCAAGCCCCGAATAGTGATGCACGTCGTGCTGCGCTCTTTCATATTTATAACGCATATTCTCAAATTCGGTTTGCGTCACGTAGCCCTGCTTGAGCTGCTCTTCGTACTTCGCCAACAGGTTCTTCAAAGTCTTGAATTTTTTCTTGGCTTGGTAGAACCGTGTTGAATTCGACACTGCTTGGAATCGAAATAGCGTCTCATGCAGGTTGCGCTCATGCATATCCCTCAGCAGTTGCAGATACTGAAGCTTCGTTTCAACCCGCTTCTCATCGAGCTGTTTCTTGGATTCGCGCCAACCTTCGTCGAACAGCTCCCACTCCAGCGCCAAGAATTCCCGTTCATCGCCATTGTCCGTATCGCGTTCAAACTGTGATCGAAAGTAGAACCCCTTGAAGCTGCCACGTTCGTTGAGTTTTGCAAGATACTTGTCGCGGACATTTTCTATTCGTCCAAGGATATTGGATATAGAGCCATCGGTTTCCGACTCAATTGCTATGAACGAATCGGGGAACAGGACGGTATCGAATTCATTTCGGTCAGGAGCGCAGGTCGAGTGATCGCCGTCCGGTATGACGAATGACGCTTCCATGAAATATCGTTTCGTGACGTTCACGTAAGCAGAGGGGTATGCCTCCCGGAAACGTTCCAGGTGCCTCATTGCGAGCAAATAACTTCGCTCAGGAGAACATCGCACAGTGTAATTTCCTGGTACGGATGTCACTAGACAACGATCTTCGAGCTGCTGTTCGCGCAGGAAGTCAGACGCCTGCTGCTCAACCGGCATTGCGGCCAGCTGCACGGTGTAACAAGAGATGTCCGCTGCCGTTGCGGCCGCGGACATCAAGAACAATATCGAGCCGACGGTTCCGCAGGCCGATGGTTTGTCTTTTTTCATACCACCACGTCGAGATTCGTCGCTGCCGTTTCGCCGATTATAGCGCCACCAAACCCATCGTGGACCACATTCGCATTAGAGCAAATCGACCACACCGTCGGGACAGGAGCGATTTCTTACGGGCGTGTACTCTCGATATTGTCGCGGCCAGGGGTCGCCATTCAGGAAAACACCGTGTCTCCAATGCCGTTGCCGCGAAAAGGCCCGATACTACAGCATCGGCGACCAGGTTTATTGCACGCCGTAAACGTACCGGGGCGGCACAATGTCGTCGTTATTGGCGGCGCTCTCTGCTGTTGAAGTCCCCCGCCCAATGCCGTAGTAGCTAAAGCCCTTGTCGGCAAGAAAACCCGGGTCGTAAATATTGCGCCCATCGAAGATCACCGGTTCACGCAACAGCCGCTTGACCTCCTCGAAATCCGGGCTCTGAAAGACACGCCACTCCGTCACCAACGCCAGGGCGTCAGCGTCCTGCAGCGCGGCCTCCGGGGTTTCAGCCAGGTGTAAATCGTCCCGCTCTCCATAAATACGCATGGCCTCTTCATGCGCCGCCGGATCATATGCCCGAACCTTGGCGCCGGCCTCCCACAGCGCCTCCATGAGTACGCGGCTCGGTGCCTCACGCATGTCGTCCGTGTTGGGCTTGAAGGCCATTCCCCAGACGGCGATAGTCCGACCTGCGAGGTTTCCCTCGAAATGGTGGTTGATCTTGTCCACAAGTACTCGTTTCTGATGGTCGTTGACGTCCTGAACCGAGCGCAGCAGTTTGGCGTCTGAGCCGACCTCCCGGGCAGTGCGCTCCAGAGCGGATACGTCCTTCGGAAAACACGATCCACCGTAGCCGCATCCCGGATAGACGAAAGAATATCCAATGCGCGTGTCCGAACCGATGCCGTGGCGCACCTGCTCGATGTCGGCCCCGACGCGCTCGGCCAGGTTCGCCAGTTCATTCATGAAGCTGATCTTGGTTGCGAGCATGGCGTTGGCGGCGTATTTGGTCAGTTCCGCCGAGCGGATATCCATGGCAATCAGGCGGTCGCGGTGCCGGTTGAAGGGGCCGTAAATCACCCGCAACAGCTCCGTGGTCCTCGGATTGTCGGTGCCGACCACGATACGATCGGGTTTCATGAAATCATCAATGGCCGCTCCCTCCTTGAGAAACTCGGGATTCGACACCACGTCGAATTCGATCTGGGCATCCCGTTGTTTCAATACTTCGCTGATCGCGGACCGGACCTTGTCCGCCGTGCCGACCGGCACGGTTGATTTATCGACCACGACGCGATAATCCGGCATGTACTCGCCGATAGTCTCAGCCACCCCCAGTACATACTGTAAATCCGCCGAGCCGTCCTCGTCCGGAGGCGTTCCGACGGCGATGAACTGGAATAGTCCGTGCTCTACCGCTTCCCGGGGGTCCGTGGTGAAATTCAATCGCCCGGCTGCGATATTTTTGCTCACCAGATGGTCCAAATCGGGCTCGTAGATGGGGATCCCGCCGTTCTTTAATTGTTCGATCTTCGACGCATCCACGTCCATGCACAGTACTTCGTTGCCAACCTCCGCCAGACAGGCACCGGTTACCAGACCCACGTAGCCGCTTCCAAATATCGTCGTCTTCATACCCTTCCCCCGATCACTAATTAACAACCTATTGAAAAGAATAATGCGTTTTGGCCGTTTCGCAAGTTCGATTCGGTGCTATGGATATCTGCGTACCACCGGTATCATGGACAGGAACTTATTAAGTAAACTGTCCCCGGAACGCGATGAAGACAATCAAGACGCAATTTCGGGCGGGGCTGATCGGTTGTGTGCTCCTCATGACTGGTCCGGTCATGCCGGCGACGGTGGATTTGCCGGACACCAGCGTCTTGCGATCGTGGATCGAAGATATGAAGGCCTCGGAGCGAGGTCCTTTCCGGCGCATTCGCTGGTTCTGCAAAGATGGCGCCGTACTGCCTCCCGATCCGTATGCCTGCGCGGATCACGGCGGCGGCTCGCAGCACGGCGAGTGGACGGACCGGGTCAAGCAGCTTCGAGCGGCCGGCTACATGGTCGCCAATATCTACGCCGATCTGGATGTCACCGCTCTCACCGACGACGGACATTATCCCGACACCCTCAATCAAATGATAATCGAGCAGTTTCTGATCGCCTCTGATAACGGTTGGATATTTCGCAAGGCCCGCTACTACCGCGGTGCGCTGCAGGAGGAGGGCGAGCGCAGGGGCGCCCGCAGACTGCTGCTCAGGCTGGCGCAAGATCCGACATGGCTGAAGCAGCGTTACCTGCCTTTCCGCACCGCCGTGCGGTTTCTGGGCCACAGCGAGGACACGAAATCCATTGGCGAAGTTCGCCGGCTGGCAGGATCGCTGGCCGACCGAGACCCGGATTTTGGACCCTTACGCAATAAGATTCACATCAGACCGGATTACAGTGATGCGGCCGCTGTTCGCGAGTACATCTCCCATCGGCCGGGGTCCAGCCTATCCGCGGAGTACCAGCGTCTTGCCGGGCTCATCGAAGCGGCGTACGCGGGCCCCTCGGCGGCGCAACGTTTAGAGCGCTTGGCGAATAGCGGGGATGCCAGTGCGAACCTGGCTGCCTTGTCTCGCCGCGGCGCCAACGCGCTCACCGACGACTCCACTGCTGAACAGCGATTTACTACGACCGCTGAGCTGCTGTCGGAACTCAGAATCGCGGCCGTGAGTGAGGACAACGCCGGACTGCGGCTCGCGATTGCCGGAGCCAGTCACGCGCTCGAGAATGATCACTTCGTGGCGGCGACGGTGCTGCGCGATGCCATCGCAGACGCAACCCGGGCCCGCCGGCTCGACTGGTTGAAGACGAGTGTAAAGGCAACCTATGGGGCGGGCCTGGTAAGCTCCAGGCAGCGAGAGGAGCTGATCGCGGCACTGGACCGGCTCCGAGGCGCGACCCGCGTCGATCTCGAGTTCTACAAGCGAACACTCCAGTATCTTGCGCTCGTGCCCGCCTGGAGCAGCCAGCGTCAACGATTTCATTTCGGGGAGTCCGTTGACAGGTTCAACGCCATCGCACCGCGTGCCGGCGAGTTCCTGCAGGACCAGCTGCGCGCCAGCCCGCTGTTTTTTTTCAGTCAGGTTCTCGATGGCCTGCTGCAGGACGCCAACCGAATGGCGGGCGTGCGACATGATTTGTTTGGTGAGGAGATCGGTGCCGGCCTGCGCGCGCTCAATCCGGGTCTGGCGAGTGGCCGGCTGCGATCCAAGGCGCCACAACACGGAGAGTCATTTGATCCACGCGGCATCTACTTGCTAGCTTCGACTTTGGCCGATCTGCCGCCGGTAGCCGGCATACTGACAGCGGGAGAAGGCAATCCTCTCTCGCACGTACAACTTCTGGCCCGCAACCTCGGCATTCCCAATGTGGCGGTGGACGAGTCCCTGATCCCCAGGTTGCATCAACGGGACGGCGTGGAAGTTGTGCTGGCGGTGTCTTTACAGGGTTCGGTTCGACTGATCGACGCGGCTACCGCGCCGCGGGTTGTTCGCGGTTACGATGGGGCGGTTCCCGACGTGCTGATTCGTCCCGATCTGAACAAACTCGACCTGGATCGCAAGGGCCTCATCTCTCTGAGCTCCCTGCGGGCCAGCGACTCCGGTCGCAGCGTAGGACCCAAGGCGGCCAAACTGGGAGAGCTGCATCACCACTTCCCCGAGGCCGTGGCCGACGGGCTGGCCATACCGTTTGGCGTGTTTGCCGATTTACTCAGCCAGCCCTACCGCCAGACCGGCCTGTCGGTATTGCAATGGATGGCGCGGCAATATCGAAGGATCGAAAAGCTGACAGTAGGAACTGAAGACCACGCCAACGCGGTGGAAGACGTCAGGCTGCAGCTGCAACAGTGGATCGAGAGCGCAGATCCGGGCGACGATTTCCGCGCCCGTCTGCGTGCGGCGATGGAACGGGAGTTTGGCGGAGAAGGCACCTACGGGGTGTTCGTCCGCAGCGACACCAACGTCGAGGACCTGCCGGGCTTCACCGGTGCCGGCTTGAATCTTACCGTCCCCAACGTGGTCGGATTCGACAATGTCCTCGAAGCGATTTCACGGGTATGGGCATCGCCGTTTACACAACGAGCGTACGCGTGGCGGCAATCACGCATGGACCAGCCGGAACATGTATACCCGGCGGTGCTGTTGTTACGCAGCGTCGCGGCCGATAAGTCGGGTGTGTTGGTAACCCAGGACGTCGAGACGGGCGATTCCGATTGGTTTTCCGTCGCCGTGAACGAAGGCGTCGGCGGCGCCGTGGACGGTCAGGCAGCCGAGTCGTTGCGCGTTCGTCTGGAGAACGGTGAAGTCAGGCTGATGGGTCAAGCGACCGCCCCCGTCAAGAGAGTCATCAGGCCCCGGGGCGGCATCGAAAAAGTTCCCGTGAGCGGTCGCAATCACGTCCTGGAAGTCGGCGAGATCGCGCAATTGATCGAGTTCGTCGAGGACCTGCCAAGGCGGTTTCCCGCCATCGTGAATGCGAACGGCAAACCGGCGCCTGCTGATATCGAATTCGGCTTTGTTGACAATAGGTTGATGTTGTTCCAGATACGGCCGTTCCTCGACAGCGGACGGGCTCATGCCAACAACTATCTGCGATCTATGGACGCTGATATGCATCGGTTGGAACAGGTGATTGTCGAGCTCAACCGCAGCCCGGAGAAACGATCCTGATGCGTTTAATCACAATTGTCCTACTCGCCTGTGCGGCCTGGCCGCATATCGCCGCGCCCTACCCGATCTACGACAGCGAATCTACGGGCATACGGCGACTCGAGCACGCGCGCCTGGCTCAGGCGGGTGCGACAGACGGGCGCCAAAGGCTGCCGGGTGAATTGCTGTCACTTGAACAGGTTGATCTGAGGCTACTGCACCGCCGTGACCTGCGATTACCGGCCCCCGATCCGGTGTTTACCGCCCAGATAGTGAGCCTTCTCGGCGCGAACGCCGATAGATACGGCATCGCGGTGCTCGATCTATCCGATATCGACCGGCCCCGTTATGCGCAGCACAATAGCGAGACACTGCAGAATCCCGGCAGTGTCGGCAAGCTCATAGTCGCCGTCGCTTTGTTTCAGGCGTTGGCGGATGCTTATCCCGACGATCTGGATTCACGGCGCAAAGTACTGCGGGACACTCGGGTCACCGCTGATGATTTCATAATTCGCGACAGCCACAACGTAAGGTTCTGGGATCCCGGCACCCGGCAGCTATCGCGTCGACCTATTCAAATCGGCGACCGTGCTTCGTTGTTGGAGTTCGTAGACTGGATGTTGTCGCCCAGTTCCAACGCCGCCGCCAGCACGGTCATCAAACAGGCGATGTTGTTGACTCGCTTCGGCCGCGCCTACCCGGTGGATGATGCGACGGCCGTGGAATTCTTCGACAAAACCGCCAGGGGTGAGTTGGGAAATTTGCTGGTCAAGACACTGCACAGCCCGCTGCAGCGGAATGGTTTTGACCTGAAGCGACTTCGTCAGGGCAGTTTCTTTACCGCCACCGGCAAACGCAAGGTCCCCGGCACCACCAGCTATGCCACCAGCCGAGAATTGATGACTTACCTGCTGCGACTGGAACAAGGCCGGATCGTCGATGAATTCTCGAGCCGTGAGATCAAACGCCTGCTGTACGTGACCGAGCGGCGCATTCGCTATGCATCTTCCCCTGCCCTGAACGAGGCCGCCGTTTATTTCAAGTCGGGTTCATTGTACAAATGCCAGCCCGAGCCGGGATTTGTGTGCCTCAAGTACCACGGAAACAAACTAAATCTGATGCATTCCGTCGCGATCGTCGAGTCGCCGGCCTCCAGCCGCCGTTTGTATTACTTTGTTACCCTGGTTTCGAACGTACTCCGTAAGAACTCCGCGGTGGATCACCAAACGCTGGCGACCCGCATCCATCGCCTGATCGAGGCGGCACATATGGAATAAGCGGACAGGCTCCTACGGGGTTGCGGCGTGAGCAAGCGTGGTTGGGACAATAAGCTCGTGAAGCCGCTGAATGATCTTCGGCAACCAAACCGAACCCTGGGAATTTTCAGCCAACGCCACCGCAATGTACCGGTATTTGCCGTCCTCGACGATTGCACTGTCGGCGTGCCAGCGCCGCCACGAACCCGATTTCCGGAATATCCGAACGCCGGGATATTTTGAAAGACCCTTGACGAATTTATGGCGGATGCCGGGATTGCCGAGCATCGCTTTCATCTGCCGCGACAAATCGTCACGCAGCATGCGTTTGCTTTCGAGCAGGTAATAAAACCGCGCGGTCTGCAGCGCGGTGGCGCCGTGGGACAGGTTGTGCAATGGATCTCGGCGGTACGCGGCTGATTTGCCGTATTCCTTGCCGACCCACAGGCCGCCGTTGGCGTCGGGATCATAAAGGCGAAAACGATCGGACATCAGAATATCGATGAGTTCATCCTTGCCGACGCGGTTCAACATACGCGTAGCCTCGACATTCGAAGACACGCGTATCATGCGGGTCAGCGAGTCCCTGGTTTCCGGCGTGAGCGCCATTTCGCCCTGTTCAATCTGGACGAACGCCCCCAGGAGTATGGCGATCTTGGGCAGACTGGCGGCATAAAACATTTCGTCGCCGTTCAGCGAAGCGTATCGCGGCTTGTCCGCGTCGGTGATGTCGACCAACGCCACCGCCAGCTTCTTGTCGTCGACGACGTGTTGAAGCGCTAATGCCTCTATGGACTTTTCCAGACCATCCTGTAGTCTTGGATCGATACTTTCACGCAGCGTCGGATAGCCATCGGACGAGTCCGCCACAACTTGGCCCGGCATCGGCAACAGCAATGACAGGGCGATTATCATAAGGATAAATCGCATGGACGAGGAATCCCCCCTTTTTGCAGGTTTATAAATATACTAATTAGTCGAGAACCAGCGAATATGATACCTGCCAATAGACTTTCGGACAATCCAACGGCCGTTGCCCGCCGGCGGGCCGCCATCCTGTTTGTCAATTTCCTGTTCATTATTCTTGCTTATTACCAGGTTAAATCCGCCAGTCGTTCCCTGTTGATCGAGCACTGGGGCGCCGACCGCTTTCCTTATGTGTGGATCTTTTCAGCTTTGATTCTCGGCGTATTCATAGCTTTTTATCATCGCCTGGTGGAACGTTACAATCGCCTGCACGTAGTCCTTGGATCGTGTTTGTTGTTTGTCGCGCTGTTGATTTTATTCCGGGTCATGCTGGAGTCGATGAGCGCCGCGGCAACGATCGGTTTTTACGTATTCGTTGATATTCTGAGCGTAGTCCTGGTGGAGCAGTTCTGGAGCCTCGCCAACACCATAAACAACGTCGAAGATGGAAAACGCTCCTATTGGTTTGTCGGCACCGGCGGGCTGGTCGGCGGCGTGCTCGGCGGCGCGCTGGCGGCGGCGCTGCTGCGCTATACGCCGATGACGACCGCCGACCTGTTGTTGTCCTGCGCCGCCTTGCTGGCGATAGTCTTCGCACTCAACGTGGTCATGGCACGCATGGGTCTGTACGAAGAAATAAAAAGCGACGTTTCACCGGTGCAGGTGGCGAACGGATGGCGATCATTGCTGCAAAGCCGCTACTTGGTCCTGATTTCGGCGGCGTTGCTGTGCGCGCAACTCGCACAGCCCGTGGTGGAGTATCAGTTCATCAAGTCCGTGGAAGCCGCGTATCAGGAACTCGATCAACGTACCGTGTTTATTTCCACGTTCTTCAGCGTTCTGGGTATTGTATCGATCGTCGTCAATCTGATGATTACACCAATCGTCCATCGCTTTTTCGGTATCGTGGCCGGTTTGCTGACACAGCCGATCGTCCTCGCAATCTGCTCACTGAGTTTTATTGCAATACCAAGCCTCATGATGGCGTCGATTGTGAAGATCAGCGATCGCGGCCTGTCATATTCGATTAACCGCGCCTCCAAGGAACAGCTGTACATCCCCATCGACCCGGTCCGTACCTATCAGGCCAAGGCGTGGATCGACATGTTTGGATATCGCTTGTTCAAAATCCTGGGTTCGGCCCTGATACTGTTGTTCACACAGTGGCTGCCGGTCAGTCTGAATGTTCCGCAACTGGGCTGGATTACCGTCGCCGTATGCGCACTATGGATCGCGGTTATCGGTCTGCTTGCCAGGGAATACCGCGCGGTGGCGTCGATGCCGGTGCCCGCCTGAACGAAACAAAACGAGCACCTCTCCGATCAACGCGAGAGTCACCACCTATCAAATCGATCCATCCCGATTCCACGAAATGGATGAGCTGCTTGATGAACTCAAGGGAAAATGCAGTTCTCTTCCTGGCATACTGGTGTATAACACGGTTTGGCGCAAAGATGGCCAGGGTGTGTCCACGACTATTTACGATTGTCGCGTTTCGGCGGAAGAGGCGGCGGCAATGCTCCAGGCAATATGGGACCAGTTCAGCGACATTCTTATCGCTGAACCGGTAACCGAACTGCATACCCGAACAGAAAATATGTTGAATAGAAAACAATCACGGCCGGTCTGGTGCAATATGCGGGTTAAACACAATATCAGGCGACATTGACGGCTGCACGGAGCGAGAACATTTCGACGGGAGCGAAACGGAATAGGTGGAGGCTGGCCGGTGCGGCGGTGGCGCTGGCCGGCTTCAATAATGCGGCCGAGCGGCGATTCCGAGAGAGGGACTGGATCTGCGTCAATGGACTGATCGAGGGTACGGTGGAGTCCGTGGACTTGAGGTCCACGTTAGAGACGAGGTTACCTTTTCTTCGTCTCCAGCATGTCTGCAGTTCTGTCGAACAACTCCGTTACCGGCTCTTCAATAAGCAGCTTGCTGAAGCTACCCCAAATGTATTTAAGCTTTGCGGCAGCTTCCTCCGCCGAAGCCCGGCAATCGTAAATCGTGGTGCTGATACCGCGCCCGTCCTCTCGCCAAACCGTATTGTATACGACTATTCCGGGAAGAGCTTTGCAATGTGCCCGCAGGTCACTTAGCTCGGCATCCATCTCGCCGAGCCGCGCCGGATCAACTTGATAAGTGGTTACTCTTGCATACATGATTACAACCTCGCTGGTTTATCAACTGGTAAAAGTTCAGAGTTCCCCGTCGATTTCATTGCGGTAAAAACTGTCGAAACGATTCGCGTCACAGATTACGGCCCGGGGTCGCGCGCGTCTACGATCCATGGCCCGCCGTGGTCGGCTGCGAGCAGGGTTTGATTGAAGGATTGATCGTGTAGCCCCCGGCACCAGTGCTTTGAACTTGCGCATGAACGGGCCCCAGCCCCATAGCCTGGCACATCGCTTAACGTACGATGAGACAGTTGACTTTGCAGGTTTCCGCGACTTTGCGCGAGACGCTGCCCATCAACAAGGCCTCTACTTTATTGAGTCCGCGAGTGCCCACTATCACCAGATCCATGCCGTGCTTTACCGCATACTTCGAAATTGACGTGGCTGGATCTTCATGGCCGATCGATTTCTTCACCAGGGTGGCGCCCTTGGCCTTAACCCGTGATTCGGCATCGTCCAGAATCTGGTTTGCAATAAACTCCAGCACACTGAGACGGTTTTCTCCGAGACTTTCCACGCGTGCCATATTCTGCATCTCAGGTGGTATTTGTATTTGCCGGATCACATTGATTGCATGCAATGAAGCATTGTGGACGTTAGCCAGGTCCGCAGCCAGCTCAACAGCTCTGTTGGATGATGCGGAACCGTCCGTCGCGACGAGAATTTTAGCTATCATGTGCACTAGCCCCCTGCTGAATCACGCCTCGTGGGTTTGAAAAGGCCCGGCTCCACCCCGATTCTGAAGCCGTTGAAGAACAGATCCTCGGTAAAAATACCTGGTGTTCGAAGATCTTTATTATGCCGCGCGTAATGTCCGTCGGTAAGAACTGGAACCGGGTTCCGGCGAAAAACTTGCCCCCCTTCACCAGCGACTCGAAAAAGTCGGTGATCCAGTTTTTCAGCGGAATGATCCGTTTCCCCGGGTATTTTGCAACCCTGCTAAACTGGTCTTTTGTCGCTGTGCCGACGATGATTATCTCGGCCGCTATCCCGACATGCATGAGCTTGCGTCTACGGGCTAACGCAGCATCATCTGCACTATTCAGGATTCCGCTCGACATCTGACTGACCTTTGTCGTGGCAAGTTGTTATGCTTCGAACAATACTTTGACTATTGTTGCCTTGTCGATGGAACCGACAATTTCGCCCTGCTTGTTGGTGACCGGCACCGCCTTTTCCGACAGCATGATTCTTTGTGCAACGTCTTCCAGCACAGCATCACTCTTTACCGGCTCGAAGCCGTTGTCCCCGCTCTGACCCGGCTTCATTATCTTTCCGACGGAGATCAGCTTGGCTTTCGGCGCGTTTTCAACGAATGCCTTGACATAACCATCAGCGGGTTCCGTGACCAATTTTTCGGAGGTGCCGATCTGGACCAGCAGTCCGTCCTTCATGATGGCAATCCGGTCGCCGAGCCGAACCGCCTCATCGAAATCATGGGTGACAAACACGATGGACTTGTGAAGTTGCGTCTGCAACCGCATGAATTCATCCTGCATTTCTTTGCGGATGAGCGGGTCGAGTGCGGAAAACGGTTCGTCGAGAAACCAGACGTCGGGTTCCACCGCCAGACTCCGGCCAATACCGACGCGTTGCTGCTGCCCGCCGGATAACTCACGAGGGAAGTAGTTCTCCCTGCCGGTCAGGCCTACGATATCGACCAGCTCACGGGCTTTCGCAATCCTGGTCTCCTTATCGATGCCCTGAATTTCCAACGGATACGAGATGTTCTCGAGCACGGTTCTGTGGGGCAACAAACCGAAATGCTGGAATACCATCCCCATCTTGTGCCGTCTGATTTCAATCAACTCCCTGCCCGAGATCTTCGTAAGATCAGTGCCGTCGAAGAAGACCTCCCCCGAAGTAGGTTTGAGCAATTGTGTAATGCATCTGAGTATGGTGGACTTGCCTGAACCACTCAGGCCCATGATCATCAGGATTTCGCCTTCGTGGACATCGAGACTGACATTGCGGACTCCCCCGATAATGCCAGCTTCCGTGATTTGTTCGAAGGTAGGTCGATAATCGTGCTCTTTCAGAAAGCGTTTGGCGCCGGCGCCAAATAGTTGCCATACGTTTTTGCAGGAGATCTTTACGTTATCGGGTGCGGAGTTTGTCATGATGTTTATCCGGGGTGCCGGTATAGCCCTGGCTTGTAGAACTAGCCTATTCCGAGCGCTTTTTTGCGTTCGTCCGCCCAGGTTCGAATAACCTGATCGATGGCGAGCCCGATGAAGGCCACGCATAATCCAAGCGTCAACCCGTTGCCGACGCCGTGCCTGTCGGACAAGGATTTCAGTATTAGTTGACCGAGATCATCGGTACCGATCATCGCGGCGATAATTACCATGAACAGCGCGAACACCACGGTCTGGTTGACACCCAGCATCATGTGCGGAAGGGCCAAGGGCAACTCGATCGTGAGCCAACGTTGTAGCCGATTCACGCCGGACATGGAGCCGGCTTCTTGCAAGTTGGGAGGCACGCTTCGCAGGCCTTCTATCGTGTAACGTGTTGCCGGAATCGTTGCGTAGACGACGACGGCAAACAGGACCGACGTGTCGGTAATGCCAAAAAGCATGATGACCGGAATCAGGTAGATAAAGGACGGGAAAGTCTGCAAGGTATCGCAAAACGTCAGCATAAACTTGGTGGCATAGTCGTTTCGCGCACACAAGCTTCCCACGATCACCCCGATAACCGTTGATACGACCACGCCAACCGTCATCAGATAGGCGGTAATCAGGGCCCGGTCCCACCACTCGGTCAATGCGATGAACAGCAGAAAGGCGCCGACGATAAGCGCAGATCTAACACCCGCGAGGATATAGGCAATACCCATGGTCAGAACGAAAGTCGCCACAACCGGCGTAGCAAGGTAGGCGTTTTTTATCGGCAACAATACGCTTTTAATCAGCCATTCGTTAAAGTCTTTCAGCACGTAGAAGAACGTATCCCATATCCAGTCGACACCGGCCTGCCAGAAATTCTCTGTAGTTATGCCCTTGTTGTGCGGAATGAGATACAGGTAGTTCAGACCCTCTTTGAAAAGGAATGTACCGATGTAAGCGAGTACGATGCCTGTTATGAAAACAGCCAAAAACAACAATGAAAACTTATGCCTTTCGACGAACGAGAGGTCGGCGAAATAGTCGGTTTGTTTGTTTGCCCAGGCGAGAGACATCCGGTCCAGCACCACCGCGATCAGCACAATACAGATGCCCAGCTCCAGGGCCTGTCCGATTCGAAGTTGGTTAAGCGCCAGTAACAGATTGTGGCCCAGCCCCTTGGCGCCGATAAACGATGCAATCACGGTCATGGCCAGACACTGCATGATGACCTGGTTTACGCCAATCAACATGTCCCGTCGCGCGCTTGGAATCTGCACCCGATAGAGCAGTTGACGCTCGGTGCACCCGTTCATCATGCCGGCTTCGATGACTTCGGGTGACACTTTTTTAAGACCCAGCAATGTCAGGCGCACCATGGGCGGTGTGGCGAAAATAACCGTTGCGATGGCACCTGCATGATCACCAATGCCGAAAAATACCGTCACGGGTACAAGGTAAGAAAAATGCGGCATCGTTTGCGCGACGTTGAGGATCGGGTTCAACACCGTCTCGACAGCCCGACTCTTGTAGGCCCACACGCCGAAAACGACTCCGAGAAACACGGATACGGGCGCCGCGATCAACACGAATGACAGTGTTTCCATCGAGGGTTCCCACTGACCGAATACGGCGATGTACACGAAAGCAAGGCCGGCCAGAAGCGCAAGTCGCGGCCCGTTCAGGGCATAGCCCAATATCGCCGCACCTGATGCGACAACCGTCCACGGCAATGCCGGCCACCGGGCCCAGGGATTCTCGGTTACCCAGTCCCAGCTCGTGAACGTAACGATGGTCTTTACACCGCCGAGAAGCAGCTCACGAACCAGGTTTATCAGGAACAGAATGACACTCGAGATAGACCGGGTGATTTGACTTAACAGGGGTTTCTGCTCGTAGTCGTCAATCTCCGGGTCATAGACGTCAATCGGAAACCAGTCGGTCATCAGGTACTCAACGGAATCGTTGATGGCCACAGGAAGGCCCTGTATCAACGGGGGCAGGCGCCAAAGTATATTGGTATCGGATGGAGTAACAATCACGCACAGCAGCGCGAAAATAATCAACAGAACGACGAACTGCAGTTTTCGATTCTGGAGTATGGCGTCCATCACGACCCGATCTTAGTGTTCGGCATGACTTCCAAACAAAACGCCGATCACCTTTGACGCGTGCAGCGCTCCCACCACGGTTTGATTTTTATCGACAACGGATACCGGCTTGTCGGCGGTAACTATCGCCTCTGCGACGGTTCCGATAATGGCGTCTTTCGAGATTCTGAGGTCAGTGACATCCTCAGCAGGATCAACAGGGTCCATGATTGACTCAACTCTGAGTATCTTTTCCCTGGGTACCTCCTCGGTGAATTTACCTACATAGTCGGTCGCCGGATGTAGAACGATATTGGCAGGCGTATCCAGTTGCTCGATCACGCCGTCCTTCATGATAGCGATACGATCAGCCAGACGTAGAGCCTCGTCAAAGTCATGTGTAACGAACAGAATGGTCTTACTCAATACGCTTTGCAGTCTTAAAAACTCGTCCTGCATCTCTTTGCGTATCAAAGGATCAAGCGCGGAGAACGGTTCATCCAAAAACCAGATATCGGGTTCAACGGCAAGTGAACGAGCAATACCAACGCGCTGCTGTTGACCACCCGATAGTTGCCGTGGGAAGTAGTTTTCCCGCCCATCCAGGCCTACCAGATCAACCATATCCTTGGCCCGCTTGATACTCTCCTGGGTGCTGGTACCCTTTATCTGCAGCGGAAACGCAACGTTTTCCAGGACAGATCTATCCGGCAACAGGGCGAAGCTTTGAAAAACCATGCCCATCTTGTTACGGCGCAACTCTATCAACTGCTTGCTGCTCATCGACAGAAGATCTTCGCCTTCGATGAGAATCTTTCCGGCTGTCGCCTCGGTCAGTCTCGAGATGCACCTGAGCAGGGTCGATTTTCCAGAACCTGACAGGCCCATGATGATGAGCAACTCGCCGGTATGAACTTCAAACGAGGCGTTGTTGACACCTACGACACAACCGGCTTCGTGAAATGCTTTTGAATCGACAACGCCATTGGCGCCTTGCAGCATTTTAATGGCGTTATCGCCGAATATTTTGTAGACTGAATCGCACTGGACTACAGGCTGGTCGGTTTTGGACGTCACAACTTCAGAAGGCATAATCGTGCATTCGATTGTTGCTGGGTTGTTAACGCTACCACAATTTCTACTGCTAGAAAATTTAGGTCCCCCAAAACGAAAATCCCCCTTGGCCTGGGGGCCAAGGGGGTAATTTTGGCTACGGTTTAATTACATACCAGCCTCTATCCAGGGCTTCCAGATTTTTTCATTATCCGCGAGCCACTTTTTACCGGCTTCTTTGTGGTCCATTTTATCGGTGTCCACCAATGCCGCCATTTGACCGATTTGTTCCGTTGTAAACGAGAGTTGCGAGAATGCCGTGTACGCATGTGGGTGAGTTTTCGGGAACTTGTAGTTCGCCGCTTTTTTTAACCAGCCTTTCGGTGAACCACACTTGCCGTCACCGCCATCGGCCTTGCGACAGCCGTCGAAGTATTCCGGGAATTCGATAAACGTGAATCCGTCGGCATCGGTAAAATTCGGTGTCCAGTTAAAGATCACCGTACCGCGACCTTCCTTTTTTGCGGAAGCCAGTTCTGCCCAAAGCGCATCGGCACCGCCGGCAAACTTGACTACCCATTTGTCGCTAAGGCCGAGCGCTGCGAGACGTTCCGGCATAAGGTCGCCGTGCCAGCTTTGCGGGCCTTCCAGCCAACGCCCTTTGCCGCCGGAGTCCGGCGTTGTAAAATTTGCATGGCAATCTTTGAGTGCCTCCCAGCTCGGCAGGCCGGGACAAAGTCCCTTTTCGACTACCCAGGTAGGTACGCCCATTTCTTCAAGTGTTGTTGCCTCGTGCGTGCCTGCGTCGATTACGCCACCCTTGGCCATCGCGTTGTAGAACGACTTTCCGAAGGTGGACTGCCAGACTTCATGCGAAATGGTCACGTCGCCGTTGCGGATGGATTCGTACACAGCCTGGGAATCTGCAGACACATACTCGACATTGTCGCCAATGCTCTCGAAGATGCCGCCAATAACGTAGGCCATGACCACTTGGCTCGACCAGTTGTGAATCGGAATGACAATCGGCGAGGTACTGTCTGCTGCTCTCGTGACCCCTGTTGCTGAAAGTAGTAGGCACCCGGTAGTCACCGCCGCCAGGATCGTTTTGGATACTTGGTTCATCTATTTCCTCCTCTATTAGGTGTTACTATTAAGTATTTCGCTTAGCGCCGATAAATCTTGGCCTGCGAGCCTCTAAAGTCAACAAAAAAGCAAACTAAATGCTAAATTATTAACAAATTGTTCAATTTCATTAATACTCGTTGACGGTTTTTTGCTAGTTTTTTTGTTGAATTTTATGTCCACTGCCGAACAAAACTGGCTAGGCGACACAATACTTAGAGTTGGTTCTCATCAGTTATCCTCCAGTTATTTTGGTTTATTACCATTAATTATCGGACCGGCTACGCAGTGAACTTTTGAACCCGGGGCTTCGGCAAACTGCTCACTGTCCTGTAACCTTCTTCGTTTTCTCTGTTGAACCTTAGCCCGCGTTGGCAAGGTATACACGGCCTTTAAAGATGTCAACTTTTTGGTCCTATTGGTCCAATATTGGTCTATATTGATTATGTGCTTTTGGGCAGTTTTATCTAGATAATTAGATATTTGGTACACATTTGGCATAGCACTGAATTGTCGAGAAAGATTAACTAAGCGGCTTTTTTAGTGAATAATAAGTGGTTGCCCAATCGACTCGATTAGACATCAACGATGCTTGACCCAGTGATCCGCCCTCGCGTACTCGAACCCGGCCTGCGGCGTCTGCCGCCGGGTGTGGAGCGATATCGAATCCGGGGCGGCGGCGCCACCGTAATCACACTGAACACCGGCGACCATTTGGAAATTACCGATCCGGAAGGACGCCAACACTGCGAAGTGGTGGTGTTCGACATGCTCGGTCGGGACGATCCCACTATCCTGTGTACCAATGGTACCCATCGGGCCGAAGGTGTCGCTGCTGTTTTAACCGGCGATCAGGAAGATGCACGCAAGGTGGCGGCAGCGCTTCGCGCCCGCGGTATCGAATACAGGGACGCCCGGGCGATTCGGTTGTTTGAAGGCGACTCGCTGCCAGGCGAACAACGTGCTTTCGTCACGCAAAGAAATTCGGTGTGCATCGTGGCGGCCCCCGGTGGACCGATGCGCGTGGATGAACACAATCCGCCTACTGACCTGATGGTTATGCTGCGCCGGGCCGCAGTGGATCCTAAGGAACCACCTCCCCTGCCGGATCCCTTGGCTGATCCAAGACAGGAGGCCCGCATCGATCGCTGCACCGCTAGCCCTTACGAAGTCAAAGCCGGCGAGTTTATCCAGATCATCGATGTCGAGGGACGAGAGTGTTCGGATTTTCAAGCCTTCACCGTGGCCGGGTTGGATCAGGGTATCGAACGTTGCCTGGATGCCACCACGACGCGGAGTCTGATGGGGGCCGCGTATCCCGGTCCGGGTCTGTATGCCAAGTTCTTCGATGCCGGCATGCAGCCGCTGGTGGAAGTGGTGCGCGATACCGTGGGTCGACACGACACCTTCAATCTGGCATGCACCGCGAAATATTACGAAGACATGGGTTATCCCGGTCACGTCAACTGCACGGACAACTTCAACGTGGCCCTCGCCCCCTATGGCGTTGCGGCTCGACGGGGCTGGGAGGCAATTAATTTTTTCTACAACACCAATCTGGACGAAAACAACCAGCTTTATCTGGACGAACCCTGGTCCAGGCCGGGCGACTATGTGCTTCTCAAAGCCCTGACAGATCTGGTGTGTATATCCTCGGCTTGTCCATGTGACATCGATGCCGCTAACGGTTGGAATCCCACCGACATTCACGTTCGGATTTACCCGGCAAAGAACACCTTCTCCAAGGCCATTGCATACAGAATGACAACCGACGCTGATCCTGAATTGACCAAAGAAACCGGGTTTCATCCACGGACATCTCAACTCACCAGAAACTTCACAGAGTACCGGGGTTACTGGTTACCCACCGCGTATAACAATCACGGCGCGATCGAGGAATACTGGGCATGCCGAGAGCGAGCGGTGATCTTGGATCTATCCCCGTTGCGCAAGTTCGAAGTGGTTGGTCCCGACGCCGAGGCTTTATTACAGTGGTCCCTGACCCGCAACATACGCCGTCTGGCGGTGGGCCAGGTCATGTATACCGCCATGTGTTACGACACTGGTGGCATGATTGATGACGGTACCGTGCTGCGCCTTGGCGCCGACAACTTTCGATGGGTTGGCGGTGACGACTATAGCGGTATCTGGCTACGCCAGCAGGCAAAGGAAAAGGGATTAAGGGCCTGGGTAAAATCATCCACCGACCAGATGCACAATGTCGCGGTGCAGGGACCAAACAGCCGGGACATCCTGAAACAGATCGTATGGACACCGCCGTCGCAGCCAACCTTGGAAGAAATTGGCTGGTTCCGGCTGACCATCGGCCGAATCGGTGATTTCGACGGCATACCGGTCGTGGTTTCCAGAACAGGGTACTCCGGCGAGCTGGGCTACGAGGTCTGGTGCCACCCGAAACACGCGGTGGCTGTGTGGGACGCAGTCTGGGAGGCAGGTCAATCTTATGGCATCTCCCCGCTGGGGCTGGATGCGCTGGATATACTGCGTATCGAATCGGGCCTTATCTTTGCCGGCTACGAGTTCTCCGATCAAACAGATCCGTTTGAAGCGGGTATCGGTTTTACGGTGCCGCTCAAGACCAAGGAAGAAGATTTCGTGGGTCGTGATGCACTATTGAGACGCAAGGCCAATCCGCAACGAAAGCTGGTTGGACTTGAGCTGGCGGGTGAAGAACCGGGCGCTAAAGGTGATTGCGTGCACGTCGGGCGGCAGCAGGTCGGCGAGATTACCAGTGCCACACGATCCCCCATCCTGCGCAAGAACATCGCGCTATGCCGGATGTCGATAGAGCACGCTGACGAGGGTGCCAAGGTCGAGGTGGGCAAGATGGACGGCCACCAGAAGCGTATTCCAGCTAGAGTGACCCGGTTCCCGTTTTACGATCCGGACAAGACGCGTCCGAGGATGTGAGAATCGGTTATTGGTGAACTGCTATCCACTAACCTCCACTCAGTGCGTAGTTTTGCCCGCGCAGGATAACCAGCATTGTGCAGCCCTTCTCTGACACCGAATAGTGGCGCGACCCGGGTTTGAAAGTCACGAAATCTCCCGCCCTGAATACGGTACCGTCGCAATCTTCGAGCTCGCCATCCAGCATCAGAAACTGCTCATGACCGGAATGTTCGTGCGGCGTGGATCTGGCGCCTGGCTGGAACCGCAGCAAAAAGCACTCGTATCCTTCCCCCGCTCTTCCGCTCAGGGGGAACCAGTCCATATCGCCTCTGGGCTCGCCGTATCGGTCGTAGGGTCTCAATTGAATTTCCCCACATTCGATGACATGGCGCAATTTAGAATCCAGCAAACCATCTTTCGCATTGATCATATCCGCACCTGTAACCCTGAACGATGGGACATATCAATGCCAGACGGTGTGTGAAACCATAACGTTACCGGTCGCGGGTACAGTGCCGCTGGCGACTTCATAGAGCGAACAATGAACGAAATTCAGGGAGGGTTTTGTACTTCTTATGTTCGGTCGAAAAGTCTCTACCTCACTCGTAAACTGGAACCACCAGCACCGGGGTTTTGGAAAGCTGCGTCACTTTACGCGCGATGGATCCGAGCAGATGGGCGCCGTAAGACGGATCAGTGTGGGTACCGACTACTATCAGATCGGCTTCTAATTCTTTGGCGTGTTGGATAATCGTTTCCGCGGGCCTTCCACTGACAACCTTCACTTCCGTGACTAGATCGCGGTCCGCGGGGCTGTCTTTAAGCTCATCCCGGCAAAATTTATCCAATCGCCGCTGCATTTCCGCTAGGGCTTTCTTCATACCGTCTCGAAGAACTTCTTTGACACTGGCTTCGGGCATGTAGACGTTGATGGCAACCTGAACTCCGGAATCGAGCGGCTCCGCCACATGGAGCATAATAACTTTTGCCTCGTGTTTCTTGGCCATTCCAAGGGCGAAACGAAACACCGGGCGCATGTGGTCGCCCAAATCGGTAGCATAGAGTATGGTTTTTATTTCGGGATACATTGGATTTCCATAAGGATATTTCTGTGACTACGAGTGAGATAGAGGGATAGGGCATATAAGTTGACTGTATTCGGTTCATTCTACGAAATAGCAACTTGGATGCCAACCCGGACCCGACCGCTGTCTATTGAAGCCTGCAGTGGTTTGTGCCGCTGGGTGAAACCCTATGTACGGAATTCCCCGCGGGGCGCCGCGGGACCCTTTGACCAAGACGATTGTTCTTCTCATAATTATAAATCGAGCATGCAAGTCAATAGGTAATCGTCGCCAACTCACACGGGCGCTAACCCGAACACGATCCTGTTTGATACAATTCGTGAATCACCCAAGGTGCGAAGGGTTCATGGAGATTTGTTTCTGGGGGACTCGTGGGTCCATCAGCAAGGCGGGATTGAGTACCTTACGCTACGGCGGCAACACGTCGTGCATCGAGGTACGCTCGGCGGACGGCACTCTGGTGGTGCTCGATTGCGGTACCGGTGCTCACGACCTCGGACGCGAGCTGGTCATGTCATCCACACCCCCGCAGCACGGTCACATCCTGATCACACACACCCACTGGGATCACATCCAGGGCTTTCCCTTCTTCGCACCGCTGCGCATACCCACCAGCGAGTGGAACGTCTATGGCCCCTACGGCGCCAACCGGTCCGTGCGCGAGACTTTGGCTGGGCAAATGCAGTACGCGTATTTTCCCCTTGCACTGGAAGATCTCGGCGCCGACGTGCGCTATCACGACCTCGTCGAGGGCGTCTTCGAGATCGGTGACATCCGGGTCACTACGCAGTACCTGAATCATCCTGCGCTCACGCTCGGTTACCGGCTGGAGGCCGATGGGGTCACGCTGGTTTACGCGACCGACCACGAGCCGCACTCGCGACGACTGGCTATGGCCGAGCAGATCGAGCAAGAGTCCGTGCCCGGCGAGGACGCCCGGCACGCCGAATTTCTCGCGGATGCCGATCTGGTCATTCACGATGCTCAGTACACTGCCGAGGAGTATCCCTCGAGGGTCGGCTGGGGTCATAGCACGGTCGAGTACGTGGTCGACACGGCAGTCGCGGCGGGCGTGGGCCAGGTGGCGCTGTTTCACCATGACCCCCTGCGGGATGACGATTCGGTCGATCGACTGGTGGGGCTCGCCAAGGACCGCCTCGACGCGACCGGCACCTCGCCGGATTTGTTTGCGGCCGCCGAGGGCCGTCGGGTAAAAATGCGGCGACCGTCGTTGGCGCGTACATCGGCCGCCGATGGCGCCGAAAGCGCATTGAAAAAGCCGATCGGCGCCGTACGGGATCAGAGCGTTCTGGTGGCCGTTGCTGATCGGGATCTGGCTGCGGTGCTTGCCGACGCTGCGCGCGCCGAAGGAATCGATCTGCTCACCGCAACCGAAGGCGACGCTGGAGCGATCGTGCGAGCCACACACCCATCGCTGGTGATGGTTGACCGTGACCTTCCGGGGCTCGATCTACCCGCCCTGATCGGCGCGATCCGGGGCAAAAGCGGCGAATACGGAGCCGGTGTCGGCATCGTCATCATTTCAACGCGAGAAGATACCGAGGCCCAGCGGCGAGAGCGCGAGGCCGGCGCCAGCGACTGGCTGCTCGCACCGGTCACCGCCATGCACGCGCGCGCGCGTATGCGTGCATGGCTGATGCGAACCGCGTGCCGTTGGATCAGGGCCGCGCGACCCGCGGACGAAGACCAGCGCATATGCGCCCTCAACGACCTATACATCCTCGACACCGGACCCGAAGAGCGCTTCGACCGCCACACGCGTATTGCGGCGGCGCTGTTTAGGGTACCCATGGCGCTGGTCAGCCTGGTCGACACCGACCGGCAATGGTTTAAGTCACGGCATGGTCTGACGGCCACCGAGACGCCGCGCGATGCCGCGTTCTGCGCGCACGCTATTCTGGGTTCCGAAGTACTGCACGTACCGGATACGCTTGCCGACGACCGCTTTGCCGACAACCCCCTCGTAACCGGCGAGCCGCACGTCAGATTCTACGCCGGGGTTCCTTTGGAACTGGACAACGGCAGCACGGTGGGCACGCTGTGCCTCATCGACCAACGCGCGAGGCACCTGAGTTCGTCCGACCTCCGCCTGCTGGTCGACCTCGGCAAACTGGTGGTAACGGAGCTCGAAACGAAACGGGTCGAGTAGAATCGAGGTCAGGCGGTCCCGGCGTGGATCTCCATGATATCGTGGAGCAGCTCGATACCCTCGGTCTTCGCCCGCTGGAACGAGTTGCGTCCGACGATGGACCCGAATCCCCCGCCTTCGGCAATGCCGCGGATCTCCTCGAGGACGGCCTCCCGGCCCTTGGCGGCGCCGCCTGAGAAAATGACGATGCGGCGCCCGTTGAACGCGCTCTGCAGCACGTGACGGATGCGGTCGGGCAGCGTGCTGATCGGAATGCCCTCGGCCTCGTAGACCTTGCGGGCCGCGTCCTGCTCGATGTGATCGGTCGGCGGCTTCACCTTGATGATGTGTGCGCCGAGCTGGGCCGCGATCTGGGCGGCATAGGCGACCACGTCGATTGCGGTTTCGCCCTGCGACGAAATGCTCGCTCCGCGCGGGTACGACCAGACTACTACCGCCAGACCGCAGGCCTTGGCTTCTTCCGCGAGCTCACGAATCTGACCGTACATCTCATTGCGGTGCGCCGAGGCCGGATAGATGGTGAAGCCAATGGCCGAGCAACCAAGTCGCAGCGCATCGGCAACGCTGCCCGTGATCGCCGGACAGGGATCATCTCCGCCTAGGAGTGAGTCTGAGTTGTTCAACTTCAGGATCAGCGGAATGTCGCCCGCAAACTCCGCGGCTCCAGCCTCCAGGAAGCCGAGTGGCGCCGCATAGGCGTTGCAGCCGGCCTCGATGGCGAGCTCGAAGTGGTAGCGCGGGTCGTAGCCCGGAGCGTTCTTGGCGAAGCTGCGGGCCGGACCGTGCTCGAAGCCCTGGTCCACCGGCAGGATCACGAGCTTGCCGCTGCCACCGAGGCGGCCATGGCCGAGCAGGCGGGACAGGTTGGTCAGCGTCCCCGGATTGTCCGTGGCATACCACGACAGGATTTCTTTGACTCGCTTGGTCGTCACGACTTTCTCCTCGGTGAATAGTGGCGGCGTATTCTACCCCAGCTGCCCCCTCTCCAGCGACCCCTGCCAGCGCAGAGTTAGCTGCGCGGAGTCCCCAAGATAAAGCACATGTTCATATGATTGGAACGCGTTGCACGGATATCAGAGACGAAAGCAAAAAGCCGGCCCGGGAGCCGGCTTTTTGATTACCGAATCTGCCGCATTCAGCTGGCGATTTTCCAGACGTCCGGGGCCCGGTTGGCGCGATCCTCGAAATCCTGACGTTGCGCCTCCAACGCTGCCGGCAGGTGATCACCGAAGGTTGCGAAGTAGCCTTTGATCGCCTCTGCCTCGGCGAGCGCTCCTTCCTTGGCGATGTCCATGATCCCGTGATACTGCTCCTCGCTGAAGTCCAGACCGGCCCAGGTGATGTCCTCATACCGCGGCATATGGCCGAAGGGGCTTTCCACGGCGCCGGTCCTGCCGTTGATGCGGTCCACGATCCATTTGAGAACACGCATGTTCTGACCGAAGCCGGGCCAGATGAATTTGCCGTTCTCGTCTTTACGGAACCAGTTCACCCGGAAGAAGCGGGGCTTGGTCTTCACGGCGTCATTCTTGCCCATATTGATCCAATGGGCCCAGTAGTCGCCCATGTGATAGCCCATGAAGGGCAGCATGGCGAATGGATCCCGGCGGATGGCCTCCTGACCGATAGCCGCCGCGGTGGCTTCGGAGCCCATGGTGGAAGCCATGAAAACGCCGTGGTTCCAGTCGAACGACTCGTATACCAAGGGGAAGGTCTTGGATAGCCGACCGCCGAACAGAAAAGCGCTGATGGGCACGCCTGCCGGATCCTCCCACGCCGGGTCGATGGTCGGGCACTGTCCGGCCGGCGCGGTGAACCTGGAGTTCGGGTGCGCCGCCGGGGCGTCGCTGTCCGGGGTCCAGTCGTTGCCCTTCCAGTCGATGGCATGGGTCGGTTTCGGTCCGTCCATGCCTTCCCACCAGACATCGCCGTCGTCGGTGAGTGCCACGTTGGTGTAGATGCAGTTTCCGGCCTTCATGGTTTCCATGGCCATGGGGTTGGAGTCGTAAGCGGTTCCGGGGGCGACACCGAAGAAGCCAAACTCCGGATTGATGGCCCGCAGGGTTCCGTCGGGGCCGGGCTTGATCCAGGCGATGTCGTCGCCTACGGTGTAAGCCTTCCAGCCCTCGAAGCCCTCCGGCGGCGTAACCATCGCCAGATTGGTCTTGCCGCAGGCGCTCGGAAAAGCGGCCGCCACGTAGGTTTTCTCGCCCGCTGGGGATTCCAGCCCGAGAATCAGCATGTGTTCGGCCAGCCATCCTTCGTCTCGCGCCATGCACGATGCGATGCGCAGGGCCAGGCACTTCTTACCGAGCAGTGCGTTGCCGCCGTAGCCGCTGCCATAGGACCAGATCTCGCGCGTCTCGGGGAAATGCGATATGTACTTGTTTTCGATTTCCGGTTCGCAAGGCCACGGTACGTCTTTCTGACCCGGCTCCAGCGGTGCACCCACCGAGTGCAGAGTGGGCACGAACTCGCCATCCGCGCCGAGCACATCCAGTACCGCCTGACCCATGCGAGTCATGATCTTCATGTTGACCACAACGTAGGGGGAGTCTGAGATCTCTATGCCGATGTGGGCAATGGGCGAACCGAGCGGACCCATGCTGAAGGGAATCACATACATGGTGCGTCCACGCATGCAACCGTCGAACTGTTTTGTCAGAATCGCCCTCATCTTGTCCGGGTCCATCCAGTTATTGGTGGGGCCGGCATCTTCCTCGTTCCTTGAGCAGATAAAGGTTCGCTTCTCAACGCGGGCCACGTCGCTGGGATGCGAGCGAGCCAGATAGGAATTGGGCCTTTTTTGGGGGTTCAATTTGGTGAAAATACCCGCGTCCACCAGTTCCCCACAAAGCCGGTCGTATTCTTCTTCCGAACCATCGCACCAGACAACCTGGTCTGGTTTACACATGGTCTCAATTTCGTCAACCCATGCCAGAAGTTTGGCGTTTTTTGTCCGGTCGGTGCCGGTTCCGCTTGTGCTCATACGTGGAACTCCCTTGATATTTGAGTGTTTGACGGGAAAGGGTGCTGTTGAGATTTTTTCAAAGTAACCATTTTAACCAGTTGTACTGGTCTCGTTTGTTTCGAACAGAATAGGTTAGCACTATGCGGGCCTGTGGACCACTACCAAGCTGGAAAAGTAGCCGAGCGAATCCAGAGCGGGCCAAGCCGGGTTGCTGGACATCAAATATTCACCGTCGCGTTGCGGTGGCAGAGGGCATGAAATTCTGTATACTCAAGCGCCCCGGCGGGTAGAAATCACCCGTTGAGGTTACTCAGCCGAGAGGGCAAATAAGCCTTCGGTCTTGACCGAAATGCCGTACCGCCCGTAATCACGCCCCGGAATCCAAGAGCCTGGGAACAATGGAAAAAATTCAGATAGACATAGCCATCGTCGGCGCGGGTGGCGCGGGCCTGCGAGCCGCCATCGCGCTCGCGGAGAGCGACCCGAATTTGCGCATCGCACTGTTGTCCAAAGTCTATCCCATGCGCAGTCACACTTGCGCGGCGGAAGGCGGCGCGGCTGGCGTAATCAAGGGCGACGACAGCCTCGATCTCCATTTCAGCGACACCGTGGGTGGCGGCGATTGGCTTTGCGATCAAGACGCCGTGGAGTACTTCATCAATGAAGCTCCCAAGGAGTTGACCCAGCTCGAGCACTGGGGATGCCCGTGGAGCCGCGAACCCGACGGATCGGTAGCGGTCAGGCCTTTCGGCGGCATGAAGATCAAACGAACCTGGTTCGCCGCGGACAAGAGCGGCTTTCATATCCTCCACACCCTGTTCCAGACCTCCCTCCAATACCCTTCCATTCGGCGGTTCGATGAGTTTTACACCACCGACCTGCTGGTGGAGGACGGCCGCTGTCAGGGCTGTACGGCGATTGAGATGAGTACGGGCCTGATGTACCAGTTTCAGGCCAAATCCGTCATCGTGTGCGCCGGCGGCGCCGGGCGCATCTTCTCGTTCACCACCAACGGAGCCATCAAGACGGGCGATGGCATGGCGCTCGCTTTTCGGGCCGGCGTGGCGCTCAAGGACATGGAGTTCGTTCAATACCATCCCACGGGCCTTCCCGGAACCGGCATTCTGCTTACGGAAGGATGCCGCGGTGAAGGCGGCATCCTGGTCAACAAGGACGGGTATCGATATCTGCAGGACTACGGCATGGGCCCCGAACCGCCTATCGGCGAACCGGTTCTAAAGACCATGGAACTTGGACCCCGGGATCGCCTCAGCCAGGCGTTTTGGCACGAACAGCGAAAGGGCAACACCATTCCCACCCAATGGGGGGATTGCGTGCATTTGGACCTGCGACATCTGGGGGAGAAGAAGATTAGCGAGCGCCTGCCTTTGGTGCGTGATTTGTCCGTTAGTTATGTCGGCAAGGATCCGGTCCACGATCTGATTCCCATCCGGCCGGTGGTCCACTACATGATGGGCGGCATACACACCGACATCAACGCCGCTACGACGATGCCCGGGCTATACGCTGCCGGAGAGTGCGCGTGCGTGAGCATCAACGGTGCCAACAGGCTGGGTTCCAATTCCCTGAGCGAATTGTTGGTGTTCGGTAAACGGGCGGCGCTGAACGCCATCGAGTACATCAGTTCCAGCGGCAAGGACGTGGACGATGCCGCCGTAACCAAGCTCGCCAACGAAGCCCAGGGAAGAATCACGACCCTGTTTCAAAAATCCAATGGGACTGAAACGATCTCCGGTTTGCGCAAGGAAATGACCGATACCATGGAACAGGGCGCCGGCATTTACCGCACTGAAGAATCCCTCAAGGAAACCTGTAACAAGCTCAACGAGCTGCGAAGCCGTTTTTCCGCAGTGGAATTGAACGATAAGAGCAACGTATTCAATACAGATCTGTTTTCGGCCCTCGAATTGGGCGCCATGCTGGACGTGGCCGAAACCGTCGCGGTGGGCGCGTTGGAACGCAAGGAGTCCCGCGGCTCGCACCAGCGCCTCGACTACACGCAGCGCGACGACAACAACTATCTGAAACATACCCTTGCTTACCACGACAAAACTGATGCACCGCGCATCGACTACCGGGATGTCGTGATCACCAAATCCAAGCCGGGCGTGCGTGACTATTCAGGAGGCAAAAAATGAGCGAGCGTCAAGTGGAGGTGGAGATTCTCAGGTATGACCCGGAGACCGATCAGGCGCCGAAGCTCCAATCCTACTCGGTACCGTGCCAGGAAGAGTGGGTTGTGCTTGACGCTATCACATACATCAAAGATCACATCGACACCACGGTGAGCTTTCGCTGGTCCTGCCATATGGCGGTATGCGGAAGCTGCGGTATGATGGTGAATGGTGAACCGGCGCTGTCCTGCAAATCCTTTCTGCGCGACTATCCGGACAAGATCCGAATCGAACCGCTGGCTCACTTTCCCATCGTTCGGGATCTGGTGGTGCAACTCGACGACTTCATGGAGAAGCTCAATCGGGTCAAACCCTATATCATTCCCAAGGAAAAAAAATCTGTCAGCGATGGCCAGCACAAGCAGTCGCCGGCGCAACTCAAGGCCTTCAATCAGTACACCCTGTGCATCAACTGCACGCTGTGCTACGCGGCCTGCCCCCAGTACGGGCTGGTACCGGACTTCATCGGCCCTGCGGCGATGGCGCTTGCCCACCGATACAATCTGGATTCGAGAGACGGCGGACGCGACCAGCGCCAAGAGGTCGTCGCCACCGATGAAGGCGTCTGGGAATGTTCCTTCGTGGGGGCATGCTCGGATGTGTGTCCGAAGCAGGTGGACCCTGCCGGTGCGATTCAGCAGATGAAAATAGCCAGCACCGTTGATTGGTATAAAGAGCACTTGATGCCGTGGAGTAAACCATGAGTGGGAAAGCCTATATTCGCGAAATGCCAAAGACCACGTGGTGGCTCAGCCACAGCCGGTACCGTCGCTACGTGGCCCGCGAAGTCACCTGTATCCCGATAGGCATTTACACCGCCGTTCTGATCTGGGGCCTTATGCGCCTCTCCCAAGGCGCCCTTGCCTGGGAGGGTTTCCTTGGGGCCCTCAACAGTCCGTTGTCCATTCTGTTCCACCTGGTGGCCTTTGTGTTCGCTATCGTCCATACCATTTCATGGTTCAACGTGACGCCGTCGGCCATGCGGGTTCAAATCGGCGAGGACTTCGCGCCAGGGGCAGTCATTATCGGCGTCCATTACGCCGGCTGGGTGGTCGTCTCCCTGATCGTCCTATTCATGGCGGGAGTCTGAGCGATGGCCAAATCCAATAAACCGATCGTTTGGGGACTGTTCGCGGCGGGCGGCACGATAACCGCTTTTCTTACGCCCGTCATGATCTTCGTCACCGGTCTAGCGGTACCGCTGGGTATCATGGGGCCCGAGGTGCTGGCCTACGAGCGCATCCATGATTTCGTCGGGAACTGGTTCTGGAAACTGGTGCTGTTCGGGATCATCTTTTTTTCCCTTTGGCACGCTGCCCATCGTTTCAGAATCACCATGCACGATTTCGGGGTGCGCGCGGACGGGGTGGTCGCGAAACTCTCCTACTCGCTGGCGGCGCTGGGCACCATCAGCGCTATCTTTCTCCTGCTGCGCATTTGACGACGTCGTTATACGGGTCGTTCGGCGGCCCGCCCGGTGTCTCAAATCAGTGAACCACGCGGCACGGAAAATCATGGAGCATATCGCAGCGCTGGATAACCAGGACGCATACGGGGCGCGACCCTTCGAGATCTCGGGGAACGTGCCCATCCCGGATTACCTTCAACAGACCTACTGGTGGGCTTATCTCCACCCCAATGCGGTGCGGCTGTTTGAGCGCCAGTGGCTGGTCAACCTCATTTTGTGGGGGAACTACGCGCCGTTGCGCGACGCGGCCCTGGAGGAAATGGGCGCCACCATTGAGGGCCGGGCGCTGCAGGTCGCGTGCGTTTACGGTGACTTTTCTGAGCGTGTTGCCTCCCGCCTTGGGCGCAACGGCCGGCTCGACGTGGTCGACGTGGCACCAGTGCAGCTGGAAAACCTGAGCACCAAGGTGCGGGATGCCAGGGTCTCGCTCCACCATCAGGACTCTACGGACCTGGCCTTCGATGACGGTACCTACGATCACGTGGTGGTATTCTTTCTTCTACACGAGCAACCCGTGGAAGCCCGTATCCGCACTATCGGCGAAGCACTTCGGGTCACCCGACCGGGGGGGCGAGTTATCTTCGTGGACTACCATCGCCCGGAAATCTTCAACCCCCTGCGCTACGTGATGGTCCCGATTCTGCGAACCCTTGAGCCGTTCGCCATGGAACTGTGGCGCCGGGATATTATCGCTTCGGTGCCTGAGGACCGACACCCCCAAGCGTATGGCAAAGAGACCTACTTCGGGGGCCTGTATCAAAAGGTCGTGCTGACCCGCTGACAATATCCTGGGTGGTACGGTCATTTATCTCTCAGCGCGAATTTTACGATTGCATCCGAAACCGCATTCTGGATTGCCTGGTGCAGAGGTTGCTCGGTTTGTTTCTCCAGCACCCCACGAATGTCAGAGCCGTCTTTTCCGATGATTGTGGTTGCGTCACGTAAAAGTTTCGTTATTTGCTTCTGAGTATCTTGCCGAAGTTCGTCCCAGCTATTCTTCGCAAGACTTACATCGAGGTCCTGAAATGGCGCTCGTGAACTGTTTTTATTCTGCAGTCGAATCAGAGCATGCGATACGAGGCGTTCGCGGGTTGAGGTAGACGCATAGTTCCATATGGCACCTTCGAGTTTTGGCTTTTGCTTCACGGCGAAATCCTCCGATAAAATTGATATAGCACTATAGTACTGTACCGAACGCAAGGTATATACGGCTAGGAGTGGGTGAACGGCTTCCGATATAAAATGAACGGGTAGCTGGTAGAAACCCGCAACGTCCCGAGCCGCGGCTAATGTTGATCAAGACATTTTAGCGCCCCTTCACGCTTCGCCCATCCTCGACCTTATCGCTGGGGTGATTGATCACCAGCACGTCTTCTTTTAGACCATCCAATATCTGTGCACGCAAGCCGTTGCGTTGGCCGACCGTGACTTCACGGCGCTTGGCGCGTTGACCTTCGATCGCAAACACGGCCCAACCATTGTTGTAGTGGAAAAGGCTGCTAGCCGGCACCTGCAGAACATCGTCTTCATGCCAGAGTATGAAACGGGCTTCAACGCGATACCCGTCGCCCAGTCGGCGCCACTGTTCCGCCGGCGACGTAAAATCGGAAATGACCAGAACTCTTTGTTCTTCCACGCCCAGGGCCGAGACCTTGGTAAAGCCGACAGGTTCGATGATGCGTACGATGCCTTCCAATGCTTGTTCCCCACCCCAGCGATCAAACAGCACTTTCATGCCGGTCTGAATCTTTACCGCATCGGCGGAGAGCACGTCCACTTCTACCTCGAGTGCCGAGGGGTTGCCGACTTCCAGCAGTGGGTCGCCGGTTCGCACCGGGCCTTCGCATTCGTGGTCGACTTTCAAAATTCTACCGGTGACCGGCGAACGAATCGGCACTCGTTCAAAGGGTTCCGAGGGCTTGCCGGCGGTATATTCAAGCACGGATCGGGCTGCTTGCAGTTCATACCTGGCCACTTCCACCTGGAAGTCGGCCGACCGCTTTGCGGCCCTGTTAGTGGTGGATTCGGCTATGGCCTTGTCGAGAGCATCGCGTGATATCAACTTCTTTTCCATCAGCTGCCGAAAGCGTTTGAGTTCGGCGTCGGCAAGTCGTTCAACCGCGGCGGCGGTACGGACCTGTTCTTCCGCGGCGCGCAAAGCCGATTCGGCGGCGGCGACCTGTGCTGTCGCTTGCGCGCGGCTGCGCGGATCCAGCACCTGGGATTCGAGCGGAGTAATACTCAATAGCAACTGACCCTGCTCTACCGGGTCGCCAACGTCCAGCTCCACGCGACAGGCAACTCCATCCACCGGGGCGGAAACGACATAGCGATCGATAACTCGAGTTCGGCCCTCTTCCTCGATGCTAACCGTTAGCGGCGCGCGTTCGACCGGGTGGGTTTCGACCAGCACCGGCTGGGGCCAGAAACCCCATACCATTCCCCCGATAATCAACACGGCGGTTAGCAGTATTGCCGGATGGTTTCGTAACGAGACAGCCAGGGGTCACTCCTTGGTCTTGAGAACGGCTACCATATCGAGGTGGATCAGATTACGCCAGATCATTATCGCGGAAATCAAGGATGATCCAATGACGACCGCGGCGGCAAGTGCATAAACATCTCGTTTCAGCACCAGCGGAATGCGATACAGATCGGTATCGAATTCAAACGCCAAATAGGCACACAGTCCATAACCGATCAGCAGACCAAGTGGAATCGCGACCAGCGTGAGCAGGGCCATTTCGCCCAGCAGGATATAAGCGACCTCACCACGCCTGAAACCCAGCACGCGCAGACTGGCCAGTTCTCGGTTACGTTCGGACAGGGCGATGCGCATACTGTTGTAAACTACGCCAAAGGCAATGCTGCCACCAAGCAGAGTAGTGATAAAAGTATAAAATAATATCTGTTGCGCGACGTTTTCGTAAAAGGACTGAATGGCTGATGCCTGCTCGACCACGCCGGCGATACGCGGCATGTCCTTGAGCTCGCGGTACACGTCGCTTTGGTGATGCTCATCCACTTTTAAAAACGCGCCGGAGATGGCGTCGCCTTCTTTCAACAGGCGATTCAAAGCGGGGCGCCGCATATACGCGTTCATGCCCAGGTCCTGTTTTGCAGTCCCGATCACCGGTACCCGCACTATCGGGCGATTACCTTCCAGAACTTCCATGGTCAGCATGTCGCCGGGTCTGATCTGCAGCAATGAAGCCAGGTAGTCGGTGAGCACGACACCCTGCTGTGGAAGTTCGATCTTGTTTAGCCCGGCATCGAGCAAACGCATGAGTTCGCCATCGCTCTGAATACCCTGCATCGAGGTGCGGTAGAAGCGATGCTCAAACATCAGCTTCACGGGCACGCTTCGAAAGCCTTCCGCATGTTCGACTCCCTGCACACTGTGCAGTGAATAAAGCGACCGGGTCGAAGTCGGGTCGGTATAGATGACAAACAGATCCTCATGTTGACTCATACCGTATTGCACTTCGACCATTTGATCGATGGCACCTTTTTGAAAACCACCCACCGTCATCACTCCGCAGGCCATTGCGATACCCAGGGTGGTGAGTGACGACTTCAAAGGCCGGCGCTCGATGTGGCGCAGAATCATCCGTGTGGATGCGGAGAACCAGCGTTGCAGACCCAGGCGTTCGACGGTGGCGGCGTGATAGGTGGCCGGCGACTCTGGTCGCATCGCCTGGGCCGGGGGCAGCCTGGCGGCTTTACGTGTCGCATAGAGTGTGCCCAGGATGGCAACCAGCGCACTGATGATTGCGGCGGCGACAATCACCCGGGGATTGAGCACGTACAGCATGAAGGGCAGGCTGAACAATGCCATGTAGGCGTTGCTCAGCGCCTTGCCCATCCAAATACCGGCCGCAATACCTCCAAGAATGCCGGCCGCGACAATCATTAACACCAGCTTGGAATAATGCATCCCCACGGCAAAGTTGCTGTAACCGAACGCCTTGAGGGCAGCGATCTGGTCGAGCTCCAGACTGATCAGGCGGCTGATGACGACGTTGAGCAAAAACGCCGCGACACCGAAAAATATTATTGGGAATACCGTGGCCACCGTTTCCTGTTGTTTGAGCTCTTCGGCTAAAAAACGATGGGATAGCTGATCCTTTCGAGCAATGGCGCCGGTGCCGCCGTAGGGTTCCAACAGGTTATCCAGTTGATCGATGACGTCCTGTTCATGGCTGCCCTTGATCAACCTCAGCGTCACATCATTGAAGGCACCTTCCATGTCGTAGGCGCTGGCGAGGGGATTGCGTGCCATCCATAACACGCCATAACGCTCATGGTCGGGGAACATGGCGCCAGGCGCGATTTGGTAAATGTATTCCGGTGACTGAGCACGACCGACAACTGTGAGCGTTTTCCGGCGGCCGTTGATAGTGGCGCGGAGTTTGTCGCCCGCTCGCAGTCCGTGAGCCTGGGCAAACCTCTCGCTGAGCAGCACTTCATCATCACGGCCCGCATCGATCAACCGGCCTTGGTGCAGATAGATTTGGTTCAACAAGCCACGGCTATCGCCAGGCAGCGACACCAGATGACCGCTCACCGGATAGCCAAAGCCAGGCACATCGATGTTCACATAGGCCACTACCCGCGTTTCGACTTTCTCCACGCCAGGAATGGCCTCGATCTGCTGCGCCAGGGACAGGGGGGCGCGCTTCAGCGTCGCAAATACGTGGGCAAAGCGGTGTTCCCTGTAATAACTTTCGCGGGTTTCATAGAGGGAATCCAGGGTACTCAATGACATGATGAAGATACCCACACCCCCGGTGATCACCATGGCAATCGCCAGTATCTGCATGCGCATGTTCCAAAGTTCACGCCACAGTTTTTTATCGATGGCTTTCACTTCGCCTCACCAGGTTACTTCACCTGGCGCGAGTTTAGTCTCATTGATGCGTATATCGCTGATCTGTCCGTCGGCCAGGTAAATCACTCGATCCGCAATTTGTGCAATCACGGCATTATGAGTTATCACGGCGGTTGTGGTGCCCGATTCCTGGTTCACACGATGCAATGCTTCCAGCACCGAGATGCCGGTTTTGGAATCGAGTGCGCCAGTCGGCTCGTCGCACAACAACACGTCGGGATTCTTGGCAATCGCCCGGGCAATGGCGACGCGTTGTTGTTCGCCACCGGAGAGTTGGGCCGGGAAGTGGTCCATGCGCGCACCCAAACCAACCAGTTTCAATGCATGTTCCGGTTCCATGGGAGCGCTTGCGATTTCCGTTACCAGCGCGACGTTCTCGCGTGCGGTAAGGCTGGGAATCAGATTGTAAAACTGGAACACGAAGCCAACGTGAAAACGCCGGTATTCCGTCAACTCACTCTCGGTCGCGCGAGTCAAATCGCGTTCGCCGTAATAGACATGCCCCTCCGTCGGCGTATCCAGCCCGCCTAGTATGTTCAACAGGGTGGATTTACCGCTGCCCGAAGCGCCCAACAACACGGTAAATTCGCCACGGTATAGATCCAAATCTATGCCGCGCAGGGCATGCACCTGGACCTCGCCCATTTGGTAAACCTTGGTGATGCCGTGAGCGTGGAACACGACATGTTCATCCAGTGGCTCATGGTCGAATTGTTTTTCCCGTGACATATCCTTTGACGCCTGTGCGCAATATAACAGCTGCCGGCTCTCGAATTGTTTGATCCCGGTCAGAAACTGCAGCGTTGATCCGGATTTCGACATTAACCCTAACCTGCATCAAAGAACAGTCCATCGCGACCGCGCCGGAAACTGCCGGTGCGCCTAATCTGTTGATTTGCTGAAACTTCCTTAGCGGCACTTCTGACGAATTCGTGACGGGAATCCCAGGTTGCGATTTCACAAAACTTGACAATTCGTATCGGGGATAAAGACATCACTTGCTGTTATGCTCACGTCAAGCACACGCTGCGTTCGTCAGCAATCGATGATCGCCAAACCAAACTTGGAGGTAGCAATGGAAATTATCAAGAATCTCATTAGCGAGCATGGTTCTACTCTCATGTCCACCTTGACCGAATCCGGCTTCACTGCCGACCAGGCCCAGCAGTTTCTGCCGGAGGCGGCCCAGGGCATGAGTGATGCCATCGGCGGTGGCGGGGTATCCGAATTGCTCGGCGGCGGCGACGCAGGCGACATGGCATCGACAATCATGGGTAAGATCGACATCGAAAGCATCGCTTCCAAGGTCGGTATCGATTCGTCGCTGGCCAGCAACGGGCTCGCCGCACTGATACCCCAGGTGCTTGCCATGATGAACACCGAAGGCGGCGGCTTGTCGTCACTGCTAGGTGGCGAAGGTGGCGGCGTTATTGGCAGTGTTGCCGGCATGGCGGGCAAGTTGTTCAACAAGTAACGCGGTCAACCTGGACTCGGCGGCGCCGGCTCGAGCTGGCGGGCGCTGAAGACCCGTAGAGATCGCGTTGACTCTGGTGTAACCAAGCCCGCCTCAGATCCTCCGGCGAGGCCGTATCCGGCGAACGAACGAGAAAACGCTTGAAGGTCCGGATCGCGCGGATTCAGGTCGGCGCCAGACTAACCTGCATTTTGCAGTCCAAGTCCTTCACGAAACGCCTTCATGCCAAAGTAAAACCCCGCCGAAGCGGGGTTTTGAGAGCAGTGCGGTTCTTCCGCGGGTTAACCGTTCAGCCGGCGCCGTCGGGCAAAGCCCAGACCGGCCAGGCCGAGGCCTATGAGTAACAGGGTGGTGGGTTCGGGTACGGTAATCCGTGCTGCAAACTGAATCTTCGTATCAGACTCTTCCTTGGTTTCGAATCCGATACAAGGATCGAAATTACCCGTCGCAGCCTTGCAGGCTTCTTCTAACAGAGGTGCGAGCTTGCCTTCGGTTTCGAAAAAACTCAACATGTAAGTTCGAAGAAAGCCTGTGTCCGGGTCTGCATATTTAAACTCGAAGTTCAAGTCCGTCGGATTGATAACGAATATATCGGCGCAACCATTGACATTTACACCCACGCCATTCGCACCTCCATCGACACAGGTACTGGCACCGTTGGGCGTCTCCTGAAACTCGACCAGAAACGGGATGGTCACCTGATCCACTGCTGGCGGGTGCATAAGAGCATCTGTAAATGGATCAAACGGTGTCAAAGTTAGGGTAGACAAGATCGTCACTTTGTCGAGGGTGTTTCCATAGATCGGCTAGTTGCGGTGGGTGATTGATACGTTGTCTACAGCAGGACCGTTGGTGTAGCGCCGACTATAAAACGAATGCTCTTTTTCATTGATATTCCCCTTCCCCAGAGAATGTTAGTACTAAAATCGAGAAAGAAGCGCGCCAATACTTTTTTTTCTTTAAAATTCAGTCACTTGAGAAAAACGCAATAATTCTTCAAAGAGCAAAACTGTACAAAGTGTAAAAAGTTCTTACGCTCGCACCGGCCGCTCAGCCCTGAGAACGATAACTTCTTATACAAATCAATGGGTTAGCCGATTTCGGCTGAAAACTGGAAGTGTAAAAATTTCTGACACTATAATTTCGAAAAGACAGGCCTGTTGTGGTACCGCTAACCCGAAGAGAGCCCGCATTTTTCACCATTTAACTGGTCTACAGGACGCAATGTTGGCCTGAGTGTTTGAATTTGGCCAGATCAGTTGTCCCTTTTCCACGAAATTCATCGCAGCGTTAAGTCGAACCTCTGCTCCATCACCTCTTTCCGACATGGCTGGCTGGGCCTTCAGATTCGTAAATGCGGATCCGAACAGCGGACTGGACTTCGTCGAAACAGACCACCAGATTGTCGGCATGTTGCAGTTGACATTTATTCCCTATCTGACGCAAATTGAATCCACGCGGTGTCCGATTTGGGGGTGTCAGAATTCACGAGGCATTCAGAGGAAAAGGTTTGGGCTCCGAGTTTCCCAAATGGACTAAGAACCGTGCAAAAAATAAAGGCTGCGATATTTTTTGACCGGTTTCAGATGTGCTGAGAACAGATGCTGTCGGGCGATATGAAAGTTCGGGATTTGAGTCGACCCATTAGGGATTGAAGCTGAAACTCGATCAGGCACAAATAATGCGCTGCATGAACGGCAAGCGGCACCGTGATTACGGAAGTCGATGAAGTAATGGTCATATTTTTCAACTGAATGTACGAAGCGATCTATACTCAATAAAATTATCAAACCAGTTATTTACCGCAGGTACGAACAAAGCATGAATGGCAAGAAATATTTTGGAACCGACGGAATTCGGGGACAATTTGGGATTGAGCCCATCACGCCCACAACGGTTCTCAAACTCGGCTGGGCACTGGGAAATGTGTTAATTCGATCCAATAGCAGACGATGTAAGGTGATTATTGGTAAAGATACCCGCGTTTCCGGGTATCTCCTGGAATCTGCCTTGGAAGCAGGGCTGTCGTCTTCCGGCGTGGATACTTCGCTGTTGGGGCCGATGCCTACACCCGGAATAGCTTACCTGACTCGTACCGCGAGAGCTCAGGCCGGTATAGTGATCAGTGCATCACACAACAGCTATCAGGACAACGGAATCAAGATCTTTTCGCCTGAAGGTGAAAAGTTGCCTGACGAAACAGAATTGGAAATCGAATCCTTTATGGACAAACCGATTAAAACGGTTTCGTCCAGGGAATTGGGAAAAGCTGAACGGTTTCAGGATGCGGCGGGACGATACATCGAGTTTTGTAAAAGCACCATTCCGCACCGACTGTCGCTTAAGGGAATAAAGCTGGTCGTAGACTGCGCAAACGGAGCTGCATATCATATTGCGCCTGATGTATTTGAGGAATTGGGCGCCGATGTCGTGGCCCTGGCCAACCGTCCCGACGGTTTCAATATTAACAATGAATGCGGATCAACAAATCCAGAGCTTTTGCAGCAAGCGGTAATCGAAAACCGCGCGGACATCGGGGTTGCATTAGATGGCGACGGCGATCGAGTCTTGTTAGTCGATGCAGATGGTCAGGCCTTGGATGGCGACGAAATTCTATACATCCTGGGCGTATCTCGGCAAAGATCCAATCGCCTCGACGGCGGTATCGTGGGTACGCTAATGACTAATCTCGGATTAGAAAAGGCCTGCAGCAGATTGAATATACCCTTTGAACGAACTCAAGTGGGTGATCGATATATTATGAATTCTCTGCGTCAGTACGGTTGGTACCTGGGAGGCGAAACCTCTGGACATATCATTTGCCTGGATAAGAGCAGCACCGGCGACGGTATAATCGCAGCATTAGAAGTTCTTCATGAAATGATTAACACCGGGCGGCCCTTATCGGAGCTTAAGTCCGGGTTGGATATTTATCCGCAGCATATGGTCAATGTTTCCATAAATGAGCATCAGGACAAGCCAAAATTCGATGTCAACAGCGATGTCGATGTTCAAAAAGCCGTATCAGAGGCGAATGATGAATTGGCCGAAAATGGTCGAATCGTACTTCGACCCTCGGGCACCGAGCCGGTCATTCGCGTCATGGTGGAAGGAGACAACTCCGCGGTGGTGGCAAAGCTATCGAAATCCATAGCAGAAACCGTGAAATCGGTCACTGAGAGTTACTATAACTCCTGAAACCCTCCCGGCGCGTGGGCCGTTTCTATAGCCCCTCATCCCGGACAACATTCTCCGTTTCGACTTGCCCTCGGAACTCCTCGAGGCCGCTATTATAGGTTTCCATCGCCGCCCATCCGCCGCTCGAATGTACGAGCTCGGCGGCATGCGCTATGCCGTTGTGCCTTTTATTAAACGGTGTAATTTTTTATTCTTATGTGCTCAGAGACAGGGTACGAAGCCTTCAGAGTCATTGATGGAGAAAACGGGCCATATACGATTCCAACAGAGAGCGCGGATCGATCCGGAGGTATTCTTCCGGGATTTTCTCGGCTCGGACCCAAAATACGGAGCGGTGGCACCAATACTCGACAGGTTACGGCATGAAATGAGCGCGCTCCTCGGAACGGGGACCCTGTCAATCAGCGACTTCATCGACATGACGTCGATTGAATATGATGGGAACGGAGAAGTCATCCCAAAGGACGAAGAGATACTCAAGGCCTTGGCAAAGGCAATGAAGCAGATCGACATCACGAGGGAGGCGATGAAGACTGCGGCCCGATCGGGTCTTACACCGGAGCAGATCGCCGAAGGCCCAACCAGCATCAAAATACCGGTTTCACTCCTTTGCAATGACAGCAGTTTCCATCGGTTCGTGCACAGCCTGAGCGGGGAATATCACGATTGTCGGGATTTTTCATCGTTAATCTACATGGTGCATGCATTGAAAGTGCACCAAAAGCCGGTGTTCCTGCTGTTCGAAAATGAGACTAGAATCATTGCCTATTTCTCGCCCGCGTGGAGTATGCAGGAGATGTGGGAAAGGCTTGTGTCGAGAAACGATCCTGTATTACTGGATATCTACAACGCCAAGACCCCCATCAAAACGCTCTGCTCTCTGGTTTGGGACACACCTGAAGGTTACGTAAAAGTGCTTTATTTGGGCAAGCAAAGGGCATGATGATTTCATCATGCTTCGACGACGCTGCGTGTAATCAATAGATCAACATCGACTCGGGATCGATCAGGCACAATACGCCGAAAGACTCTACACCGATGTTCTCTAAAGTGGGGTGGATGACGTCGGGTGACAGACCCGTGACCGCCCAAGCATGAGGACTGATCGCGGAAAGCGAGTCACGTCCAGCCAGATCCATCTTCCAGCTTGGGTCGATCTGATTAGCGACGCCGGTAGAGATGTGTATCAGCGCCGTTTCCAACGGATGGTTTACCGCTTTTTCCGGCTCGTGGTGAAACTGAACCACCTCTGCGAGGTTGTCGGGCAGTCCCCAGGAATTGATCAATTCCGCCCCAACTTCGGCATGAGTGAACCCGATGATCTCCTTCTCGGCGCGATAGCGATAGGACTCGGCCTCGCCTGCCTTTCGCAATACCCTGGTGGCCAGTTCGGGTAAGGCGTGATAGATGACCAGTTGACCGATGTCATGTAGAACACCGGCGATGAATACCTGGTCAGGATTCGCATGCCCGCACCGCTCGGCCAGGACCTGTGCAGCCAAACCGCAACTGATACTGTGATTCCAGAAATTGTTCATGTCGACGAGATCCGTGTCGACATGACTGAACGTTTCGACGGCCGTTGCGGTCGTGATCAGAGTTCGTAGATCATCCGCATTGATCGCAGCAATGGCGTCGCAGACATCGCCAATCTTTTGCTTGGCGGCATATGGCACGTCGTTCGCCGCCTTGAGTACACGGGCTATCAATCCCGGATCATGGCTGATGATCTCGGCAATTTCGTCTTGGTATTGTTTTGGTTCGTCCAGGAGCTCCGCAAGCCGCCGATACACGATCGGCGGCGAGAATAGTACAGAGGTTTCATTGATCAATTCACTTGCATCCACAAACATTTCTCTCCGTCATCGAATTCAGACCCATTCGTCTCTAGCCCGTATTTCTCACCAGGATCCCGAGCGATGATAATAAGCGCCGCCACTTCTCCTGACAAATTCTCGCATTCTCACTGGTTTCGTGCTCATCTGGCCGCTGACCGCCCGCGCGCTCATTGCACTCGGCTGTCGTCGAGTCGATGGCAGCATGTCCGCGCAACAATGGGGCCGGTATATGCCCGGTGTGGACTACCGCAAGACCTGTGAGGATATGCAAGCCACGGAATGACTATGCGGTGAATGTCGGCCCTCGTCAATGCACTTTCACCCTACAAATAGCAAGAAAAGAAATGGCCACGACGCCCGTGAGACCAGGCCGGGTGTTTGACGTAGATCAACACCTTTGCTGCGTCTATCGAATAATCTTTTGAAGACCATTGAGATTCGTGCTGTTGTCTGTACAGTGCGATAGGAGGTAGCAGCAGCAATGAGGATTTTCCTGTTCAGTATTTTGACTGCCCTTCAGTTCGGGATAATTTTTCGCGCTGACGCGGACGGGACTGCGGATCGAGTGTCTGCAGCCAACACGGATCACCTATTTCACCCCGTCGAGCACCAGGTTAGCTTCGGAGACGGGCTCGACAACTATAACGCATTGTCGTACTCGTCAAGAGCATCATCCAGTGATTCGCTGTCGGGTATGGTTGCACACGGTTTGAATTACAGTTTTACGCAACGAGCCGGTGAATCGTTCCTACATTTTTCGCTCACTGACAATTCAAACGGAACACATAAACTGGCAGGTGGGGCGTTTGGCAAGCTGAAGCTGTCTTATCTCCATGGTGACGGTGATGGCTTAAGCCAGCACAGACCAGGAATTAGCGGGCTTACATCGAAATTTTTCCATGGCTCGGCCTCTCGGTCATATCGTTACAATGGAACCGCGTTGGGCTGGTCCTGGACAGATAAATTGTCCTCTCACGCGGGAACGGTTTCCATCGATGCTCCCGGTGTCGACTCCCGGTCAGTGCATTTTGCCGGGGCAACAATCGGTAGCCTTTCGGCCACGCTTTACCAGATCGAAAGAGACAAGCCTGTGGGTCAAGGTCTTTCCGCAGCTTGGCATGGCCGCTCTTTCTCAGTCGGCTATGAACTGCTCAAATCTGATTACCGGGCCTCCTGGCGAGAAATCAGCTTGGCGTACCGTGGCAGTCGTGGTGGGGCTGTCCGCCTAAGCTTCTCTTCCGGAAAAAACGATCTGTATACGGATGCTGCTGAAAACCGTGTCGGATTATCCTATCGACTCGGTTTTGGCGGAGGAAAGCGCAGCTCGTCCAAGCTTGGGTTAGGACGGAATTTCGCGGCTGCCCGAGCCGCGACGAACTTTGATGATCTAACCCGGCAAGGTCTAGGCGCCGTTGGGCTAGGTCTCGTGGTCAGCTCGGGCGACCCGGTCCTGGACCAGGCGCCCCGTTATGCCCAACAACCGCAAGCAGCCTTTGCGATCTTGTCTTTGGTCAACCCGATCTCGGTTAAGAATAATGTTGAGCACGGCGGCTCGATATACCGAAATCCTGATGGGTCGTTTTCTCCCTCACAACTGGTTGTCGTGGGTTCACCGGACTCAGTCGCGTTTAACCCACATTTACTAGTCCCCGAGGGCAGCCGGGCAAGCGCGGCCTGGCACACCCATGGCGCCACAACTCCTGGGTTTGTCAATGAGTTTTTTTCACCCCCCGATATCAATTTTTTTAATTTTTATCAGATCGATGGTTATCTGGGGACGCCCATGGGGCGCATGTTCGAATATGTAAGGCTCGAGCAGACCGTGTACCAGTATGTGGGTCCCAATAACAATGAGTTAATCCTTCCTCATTGATGATGTACAGTAGACCCCTCATCTTTTTGCTTATGATCGGTATATCTAGTGGCGTTGCGAGCGCGATAACCATGCAGGAAGATTCACTACAAAGGAGCATCGACTACGTCAATCAACTGGATCTGGACTGCACCTTGACTGATGGATACGTCTGTGCGGATGCGGAAGAAGACAGCTTCATGCAACCGGATTCATGGCAAAGAATGATCCCGGCTATCTATATGCAGGCCTGGCAGGTCGCCTATGAAGATTTTCGACAAATATCAGACCTGACTCAGGAACAAAAAGAATTGAAACATTACAAGCTTGGATTCACGGAAAACGATACCCAGTACATCGTTGTGTTTTTAGGGCTGGCGTTACCGCATATAGATGAACAGGGAAAGCCAACCGGCATCGTAAGTGCAGTGTTCGGTCGCTCCACTAAGTACTGGATCGACAAAAAATCAAACGAGATCGTCAAGAGACTTTTCTATAAATAGCTTGTTCAATAACCAGGCAACGTTAGTAACGATTTTTCCTGGCCCCAAATCCTGTTGAAATGTCTTGAAATAGTAGTGATTGGCAACCTCAAGGAGGCGCTAACTTGCGTGCACACTAATTGTTTCCCCCACGTCGCTGAGAATTACTCTTAGCGTATCGTAGTCGGGGTGCCGCATGCGCATCCAGGCACTGGCCATGTAGCCATCCTCCACCGGGTGGCCCGTTGTCCCCGAGCGCATTGAACGCCAGGTCAATGTTGGCGATGGGCCGCCGTGGGCCGAGGAGAAAATGTGCCGCCATAGTGGGATACAGATCGTTAGGCTTGAACCGATTATTCGTCGCGTCTGAATGACTTTGATCGATGTCGATCAAGATTGTCTAAAATCACCACCAAATGTAATAATCATCAGCCGAAAACAATCTACAATACTTCATCCATCAGGTATGCCGTACCGGCGGGAATTTAACTATTATTAGACTGGCAGCCTGTCCGCGTATTCATGCGCCGTTACGGGCAGAATACTCCGACAGGCTGCTAGGGTGCGTGAGACGAAAAGGTCGCAAAATATACTCGTGCGTTTACTACGGCGGCAGGACAGCAAGATTCATGATCCTGGCCTGTGATCAGCGTGCCACCTAACATCGAACGGCATGTACCCGATACCAACTATTTATTGATTAAGACATTACCTAGATTATGGAAGACCTTTCACAAGTACGTTTTGTCAGCAGATTAACCAGGCAGACGCTGGCTCTGGTTCTTGCCGGCGGGCGCGGCTCCCGCCTGCATGAACTCACCGACTGGCGTGCCAAACCTGATATCCCTTTTGGCGGGAAGTTCCGTATCGTCGATTTCCCTTTGTCCAACTGCGTGAACTCAGGGATTCGTCGAATTGGCGTACTGACCCAGTATAAGGCGCACTCCCTGATTAGCCACCTGGTGCGCAGCTGGAGCTACTTCCGCGGTGAGCTGAATGAGTTTATGGAAATTCTGCCTGCATCGCAGCGTATAGGGGGAGAATGGTACCGGGGTACGGCGGATGCGATCTATCAGAACCTGGACATCATTCGTACGCACGAACCGGACTACGTTTTGATTCTGGCTGGCGATCATGTCTATAAAATGGACTACGGACCGCTGCTCGCCTTTCACGTAGAAAACCAGGCGGACATGACGGTTTCGTGCCTGGAGGTGCCCATCGAGGAAGCGGCTAATGCGTATGGCGTGATGGCCGTTGACAAGTCCCAAAAAGTCATTGGATTCGAAGAAAAACCCGCCCACCCGAGCCCGGTCCCGGGCAAAGCTGATCGCTGCCTGGCCTCGATGGGCAACTATGTTTTTAATACTGAATTTCTATACGAGCAGCTTGCGGTGGATGCGAATAACCCTGCATCCGAACATGATTTTGGCAGGAACATAATTCCGTCTGTTATCAACCACGACAACGTTTTCGCCTATCCGTTTTTGGATCCGCAGACAGGCGATCGGGTCTACTGGCGCGACGTGGGAACTTTGGATGCGTTTTGGGATGCCAACATAGAGCTCCTCGAGGTTACGCCTGAATTGAATCTTTACGACCTGAAGTGGCCCATTCTTACCTACCAGGCTCAACTGCCGCCGGCAAAGTTTGTTTTCAACGACGAGGACCGGCGCGGTATCGCCTTGGATTCAATGGTGTCCGGCGGTTGCGTCATTTCCGGAGCGCGATTGGAGCGCACGCTCTTATTCTCCAATGTAAAGGCTCATTCCTACTCGAAAACCGAGCAATCTGTTGTGTTGCCCGACGCTGATATCGGACGCCATGCTGATATTTTCGGAGCCATTATTGATCGCGATTGCGTGATACCAGAGCGGATGGTCATCGGCAGGGATCACGATGAAGACAGAAGGCGGGGCTTTCGCGTCACCGAGAAAGGGATCGTGTTGGTCACGCCTGCCATGTTGGGGCAACCTATGCGGTGAGTGCGGCTATTGCAGCGAGTGGCGCCGGCACGAGATGATTCAGCAAAGGGGGCAGGTGGCGGTTGAGGATGGCCAGTTCACCCAGCCCGCGTCAAAGAATTATTGCAGTGAGGTAAGCAACGCGATCATTTCATCGGAATCCCATTCCGTCGCGCCATACAAGGTATAGCGGATACTGCCTTCCCGGTCGACGATGAAGCTCGACGGCACCGCAAATACCTTCCACTCCTGCAATACGCTGCCGTCGTGATCCAGCAAAATTCTGAACTCCGGTTCGACTTCCTCGACAAAACGCTGCACGTCATCTGTCGATTCGCCAAAGTTGACCGCGAGGATCACGAAGTCATCGCCCATACGTGCCTGCAAGCGGTTCATCGAGGGGATCTCTACACGGCACGGTGGGCAATATGTCGCCCAAAAATTTACCAACAACAATTTGCTTCTAAAGTCCCTGAGGTCAACGGACTCACCGTCAAGGCTCTCGAGTGATAGCGGCGGTGTGCGCCCGGTAAATGGTTTGAGTTCACTGTTGGCAAAATTAAATCCGGAGATAGAACACAAACAGAGCGTGACAAATAAGACGAGCCGCGTTTTCATGATTGTTATATAAGCGTCAGCGGGCAGGTCGATGCATGACAAGTTAAGCGTGTTATCAGCGTTGTGCGACGTCTCGTCTCAGCCAATCCAGCTTGACCAGGCTTGCTTTTATCAAACCGGACAACTGATTGGAGACAATGTCTTCGGCCACGTACGGATTTTTCTGTTTATAGAAATACCCCCGCACGCCCGGGATGATCGAAATCGAGACCGGGCTGCCGCCCTGGCGCATTTTCTCCGCGAGTGCAGGCAACGCCCATTTATTGGGTGTCTTTTCTCCTTCCAGGATGATCACGGGGGTTTTAGTTTTTCCCACGGCATCTATGTACAGCGGTGCCCGCCCGGGTTCGGGTGAGGCGGCGTAGAGCCGGGGAAACAGCAACACGACGCCGCCTAACTCGTTCAAGCGCTCCGGGTTTTGTTGTTCCCATTCGGCCAAACCGCGCAGCAATAGCGCACTGCCCGACCCGCTCGACAGCAGGTAGACAACCTTGCCGGTTTGATCCATCGCGGTATTGATGAGTCGGACAACGTCGCTGTCGGGGATTTCACGCAGGCTGCTCTTCAAGTCGGGTAGAAAATGAGCGCTGAGTAAATCAGGCATCCAGACTTCGACTTCGTTATCGGCCATCATCGCCGCCGCTGCCATTTCAGCCACACCGTTGCCGGAGTCGCAGGCGAAACCCAGCAGCAATTTACCGCCTTCAGACTTGTAATGACGGATGTCCACGCTATCCTCATCAACGAGGTCTAACGTCATGACGCCCGTATCGCGAGCCCAAACCCCCGGAATAATCAACGTCACTGCCAGCCAGGCCAGTACCAACTTTATCGTATTCATGTCTCGCAAAAAAATAAAATAACTGCTTATTATTATATTATGGTTTAATTATAAATTAAGTTACAGCGAGCAGACAAGCGATTAATCACCGAGCCACCCACACCCTAAAAAATAATTACGGTATTAATCAAGTTATAGGCAATTAATATGCATTTGCCAGAGAAACTTTGGCTCGGACTTAGCCTCGCGTTCTTGGCACTGGCCACGGCCCGCACGCTGGCGCAGGTCGAATACATCGATCAAGTACTTGACCTGAGTCCCAATCCCATCAATGGCAAAAATCTCTATGAACTTTGTGCGGCATGTCACGGCGACGATGGCACCGGGGGGCTCGCAGGTGAGTTTCCATCCATTGCGGGACAACACCGGCGTGTGCTGCTCAAGCAGCTCTTGGACATCCAGTCGAAAAAACGCATCAACCCGACGATGTACCCATTTTCCGACCCGAATACGTTGGGTGGCCTGCAAGGCGTGGCCGATGTTGTCGCTTATGTTTCTTCGCTACCTATAAATCCGAAGCCGATGACCGGTCCGGATAAGTTGCTGAAAATGGGCGAAAAACTTTATCAAGCAAACTGTGTCGCCTGCCATGGTCGAAATGGCGAGGGTGACAACAGCGCACTTTACCCGCTTTTAAAAGGCCAGCACTACACGTATCTCGTTCGCGAGATCACTTGGATTCGAGACCGTTTTCGGAAAAACGCCAACCCGGCCATGGTGGAAGCGTTGCAGAACTACAGCGATGGCGACATATCGGCGGTGGCAAGTTTCGTCAGCCACATGTAATCCCGAGGCCGGTTATTCGGCTGCCGGAATATTCATGCCGTCGAGCCGATCCTGACATTTCGATAGATTCGTAACACTGTCCTCGGTAATCCCGTCGCCGTGAAGCGTTCGCATAGGTCGCCGCCGGAGTATACGAGCGGAAAAATTACCGGGTTTGGCACATGAACGAGGGGTTGCTGGGAGTTATACTTCGCTATCCGCCGCCATGACGCACATTACTCCATTACCTCGACCTGTGAGATACCTGGTTCCAGCCGTGGGTGAATTGGGATGGCGATCCGTGCACCACGCGTGGGCGTACCTTCTTCTCGCTCTACTGTGGCCGGTGGCGACGCGCCTCCTCCGAAGCTCCGGGGCAGGCCGCAACGGGAAGGTATTCTTGGCTGGAACCTTTGGGTGCCCGTAAAATGAAAGAAAAACCAACCACGATAAAAGTTGGGATCATAGGATACGAATCGAACGAAAACTTTCACGGCTATGAACTGCACTCGTTCAACCCGGAACAATACTTTGACGATGAGCCAATATCTCTGAAACGCTTGATCGCGCGGGGAGTCTGGGGATTGACCGCGAAGGAGTCGCTGTACTCAGTGGAGGGGCTTGACCGGCTTTATCGTGGCAGAGATTCCAAATATATGAGGATGGTAGGGGATTTTGTCGAGAAATTCCGGGACTTTGATCTCCTGGTACTGTCGAGATTCAATCCTATTCATCCGGAAATTTTGTATTCAAAACTCCCGGGACCAACAAAGATTCTAGGCTTTATTGATGACCCCGGAGCGAGCTACAAACGCGGTGTTCCTTATCTGTGGGCGTTCGATGGTGCTTTTTATATATCCCCAAGCTACGACGAGACGCATTCGTTCCCTGAGATAATGAAAGAATGGGGGTGCGGACAGTATCATTGGTGGCCGCTCGGTGCACGGCATGTGGAGCGTGATTTTAGCGACGGCTTCTACGAGAACCGGCATCTGGATCTTGTCTACGTGGGCGGTTCCTACGGCGATAAAACCAACAAGCTAAAGAGGCTAAAAGCCCGCTACGGCAATCGCTTTCTTCTTCACGGCCGATGGCCGATGCGTGGGTATCACGGCTACATTCGGGGACTGCTGGGGCGTCCCTTTTTTTTCTATAGAGTTACTCCGCTGTCCGAGGCGCAGAAACGAGAAACATATAACCACTGCAAGATCGGGTTCAATCTTCACCTGTCGGGCGTGCCACGCGAAACCGGGAACATGAGGATGTATGAGGTTCCCGCCCACGGAATGATGCTCATGTCGGACAAAGCCGGCTGCGACTTGCACCAGGAAATTTACAAGGATGGTGTCGAATCCGTTTTCTACGACGACATGAATGATGCCTGCGAAAAGATTGACTACTATCTTGCGAATAACGAGGAAAGAATCCGTATCGCTCGTGCCGGCCACGCTAAGGTCAGTAGGGAATTCTGGTGGGAGGATCAGCTCAAAAACGCGCTGGACTGGGCATGGGAAATCAGAGTAAAGAGATTGCGGCAGGATACAAACTCGTGAAACCAGCCGAGGAAGCGTAAAAAACCACCGGCTCAACTTTGCTCGTGTATGTGTTACCGCGTAGTCCGCTTGATGATGCTATTATTTCCACCTTTAATCAGACGGTATGAATGGAGTAAATAATTGAAAACAGCACTGGTTTGCGGAGCGGGAGGCTTCATGGGACACCACTTGGTGGGCAGGCTCAAAGCAGAGGGTTACTGGGTGCGCGGCATCGACTTGAAACACCCTCAATTCGAAGCTACGGTGGCCGACGACTTTGTGATTGGCGATTTGTCACACGTTTCAATCGTGCAGTCAGCAATCTGCCCACCATCCAATAGCGGATCATTCGATGAAATATATCAGCTCGCTGCCGACATGGGGGGTGCGGGTTATATATTTACAGGTGAAAACGACGCCACCGTGATGCACAACTCCGCGTCGATCAATCTCAATGTGCTTGATCGGGTGCTCGCACGCAACACTGCGATGAAACACAACAAGACCAAGATTTTCTACAGCAGCAGCGCCTGTGTCTACCCGCAGTACAATCAGCTCGATCCAAACGACCCGGTGTGCCGGGAAGACAGCGTATATCCCGCCGCGCCCGACAGTGAATACGGATGGGAGAAACTTTTCAGCGAGCGGCTTTACTTGAGTTACCAGCGTAACTTCCGGATTCCGGTCTTCATCGCTCGCTTCCACAATATTTTCGGGCCTGTGCTTCCCGAAAACTCATAACACGCATTATCAAGCCGCCATCCGTTCATAATGGTGATGTAATCCACCAACCTCTGGGAATTGCACTGCCTTTCCAAGTGATGACAGCTGCACTGGTCGTGATTCGGGACTATCCATTCCCAGCGATAAATGCGTGCGCCAGTGATGGTAGTAGTTGAAATTGCTGGTCAGGATCCGTTTCAAATGACGATCGTTCAACACGATGACGCGATCCAGACAATCTCGCCGGATACTACCGATCAGTCTTTCGGCATACGGATTCGCGGGCTTCGTGGTGCAGTGAGCACCTCTTTGATGCCCATGCTTTGGACCCGTCTCTGGAAAGTGTCGCCATAGATCCCATCTTGGTCCCGCAGTAGATACTTCGGTGCCGTATCCCAGGGAAAAGCTTCGATGATTTGCTGCGCAGTCCACTGGGCGCTTGGATGCTCGGTCACGTTGAAATGGATGATGTGTCGTCGCTCATGATGCAATACCAGCAGCACGTAGAGCACTCGAAAGGTTGGGGTGGTAAAGAAATCGATAGCTGTGATGTCTGTGGCATGATTGACCAGAAATGTTCGCCACGTCTGTGAGGGTGGTTTTCGCGGATGCATCATGTACTTCGAGGCGGTAGCTTGGGAGATTTCTATCCCGAGCTTGATTAGTTCCCCGTGGATACGCGGAGCGCCCCAGCCAACGTTGTCCGACTGCATCGCCCGCCAATCCTCAACACATTTCGAGAACAGCACCCAAAACAGACGGTCCACGGGTGAAACCTTGGCACGCTTCACAGATTGCCGGAGTGCATTCAAATTTCGGCCTTGGCCGTAATTGTCACCACCCCGTCCGTCCGAATCTAGGCGATGGTTTCAAAACTGTAACGTTTTATTCCAATGATAAGCGCCGCTCCATTGTCAACCGGCTCCGGCTTTTTGATCTGCACGAAAGACTCCTTATTCGGATCCAGATGAGTGACATACCACTGGTCCTGCGCATAGTCGAACCGGGCATGGGCACTCGCTGAAACCGAAGCATCACTCCCACCCAGAATCTCCCGGTTAACCATCGCCTGGTCACCGCTGAACACGATCTCGCGCTCGTCAGCAACGGAAATCAGGGTAAACCCAGGTTGTGTGCGCATTTCGGGAACGCCTCCTCCCTCAATCAACGGCCTGGTTCCGCCGCCATGTTTGCCGCTGGACACAAAAACGGGCGTCTTTCGATATCCGAAAAATCGATCACCGAACACCAGGGTATCGCCGTCACTAACCGCCACCGCGCCTCCGTTCGTTCTAATAAACGTGGCCCGATTCGAGCTAAGGTCGGTGATGAACCACTGCCCGCCCTTGTACTCGACTCGTGCATGCCTCTCCGAAGAAACTGACAAATCACCATCTAACGCTTCCCGATTGAGCATCACTTCACAGCCTGCGAACTCGAGACGCGATTTGTCGGATTCGCTGATCAACACGAATCTGGATTCCGGTTGTGTTACCGCCCACAAGGCGAGGGTTCCGCGGCTCTCTTTCTTTTTTCTTTCAGCCGCTTTCCGCAGCGCATTCACCTTTTCGAGTGCGTGATACAGTTTTTCGATATCTACATCGAGATCGGCACTGCGGATATAGATCGCATTCTTGAAATGCAACTCCTGCAGCTCTTCGGGCAGATCATTCTTCTCCGGCATTTTGGCCCGACTTAGCAGCACGGGCAGCACCCTCACCCCCTCCGTCTCGAGCGCGGTACCAATTTCAAATCGAACTGGATCATCGCTCTCATGCAAAGCTGTCCTGTACTGCTCCAACCAGTCCGGCCCAATGATCGCAATAAGAACCTTACAGGACATCAGTGCACCCCGAATGCGTTCAAGGTAATTCTCACCGGTATCAATATCATCCAGATCCCGAAACACGTACTCGGGGCCGTAGCGCCGGACAAGCTTTTCTGTAAGCATGCTGGTAGCGAGCGGCCGATCCCCGCGGCGGTAACTAATGAATATTTTTTCCTTTGCCATAGTGACTCTCAAGCGTTTTCGAAAGCGTCGTCAAGGAGGTATCCGCCATCCCTGCGCGCCATAGCTTTTGCCTTTGGCAATTCGCGTCCTGATCGTCATGGCTGCCGGCACCGCCAAACGAACCGCTATATTAACTGAATGGTCTCGTTTTTTCACAAACCACAATTCGCAGGACAATTTTCCTTCGAAAGCCGGTGTACCTTGAATCTGGGAGTTTCAACGAACGGCGCACCGCCATCCGATGATGACATCTACCGATTGTCAGGCGCACCGGATAAAACCGGGGAATTTGTGGTATTCACTACAGACCGGTGGAGCGATTCACCGTTTTTTCCCCGGAAAACTCCGACAGGCCGCAACGGTTTCGGGAGGAGATTGAGATGAACAGAAAATCGCAAAGCGGCATTCGCGAACGTCGATTAATCAATGCGCGGCAGTTCAACACGCTGAGGGCATTCGCCGAAGTCGCCACCGAAGGACACGGCCAGGAGATCTCTGTGGAAGACGTCGCCTGCAACATCGACAGCCACCTTGCGCGCATCGACTCCACACGCGTCGCTGGCCTGCGGCTGCTGATGGATGTCATCGAGTTCGGAATCTCCCTGCCGTCGTTTCGTTTTTGCTTTTCCCGGATGAGCACGGTGGACCGAAAAAAGCTTATCCAGCGCTACTTCATCGAAAAGGCGCGCAGCCCCACTCGGTTCTAAGCGGTTGACCTGGCTGAATGAGTCATCAATCTTGGATTTTTGTTTCTCCTTCTCCTTACTAGCAATCCGTTCACGCTCTAGCTTTTCACTGTAATTCGGATTTTGTTCTTTGAGAGTTTGTTCAAGTCTTTGTTTGGCAGGAATCACATCTCCAAGTTCCACAGCCAATCCATAGTGAGGTGAAGATGTGCCTCATTTTCTAAACTCGGAGATGTCAGAATTGGCCGAGTCCAGCAACTCAATTTCGACTAACGAATGGCCGCAAAGGGCAAGTTAGAACCATCTATAGGTTGTTTGTAATCTGGCAATTTGGGGTCGTGTAGAGCCATCACTGTTGCGCTGGATATGCGGTTTGTCCAGAGAAAGCAATGACCGTTATCTGGTGAACACCGGAAATAGAAATTCACACGGATTCACTGATCTGCGATCAAATCGAATGGATCAATACGGCCAGGAATGCTGCTTGGAAACTTGAGGGCTTTTCTCCCGCTGTATACTCGTTGCTGCCGTTCGCTAAAACGGGAAAGTAGAGTCTATTGCTGCACCGCAGCAGACAGACTTCCGGTCAGGAGCCGACATTCACGACCTGGAGTCGGCATTGCCATGGGTACAGTCGTTATTGCCGATGACACAATTATCGGGGCGGGTGTGGTGTTGGCACAACGGGTGGAGCAACTGGCGGGGGCAGGTGGTATCTGTGACACAGGGTCATGCCATTGACATCGCCGTCGTGAACTGCAAATCCGATGATGCGCCGAGTGAAATGATCCATGACCACCAACACCCAATGACTCTTGAGCGTAATCGACTCGCAACGGAACAGGTCCACGCTCCACAAACTGTCTTTCATATGCCCTAGGAAAGTCAACCAAGAAGGGCCGTTCCCATCGAATTCCGGGCGGTAATACTTGGCCAGAACACGCCGAACCACGTTTCCATCGATTTTGATGCCGAAAGTTTTTGAAATGATTCTCGCGATGCGGGGATAGCCAAAGCGCGGATTCCGGCGATTGGATTCGTCGAGGGTCGAATACCCAGGCCGTTTTAACAATGCGGCCGGGCCGGAAAACAGTGAAAAGAAACCAAAACTGAAATCGGTCGGCCGGTAACACATTTGGTGCCCGCTGCCTGGTGCGACAGACAACGAGCAGTTGCTGCTTGAGTAAGAGGTTCTCAGCAATGATGCCCTTCACACCCCCCGAACCAGGCAGCTTGGCGACAACCGTCAGCAGATGGATCAGAAGCAGCAAGATGTCCTTTATGTGGTCGGCAGGTTACCAGAATTGCTGTCCACGATAAGATCGTGTTAGCGATTGAATTAGGGAGAAAATTACGAATTGGACACCCACAGGTTCAGCCCCTTTTCAACACCGCGATCATGTGCAGAGAGACCTTTTCGATTTCCACGATCAGATTCTGCACCAGACTCGTGAAATAGTTGTAGAATGCCAGCGTCGGCATGGCGATGCCCAGGCCGCAGGCGGTGGTGATCAGCGCCTCAGAAATGCCGCCAGCGAGTGCCGATGCGTTGACGTTCGCATCCTGTGACAATTCGGAGAATACCGAGATCATGCCAAGTACGGTTCCCAGCAGACCCAGCAGGGGTGCGACGCTGGCAATCGTACCGAGCGTGGTGAGCTGACCCCGGATTTTCGGAACCTCCTGACGCCCCGCCTCCTCCAGGATCTCCTTGAGATCGGCCTCATTTTTGTCGTGATTCAGGATCGCCGCTTCCAGTATCCGGGTCATGGGTGCGGCGTTCTTTTTGCAGTATGCGGTTGCCTCCGGGATCTTTTTTGCCAGCAGAAGACTTTCCACTTGTTGGACCGCTCCCGGTTTAATGATGTTTTCACGCCGCAGGGCGAACCATTTCACGACGATGATGGCGACACCCCAGAAAAACAGAATCAGCAGGGGATAGACCAATACCCCGCCCTTGTTGAACACTTCGACGATACCCATCATCTTACTTTGCTCGCTATTGGCTTTACCCTGTTGGTGTTGATCTCTGGCTGGAGCAACTACCGCGGCACGAGAACCATTTCGATGCGTCGGTTCCTGGCCCGGCCTTCGGCGGTGCCGTTGTCCGCGATAGGATGATGCTCACCATAGCCGACGGCGGACAGCAGGTCGGGATCAATTCCCACATCGTCTTCCAGCAACAGTACTACATTGACGGCTCGCGCAGCGCTCAGCGCCCAGTTACTCGGCCATAGACTGTTCTTGCCCGAGACCGGGATATTGTCCGTATGGCCGCCGATTTGGATCTGCAGATCGCCCAACCGAGTCTTGATGGCGGTCCCCACTTCTCTAAGCAGTTCGGCGCCTTCGGCTTTCAGCTCCGGGCTGCCGGAATCGAACAGTATCTTATCGGACAGCTGCAGAATGATTCGCTGCTTCTCCCTCTTGATACCCAGCTGGTTGTTCTTCAAATAACTATCCAGATCGGATTGAAGGTTCTGCTGCGCCCGCAACAGGCGCTCGACCTGATCGCGATCGAGCTGGGCAATCTTTTTGAACTTATCGAGTTCGGTTTTGAGATCTTGTGCTTCCGAACGCGCCGATGCCAGATCTGCGTCGAGTTCCTCGCTGGTTCGATTTGCGGCAGCCAGAACAATTTCGAGATCAAGGGACTCCCGATTCTTCTCCGCTAGCAGGTCTTCCAGCCTGAATAAGAGCTTTTCCTGTTCGCCGCGAAGTGTACGTTCATCGATAAATTTCGTGTAAATCTGATCGAACCGTGACTTCGCTTCATCCAGTTCGGAATCGGCCTGCTCAATCCTCCCCTGCAGTTGGCGATTCCTCGATGACTGGTCCGTGATCCGGCCCTGCAGGGCCTGCAACTGCAGAGCCTGGGAATCACTAAGCTGTCGCAGCGAGATAATGTTAAAATCCAGGTCCCGTATACGCTGATTCGCCGCGTCCAGATCCGCATCGAGCGCTTCCTTGTCGCCGGTAATGCTGGTCAGATTGGCTTTCAACGCTTCCAGATCTTCGCCGCTGATAAATGAGGTGCTGACGGCAAAAAATAGAACCAGAAGGAATACGATATCAATGAGGGGCGTAATGTCCAGCGACAGCTTTTCGTAGGACAGGCCTTCGTCGAGTTTCATGTCATCGCCTGGTCACGGATTGTCAATTGAGGCAGATGCGCAACTTTATTTTTCGAGCCTGGTGATGGTATCCCACAGCGGCGCCGCCTCGCTCTTTCGGCCAACATCACGTTCCAGCATAAATGCCAGGATCTTCAGCGCTGAAATAAATTCGGGCTGCTTTCGGACGCACTTTTCCAACAACTCGATGGCCTTTGACGTTTCACTGTCCCTGAGCTCATAGCCTTCGCAGGAAAACACCATGTCGGTTTTTCCCACCGTTATGTGGTCACCGAACTCAAGCCATACGTCGTTTACCGTGTCGCCGTTGCAGGTCGTCCCGTTGGTGCTCTCGTTGTCTCGCAACCGGAATCGGTGCTCCGAGAAAATAATTTCGAAATGCCGTCTCGAGGCCGCCTCATCCCCAATGACGATGTCGTTTTCCTGATCCCTGCCCACCCACGTGCTTCCGAAGTTCAGATAATGCGGTTCATCGTCTCCGCCCTGGCTAAGCTTCAGATAGGGCATGCCGGCCGTGCTGTCTTCCGGCTCGTCGGCCGGGGGTGGACGAAACAGCACCGTGCGTAGTGCGCCTTCGGCTTCCTCCCCGGGCGCAGCATTTTGTTGCACGGATTCGGCTGGTTCGACCCTGCGCACAATGGTCTGCGGCTTATCCGAAGTCTGGGTCGTCGGTTCATAGACTCCCGCCCCTGGTGTACCGGGCACGGAATTACCGGCGACGGAATCGACCTTGGCAATCCGTTCTTTGAGACGCATCGCTTCGTCTCTTGCTGCCTGCAATTCGATCTTATTCGCGTCGAGGGCCGCCACCGCCTCGCTCAAGTCTTTGCGTGCGGTTTCCAATTCAGAACGGATGAACCCGCTCGCCCCCTGTGCGCGTACCATGAGAATTGCAAACACCGCCGCCGCGAGCGCCAGCACAGCCATGACCAACCAGGTTGTCTCCACTCCGCTCCAGCCTCCGCATTAAGTTTTCCCTAATATTACAGGAGCGGGGATGAAATGCTTAACAGCGGCGTCAGATCATTGATACTGGGAACGTAAGTACCTGATATCAAGAACATTTCCTGATATTTTATGCCGCAATGGTTATCGCGACAGATCAGATGTGCCAGGCTATTGCTTGCTCCAGTTTGTCGGCAACCACCACCAGCCGCTCGCCGCGGCCGCGGAGATCCGGCATGCCGCCCGGCTCGCCCATCTCGATCATTTTATTGAATCCCTTCCCGACGGCTACGATACCCTGGTCGGGGAGCGCGGACTCAAGTTCTCCGGTGGAGAGAAACAGCGAATGGCGATAGCAACGACCGTCCTCAAGAACCCGCCCATCCTAATACTGGACGAAGCCACCTCGCAGCTCGATTCGAAGTCCGAGAAGACCATACAACAGGCATTGAACGAAATTGCCGAGAACAGGACATCACTTGTTATTGCGCACCGGCTGTCGACTATTATCGATACCGATAGCATCCTGGTGCTTGAAAAGGGCCGTGTAATCGAGCGTGGCACCCACCGCGAACTGCTCGAGGCCAACGGCCGCTATGCCGACATGTGGCGCATGCAACAAGAACAGTAAAAGAGCATCGATGGCAAACCCATTCCGGAGCCTGAATCCGCAACTCAATTCTAGCCCGCTTTATGCCCCTCAACTTTCTGGTTACACTAGAACTCATCTCAATATGCGTCTTGCCCGCCATTGCGGTCCAACAACCGGGAGCAGAAATGAAAGCATCTGATTTATTCGTCAAGTGCCTGGAATCCGAAGGTATCCAGTACATCTTCGGCGTCCCTGGTGAAGAGAATGCAGACTTCATGATGTCCCTGGAACAGTCGGACAAAGTGAGGTTCGTGTTGACGCGCCACGAGCAGGGTGCGGCTTTCATGGCGGAAATCTACGGCAGGCTCACCGGCAATCCCGCTGGCTGCCTCGGCACGCTGGGTCCGGGAGCGACAAATCTGATTACCGGCGTCGCCGACGGCAACATGGACCGGGCTCCCATGCTGGTACTGACGGGACAGGGGGCCACCAGACGTTTGCACAAGGAATCACATCAGGTCATGGACGTCGTGGCAATGTTCGAGCCGGTCACGAAATGGGCGGAGACCATCCGGCATCCCGATACCATCCCGGAAGTCGTGCGCAAGGCTGTGCGATTGGCCCGCACCGAGAAGCCCGGGGCGGTTCATATCGAGCTGGCCGAGGATCTGGCCAAGCTGGATACCCAGGCGAGTCCGATTCCACCACGCCGATTTCGACGGGCCGTACCGGACGACAAGATCGTGGATGCCGCGTTCAGTATGCTGCGGAACGCTAGAAAACCGGTGATCCTTGCGGGTAACGGATGTATACGCCGCAGGGCCAGCAAGCAGTTGCGCTTGCTGTGCGAGAAAACCGGCATCGGGGTCATCAGCACGTTCATGGCCAAGGGTGCCGTGGACATGGACAGCGATTACTGTCTATTCACTGTTGGTCTGGGCAGCAAGGACCGTATGAACCTTGTCCTGGACGAGGCCGATCTGGTCATCACCCTTGGCTTCGACATGGTGGAATATCACCCCAGACTGTGGAACCCGGGCAAGAACAAAACGATTATCCACGCGGATTTTCTGCCTGCCGAAATCGACGAACACTACCATCCCGAGATCGAAGTCGTAGGCGATCTGGCCCATTTTCTCTGGATGATAAACGAGCGGATCGACGCAAACGGTTCGCCGTCATTCGAACTTCAAGGCCAGCGGGAAGCCCGTGTCGCCATGTATACCGACCTGGCGGAGTACAGCGGAGATGATCAAAATGGCGCCATTCGTCCCCAGAAAGCGCTTTGGGACGCACGCCAGGTGCTGGGCCCGGAGGACATACTGTTGTCGGATGTCGGTGCGCACAAAATGTGGATTGCACGACACTATCACTGCCACGAACCCAACACCTGCCTCATCCCCAACGGTTTCTGCTCAATGGGCTTCGCGTTGCCTGGTGCGATTGCCGCATCCCTGATCCATCCGGACAGACGCATACTTGGCATTGCGGGTGATGCCGGATTCTTGATGAATGTCCAGGAGATGGAGACGGCAAAGCGGTTGAACTGCAATCTGGTAATGATGGTGTGGGAAGACAACGAGTACGGTCTGATCGCCTGGAAACAATCGAACGAATTCGGGCGCCACACTGATCTCGGCTTCGGCAATCCCGAATGGATGGAACTGGCCAGCTCCTTTGGGTGGCACGGGCGCCGCTGTGACAACAGCGCGGAACTACAATCCACGCTCGAGGTAGCCTTCGGCGAACCGGGCCCCAGTCTCGTGGTTATACCTATCGACTACAGGGAAAACTACCTGCTGACGAAAAAACTGGGAGAGATCACCGCCACTATTTGACCGGTATAATATTTGTTGGACAACATCTCTGCTGTACTCTGTATTATTGATGCTCTACCTGATGTTCTGAATTTGGTTATCTGACAGTGAGTCGGCTTGATTCCCCCCGGGAGGTCATGACCGCTGAAAAAGGAATTCGCCCGCTTCGTGCCCGGTAAACTTGATTGGCGCGTACTGGGGACTCTGCGGTATATCTAGGTTCTGGCTCTTGATCCGCTGCTTTGTCAATTCTGCGATACGCAGGTATAGCCTGTATCCATCGAGCACATGGTCGTTCTCTCTCAATGCTTCCATGAATGCCTGTGCGAACAGGGAGTGCTCCCCGCCGCCACCATCATTCACAGGTTCCTCGCCGCCAGATGACAACACCATCCGGGTACGCATCTTGGACACCTTCTTGAACCACTTGACCCATTCCTCATAGGTCTTACCCGATTGCAGTCTGGCCATGGCCGAACGCGACATGGCGCCCGAATAACACGAATCGGCTACGATCATGACGTGCTTGGCCGCCATGATATTCAGAATTTCGCTGATATTCCGTGTCGATACCCAGTTGGCCGTGTTGTCTTTCTCCGACTCAACGGGCAGCCAGTATCCCTGGTTATTAACCTGATCGATCTCGCCATGACCGGCATAGTAGACCAGGAGATTGTCATTCTTGGTCAGCTCCTTACGATAGTCGTTGAGGGCCGAGATGATTTCGTAGCGGTTAGCGTTGAGCAGCACCCGGGTTTTGTATCCATACTGTTTTCTTAACAGTTCAGCCACCGTTTTCGCATCGTTAGCCGGGGTGCGGAGGGTCGGAAAATTTGAATAGTTCGAGTTTCCGATTATAAGCGCATGGTACTTGCCAAACCCCTTGATGAACTTGGGTAATTTCTCCTTTTTGGATTCCTTCTTCTGTTCGTCTAGCCGGCGAAACAGGTCGAAGTCGAAAGATACGCGCTGCCCCTGCCGATCGACGACCGCCAAGGTGACGGGTGTACGCCCTCCCGATAGCGGAACCCAGTGCGCAAACAGACCTTCGTTGTCCGTCTCGACCGGTTGATCGTTGACATTGAATCGGACCAGACCAGCCGGGGCCGTGATTTTGCCGATGATCTCCCTTGTATCCATGGCCTCAGCGACGTTCGCCACATAGGTTCCGCGGGTCAGCGTCACGGGCGGTTCGATCAGCTCAATGGACGGGGGGTCGGCTGCCGCGACATCGATCACGGGCGCCACCGAAGACATTTCTTCGAGTTCCCGTTCAACCTGCGCCACCCGGGCTTCACTCTCCACGTAGCGATCCGAAAGGGCTTTTACTTGCGACGAATACTGTGCTTCCTGTTCCTTGAGGTCGGAGCGCAGCTTCCTGATTTCAGCCACATCAACTTCGGCCTGCGCCGCCAAACGGTCGCGCTCGGTCTTGAGGCGCCGCATATCCAACTTGTACAACGCCTCGCGCTGTCCCAGTTCATTAATGGTTTGCGCATAATTGGACGCCACATCATCCAGGTTGCCACGAGCATCTTCGAGTTCAGCCTGCAGTGACATGATCCGCTCGTCGCTGTCGGTCAATGTCTGCCGCAGCGCTTCGCGCTCATTCTCTACAGTTTGCAATCGCGCCAGCCGGGCCATATCCTCGCTGGAGCTCTCGCTCAATTCAGCACGTGCCAACTCCAGTTCCTGGTTCAATGCCTCGAGGCGTTTGCGCAGGCGATCGTTCTCAACCTGCTTGATCAGGAACTGGGACTCGAGTATTGTGTTTCGCTGCGCTGATTCACGCTGCTTTTCCGTGAGCAAGGACGCCTGTTTATCCAGGTCCGAGGCAAGCTCATTCAGTTCGGTTCTCCTGGCATCCAGCTGCGCCTCCTGCTGTTGCAGTTCAAGCTCAAGCCGCTGCCTGCCATCCGCAGAACCGGACCGAATTATCTTCTCCTGTTGCGCAAGCTGCTTGGATATTTCATCCCTTTTACTGCGAGCGAGGTCGAGTTCTTTTTGACGTTCTGTGAGTTCCGATTGCGCCGTACCCAGGCGTTTGCGGAGCGCCGCCGCTTCTTCCTCACCGCGTAGCGTACGCTGCTGCAGCTGCTGAATCTGCTGGTCCTTGGCCTCGAGCGTTACGCGCACCGACGAAGCCCATTGCAGGTCGTCATCCTCGAGTCCCGCAGCGCGGCGGTACCAGTTGAGCGCAGTCTGCATATCGGGTTCAACTCCGAGACCCTGTTCGTACAACTGGCCCAGGTTGATCTGGGCAGGCGAGTACCCCTGTTCCGACGCCCTTCGATACCAGGTAGCCGCCGCATCGTAGTCGGACACCGTACCCAGGCCTTTCTCGAAAATCTCGCCGACATATGTTTGTGCCTTCGGATCACCCTGCTGTGCTTCCGGCAGCCAGATTTTGAGCGCGGTGGCATAGTTTGCCCGGTCAAAAGCCGTGTGCTCGCCGCCGCGGATCTCGCAATCGGTGGCGGTGGCTTTGATCGGCCGCCGGGGGCTCAGGTACGTCATCACACCCCCGACTTTTCTGACTTTTCCGGGAAGCAGACAATCCACAACCATAAGCTTGTCCGCACGCTCGGCCTCGGATGCCGCCTGCGTGGGCTGCTGAACCAACATTCCCAGACTGAACACAGCAATTGATGTTACCGGAAGCCAACGCCAACACGGCGATAATGAGATTTGTGTTGCGTTTCGTCTCATCATTCCCTCCTATTACACGGTTTGAACGGTTTGACCCGCACCGAAACCGAAAAGTTGCTTACAGGCCATTGGTAGATCAACTATAGGAGTGTGCGGATATTGTTTCAACCTTGTCACCGGGCGCAAACTAGCCGGCACAGGGTGATTTCGCCGAAAAGCAGGGTGGTCTTGGTATTTGATCCCACTTAAAATAAATCATACGCAACAACTGCCGGAGCGCTCAGCTTGCCTTCAGAACTGGCCGATATAACCAAATCGGAAT
>Ga0209567_10000013_pt1 | contig 74563 bp, 64 predicted proteins | sample COG_12_FD_184756 | JGI IMG/M metagenome (GOLD analysis project Ga0209567, IMG submission 184756) | Pelagic marine sediment microbial communities from the LTER site Helgoland, North Sea, for post-phytoplankton bloom and carbon turnover... | ecosystem: Environmental > Aquatic > Marine > Neritic... | reverse complement strand
TGATGTACGGCGGCGCGATCAGGACATGATCGCCGCTGCGCCCGTCTATCGTGCCGCCCATTCCGTAGATCATTAGCCCCTGTTCCATCGCGGCTTTTTGCACTTTGTTATGTGTCTTCTCTGCAGGATCCAACGGCGCTTTGCTTTCCTTATCGGCGACGAATTCGACACCGATAAACAGACCCCTGCCACGCACGTCGCCGACATTGGGGTGATCGCCGAGACTCTCGCGCAGGCGCGCACGCATCGAGCTGCCCCGGCTTTGTACGTTATCGAGTAGCCGCTCGCCTTCGATCGCATTCAATGTTGCCAGCGATGCGGCGACCGCTGTCGCATGGCCCATGAACGTATGACCATGTTGAAAGAAGCCGCTTGCTTGTCGAATAACGTCGGTGATCTCGTCCCTGCACAAAAGCGCACCTATCGGTTGGTAGCCCGCCGCCAGGCCCTTGGCCATCGTCACCATGTCGGGCTCTATACTTTCCTGCTCGTAGGCCATCATCGTTCCGGTTCGGCCCGTGCCACACATGACCTCGTCAAGAATCAGGTGCACGCCATACCTGTCGCAGATTTCGCGAATACGCTTGAAATAGCCAGGTGCCGGAGGAACACCTCCCGCGGTGGCGCCGACAACGGTCTCGGCGATGAAGGCTGCGACATTGCTCGGGCCGAGCTCCAGAATTTTCGCCTCAAGCTCGTTTGCGGCGCGTTGTCCGTACTCCTCGCGAGTTTCCTCATCGTGCATCTCACGATATTCGATGCACGGCGCGATATGGTGACCCGGCATCATGATCGGCCCGAATTTTTTGCGGCGCCACTCATTGCCGCCGACTGATAACGCGCCGAGGGTATTGCCGTGGTAGCTCTGGCGGCGCGCTATGTAGAGATGCCTCTCAGGTTCTCCTGCCTCGACAAAATACTGGCGTGACAACTTCAGTGCGGCCTCGATCGTCTCGGAGCCACCGCTTAGCAGCAGCACCTTGCCCATTCCGGGCGCGTTGTTTACGAGCTTCCCGGCCAGGGCTTCCATCACGTCGGTCGTGAAAAACGATGTGTGGGCATAGGGAAGCGTCTCCACCTGCTCGTGGATCGCGGCGACGACCGCGGGATGGCTGTGACCGAGACAGGAGACAGCTGCGCCGCCACAGCCATCGAGAAAACGCCTGCCTTCGGCGTCGACCATGTAGACGCCATCGCCGCGCACGGCTTTCGCCGGGTTCTGCAGCAGGCTTCTGTGAATCGCGTAGCTCACCAGTACGCGCTGACTTTGGAAAGTTGTCTTTCCGCTTCTCTTGCGATTTTGACGGCATCCCCGCCTTTGCGTGCAACGAGCAAGGTAATCAATGCCTCGACGACGGAAAGCGCGCCCGTAAACGAGTGATAGAAAGAGGTGGACCGGTTCTGCGTGATTATCGTATGGCGGGCGGCGTGCGCCGCAGGTGAAACCATGCTATCGGTGATCGCAATTATCTGCGCGCCGGCCTCGGCGCCATAGTTAACGGCATCGATTGTCAGTTGCGTGTACGGCGGAAACGAGATTACGAGGAGGCTGTCCTGTTCGCCGATCCCTCGTAGCTGATCCGCGAATATTCCAGCACGCGTATCAATGAGAAGGCTGTTCTCCTGGAACAACTGGTAGGCATAGTAGAACAGGAACGCGGGCGCATAAGCACCTCGAAGACCAAGAACATAGACGCGTCGTGACTCGTGCATCGTTTCAGCAGCGTCCCGAATCACTCCGTAGTTTTCATCGGAAAGCGTGCGCTCTACGTTCCTTAGCTCCTGTTCACGCAATTCCGAAAACAGTGCTTCGCTGCTGCCCGCGCCGCGCCGCTGTAAGTCAGCGACGCCGCTCGCGAACGTTGGCTCGTTGCGTCGCAGGCGCTGGCGGAAGGGCTCCCGGAAGCGGTCGTACTCATCGAATCCCAGTGTCTTACTCAGGCGACTGACGGTCGCGGGTTTCACTCCAGCTTCTTTGGCCACAGACCGCATCGAATTCAGGCCCATTTCCTCGGGATTCTCGAGTATGAATTTGGCCGCCTTCTGCAGCTCGGGGGTCAGGTCGGAAAACGACTCGACGATCAGGCGAACGGTGTCCGGATAACGGAGGTCCATGATCACAAATGAAACAAATGATTCATTGAATCACTATACTGACTCATCCGTTGCAATAGAAGGGTTGATCAGCTAACTTGGAGGCAGATCTATAAGACGAATGGGCGCGCTCAGCGTCCCAAAGAAAGCAAGAAATTCTTCAACACAGGGGGTAAACCAAATGAAGAAGACATCCGTTTCCTATGGCGTAATGGCCGCATTGCTCGCGACTGGCGGGCTGGCGTTCCAGACAGCCATTGCGCAAGACGGTGCTGACGATGAGTTCATCGAAGAAATCGTGACCACAGGGTCGCGCAGCGCCAAACCACGCTCGGCCGGCGACTCGCCTGTTCCCGTCGACGTTCTCAATGCCGACGACTTCAATGCGCTGGGCAACACGGCCGACCTGACCGACAACCTGAAGGCCCTGGTGCCCTCGTACACGGCGACACCGGCCACGGGTGACGGTAGTGCGTTCGTGCGCCCGACGTCGCTGCGCGGTACCGCACCTGACCAGACACTGGTTCTGATCAACGGCAAACGCCGGCATCGTTCGGCGCTCGTGCAGTTCTTCGCGCCGGCCGCCGGTAACGGCGCTCACGGCGCCGACGTCGGCATGATTCCAGGTATGGCGATCAAGCGGGTTGAAGTCCTGCGTGATGGCGCAGCATCGCAGTACGGCTCAGATGCTATCGCTGGCGTAATCAACTTCATCCTCAGAGATGCCGCCGAAGGCGGCAGCATCCAGGCCCAGTACGGCGAGTTCCTCGACGGCGAGCAGAGCATTCATGTGGGCGCCAATGCCGGTATGGCGATCGGCAACAGCGGTTTCATCAACGCCACGATCGAGTACGTCGACAATAACGCACTGTCGCGCGGTGTTCAGCGTCCGGACGCGCAGGCGTTGATCGACAGCGGCATTAGCGAAGTCGGCCAGGACGCGCCGTTTGGCGACTCGCCTCTCGTGCAGACCTGGGGTCGTCCGGAGACCGAGGGTGTGCGCTTTTTCCTGAACTCGGGATTCGAGCTTAGCAACTCGGCTGAACTGTATGCCCGCTTCAGTCTCGCTGAGACCGACGGCCGGTACCGGTTCTTTTATCGGCACCCAACCACAAATGCGGTCTTCACGACCCAGTTGCCATTTGGTGCGGGCTGCCCGACCTGTGATCCAAACGATCCCACTGACACGCAAAACCTGCGTGAGCAGGGTTTCGTTGGCCTGCCGGGCGGCTTCACACCGTACCTCGATGGTGCTCAAAACGATTCAAGCATCGTGGTCGGCGTACAGGGTGAGGTAAGCACTGGCATCCTCTACGACTTCAGCTACAGCTACGGCAAGAGCGAGCTGGACTATCTCCTGAACAACACGGCCAACCAGTCGCTCGGGCCCGGCGATTTCGTGAACTTGCCCCAGACGAACTTCGACGTAGGTGGCTATGCGCAGGAAGAGAACAACATCAACCTCGATTTCTCGCTGCCCATGAGTGACAACGTTAATCTCGCCTTCGGCTTCGAGGCGCGCGAAGAGACCTTCACGGCTATTGCCGGTGAGCCGACTTCGTACTTCGGGTCCGGTTCCAGCGGTTTCCGCGGCATCGAACCAGCGAATGCCGGCGCATTCAAACGGGATAACGTAGCGATTTATGCGGATATCGAGCAGGACGTCAGCGATGCATGGATGCTGCAGTATGCCGCCCGCTACGAAAACTACTCGGACTTCGGCGGTACGCTGAACGGCAAGATTGCGACGCGTTTCCGGTTCACGGATGCGTTCGCAATTCGCGCCGCTGTGTCGACGGGCTTTCACGCCCCGACGCCGGGCCAGTCGAATGTCAGCACGATTATCACGACATTCGACGGCACAACCGGTCAGCAGGTAGAAGAAGGCCTGCTCCCGGTTAGCAACCCGGTCGCCCAGGCAGCCGGCGCAACCGCGTTGACCGAGGAGACCTCCATTAACGTCAGTGCTGGTTTCTCATGGGATATCGGCGATGCTGTGTCTATCACGGCCGATATTTACCAGATCGAAGTTTCTGATCGCATCTACCGCACTGGCGACCTGCCGCTGTTCAATGATCCGACACGGTCGGTTTCGTTCTACACGAATGCTCTCGATGTTGAGCACCAGGGTCTGGATATCGTCGCAACGTCTTCGTTCGACGTTGGCTCTGCTTCCAGCATCGACCTGTCATTGGCGTATGCCTACAACACGATCGAAGTAACGGATCAGAAGATCATCAACGGTAACCAGCCGGTTAACGACGGGCTGATCGAGGATATCGAGAACAACTATCCCGAGCATCGCTGGAACCTGACCGGCAACTGGCTGATCGGCGAGAGCTTCAATATTATGGCTCGCGTCACCTACTTCGGTGAGCATTATGACGAGCGCGGCCGCATCGACGACGCTGTCGATCCGAGCGCATTGATCGATCCGCTCTACTACCTCGATATGGAGGCAGGCTGGAACCTCAACGACAACTGGCGTGTTGTCCTCGGTGGCAGCAATATTCTCGACGAGTACGTCGATCCGATCGGACCGCCGAATGCCAACCGCCTGAGCGTTGGCCTGCAGTATCCGCGCCGTACGGTGGCCAACTATGAAGGTGGTTCCTGGTACCTGAAGGGAATCTTCTCCTGGTAGGAGTTACGCGTAGAAACACACGTTGTGTGTCACGAAGGCCGGCTGTTTTCAGCCGGCCTTTTCTTCTTACAGAATGCCCTTGCTCGTAGCGTTGGCGAGCTCCTGCATTAGCGCATCGTCGTCGTAGCGAGCTGCGCTAAGCGCCGTCGCGTAGTCGGGCAAATCTCCCCCGGCCATCCATGACGCACACAGGCTTCCCGCTGCGCAGGCCGACATGCTGCCAAAGCCCGACAAGGCGGCGACCATGAATGCGCCGTCCGTTGCCATCGGGCCGATCAATGGCCAGTTCTCTTCGGTCATCGTGTAGTAGCCGCCGTAGTGTGAGTAGCGCGCAGGCGGCTCGTCGATGTACGGCCTGAGTGCAGGAATGAATTCCGCCGCACCACGCATCACGATTTCCGGAAACTGGGGATCGGACGTCGGCTCGTTGGCAAGGTCCTCCTGCGGCTCGCTGGTTTGCTGGTTGTAGGCCCAGCCGAGCTTCACCCATTTGCCTTTGGGGCCACCGTCGGGGCGGCAGTGTGTGCCACCCGGCAGCGTCTCCGTTAGCCACGCGAGGTCGGGGTCGTCGGCGAGAAGTTCTCGCTCCTCGTCGGTCCAGCTCAGGGTCTTGGCATCGAGGTCGATCGAGAACGGCATGTCGCGGCGAATCGCGCCAAGACGGTCTTCGAACGCGACCTTCTGCTGGAACAGGTTGGTCACGGGCAGCGATTCGCCCAGCAAGCCTGCAATGTGGTTTGCGAAGGGTCCCGCTGCGTTGACGATTTGCTCGGCCTCTACCGTGGTCTTCTTATCTACCTCCAGCCTGAATGGGTGGCCCGCGTCTATTGACGTGACTGCGCCGCGCAAGAACTTGCCTCCACACTCCCGGATCCCCTCCAGCATGTACATGCCCAGTTGGTGTCCGCTGATGTCGCCGCCACGACGGATGTGAATAACACTTCGGATGTCGTTACTGAGCCACGGATAGTCTGTCGTGATCGCATCCCCGCGGACCTGGTTCTCGCTCCCTGTATCCCGGCGGCTCGCCAGTACGTAACCGCCGCGCGTCATGTTGAAGACGTTGTTTGATTCTTTCGCAAGGCGGTCGAGTTCGTCGATGCTGGCATTGGTGAAGGCAGTCATGACCGGGTGCGGCCACCAGTTGCGATAGTTGTCCCCGGACTGCGCGCTCGTGTAACTCATCGGCTGGCGCGGGTCGATCAGCAACACCGACTTTTTGCCGTGCTCGGTGGACAGGTAATACGCCGTCGCGATGCCCGCGATGCCGGCGCCTATGACAGCTATATCGACCTGTCCGTCAGAGGTCGCGGGCACGCAGGTAGGCCAGTTCCGTCAGCCTGGAATTAGCGGACGCTTTCTCCAGGAACTCCAGGTAGGCCTTGCCGATCTTCGCAAACGCCGGATCAATGGACATCAGCTCGGCCACCACTTCCTGTGTGATCGCTCTCAACAGGCGCAACACCTCGTCGGGGAACGGGCGGATCTCGATATTGGGGTCGGCCTCGAGTTGCGCCAGCGACATGGCATTGCCGTGTGTGTACTCAGCGGCCGTGTCGGTTGTAATCGCCTGGGCAGTGATCTCCAGAATCGCCTGTAAGTCAGGTGGCAACGAGTCCCAGGCTGCCTTATTGATAATTGTCTCGAGGCCCGGGCCCGGTTCCTGCCATCCCGGGTAATAGTAGTAGCTGGCTGCCTTGTGCAAACCGAACGACGCATCGTTGTAAGGACCAACCCATTCCGTCGCGTCGATGGCGCCCGTCTGCAGGGCTGTGAATATTTCGGCGCCCGGCAGTGTCACAGGCGTGCCACCCGCTCTCCGCAGGACCTCGCCGCCGAGACCCGGAATGCGCATCTTCAATCCCTTGAGGTCGTCGATCGAGTTGATCTCCTTGTTGAACCAGCCGCCCATCTGCACGCCGGTGTTGCCCGTCGGGATCGGCACGAGATCGAAGGGCTCATACAGTTCGCGGTACAACTCGAGGCCGCCGCCATAGTACAGCCATCCGTTGAGTTCCATGGCAGTCATGCCGAAAGGAATGGCCGTGAAGAACTGGGCCGCATCAACCTTGCCTTTGTGGTAGTAGGACGCGCCGTGACCCATTTCCACGGTACCGCGTGAAACCGCGTCGAAAACCTCGAAAGCCGGGACAAGCTCGCCACCTCCGTAGACCTTGATCTTCAGTCGCCCCCCGGATGCTGCTTCAACCCGGGTCGCCAGGTTTTCCGGGGCCATGCCCAGTCCCGGAAATTTCGGGGGCCACGAAGTGACGCAGGACCACTCAAACGTCTCGGCGTTCGTCGCGCCCTCATTCTGGCAATTGCTTTCTTCCTGTGCGCAAGCCGCGAGTCCGGCCGTCGCGGCCAGGCCGCCGACAAAGTCTCTTCTTTTCATTCTGGGTCCCGCTGTTGTGGTCTGTCGCTAGTGTATTGATCGACCAGCGGAATGCCAGCACCACGGAAAGCCCAAAAGTGGAGCGTTCGTATCGACAATTTCTCCCACGGAATGGCTTTTTTTGTTGATTTAGGGGTCACATTATCCATTTTATTGGAGAATTGGCCCCGATCTGTCGACCGGGGCCACCCCATCCATGGTCCGGCCGGCAGAACACCACCTATTTAGCCTTCCCTGGCAGATGGGTCGACCGTTATCGGGTCAAGTTTCCCACCGACCGGTCAAAACAGTCTCTCACGCGCTCCTGCCGCTGGTGGCTTATCATTCTTTTGCATGCGTCGATAAAGGCCGGCGGGCGGCCAGAAAGCAGAGGTTCCAGCGAGAAATGATCGGGTTGCTACAGCGCGTCAGCCACGCAGAGGTTCGTGTAGGAGGGGAAACGGTCGGCAAGATCGGCAGGGGTCTCCTGGTGCTCGTCGCCGTGCACCGCGACGATACGCCGCAGGACATAGCCCGGCTGGCCGAGCGCCTGCTCGGCTACCGCGTTTTTCCGGACGACGAAGGCCGCATGAACCGTAGCGTTCGCGACATTGAGGGTGGGTTACTACTGGTACCGCAGTTCACCCTGACCGCGGATACGAAGAAGGGTACGCGCGCCAGTTTTACCAAGGGCGCAGCGCCGGAGATGGCTTCGGACTACTTCGATCGACTCGCCGCCGCCTGCTCGGCGGAACTGGAGGAGGTAGCGAAAGGACGGTTTGGCGCCGACATGCAGGTCAGCCTGACCAATGATGGCCCGGTCACGTTCTGGCTCGAGACCAATTCGGGGTCAGTTACCTAATCGGCTAAGTGACTGATCCCAAAGCCAGGGGCGAACTTAGGTAACTGACCCCGAATTGGTTCACGGTTTTGTTGCGCCTACAGGGGTATCATGAACATAATTCGCGCCTGAAATTATTGGGGCCCTGCCCCAGGAGATAAAAGATGTTTGCCAATATTGGTCCCTGGCAGTTACTGATCATTCTGGTCATCGTGCTGGCCATTTTCGGAACCAAGAAGCTTCGGAACATGGGCTCTGACCTCGGCGGTGCCGTCAAAGGCTTTCGTTCGGCGATGAACGAGGCGGAAGATACCGCTGAGCAAATCGGCGATTCATCGGACGACGCAGATTTTGACACCACGCCCGCGGAAGAGCCGAGCAAAGAAAAAGATAGCTAGGCCCCGGGGCAGACCATGTCCGGAATTGGTGGTTCGGAATTCATCCTTCTTTGCCTGATCGGGCTCCTGATACTAGGGCCCGAGCGGTTGCCGCGCGTGGCCAGGCAGCTCGGCAGCTGGGTCGGCAAGGCCCGCCAGATAACGCGCGGCTTTCAGCGGCAACTCGAAGAGGAGCTCGACGCCGAGAAGAACCTCGGGTTTGACCCCGAAGAGATCAAGAACCTCGACCCAAGTCAGCTGCTGACACCAAACGAGGACGACACCTATTCGCCGTTACACGACGAAGAAGACGATGCATCCGCGGCGACTGATACGCCCGCCGATACCTCGGACGAAGCAGCCAAGAAGCCCGTGTAATGTCTGTTGAAGAGAAGGAAGACCTCGCCGAGGGAACGCTGCTGTCTCACCTGGTTGAGTTACGCACGCGCCTCTTCTGGATGTTTGGCACCGTGTTCCTGGTCTTCCTCGCACTGCTGCCGTTCTCGAAGATGATCTTCAACTACGTGGCGGCGCCGCTTGTAAGTGTCGTCCCAAATGGCGAGCTGCTCGCGCTGAGCCCGGTGTCACCACTGACGGCAACTATCGCCCTCACTTTTTACATCGCGCTGTTCATTGCGATGCCCGTGATTCTTTACCAGGCCTGGGCCTTCATCGCGCCGGGCCTGTATAGGAAAGAGAAGCGCTTCGCGTTTCCGCTATTCGGAACCAGCGTTGTTCTTTTCTTTGTTGGCATGGCGTTCGCCTACTACGTCGTATTCCCTTTGGTCTTCGGCTTCGTGTCGGCGTTTACACCCGACACCGTGAACTACCAGCCAGACATGACCGAGTACGTCAGTTTCGTCATGATGGTCGTGCTCGTTTTCGGTCTGGCGTTCGAGACCCCGATCGCTACGGTCCTTCTTGTCATGACGGGCATTACAACAACAGAGAAACTCGGGAAAGCGCGTCCCTATGTGTTCCTGGGCGCCTTTATTCTTGGCATGCTGTTAACGCCGCCGGACGTTATCAGCCAGACCATGCTCGCCGTTCCCGTCTATCTACTCTATGAAATGGGCATACTTATGTCGCGTATCGTCGGCCGTTCAGGAAACGATGTGGCGGAAGACGAGTCAAATAGTGTTTAATGCTCTACCCTTGCCCGCTGCAAACCAAATAAATAAAGCACTAAGTAAGTACCAGGGCGCCTGACGCCCACCGGGGGATAAATGACTGATTCCGTAGCCGCTAGCGCGGACGATTACTCGCACGACGACGAGTTCCTGGGCCATCCCAAAGGCCTGTACGTTTGTTTCACGACCGAGCTTTGGGAGCGCTTTTCGTTCTACGGAATGAAGTACCTACTGCTTTTGTATCTCACGAAGTATCACCTGTTTACCGACGAGATGGGCCTCGACGTGCTCGGCTCCTATGCCGGTCTGGTCTACGCGCTGCCCCTGATTGGTGGGATGCTCGCCGACCGTTTCCTCGGCATGCGGAAGTCGGTCCTGTTCGGTGGCACTTTGCTGTCGCTCGGTCACATCCTGATGGCGGTCGAAGGCTACCAGGCCAGGTTCTACGCAGCGGGTACGGCACTCACTGACAACCTGACCCTGGCCTCGGGTGAAGTACTTGCCGCCGGCACGATTCTCGCGGAAGACATTATGATGCGCGATACCGCGGCATTGAATGTGTTCTACTTCGCGCTCGCCCTGATCGTGATGGGTGTCGGCTACCTGAAACCCAACATCTCCACGATCGTTGGCAAGCTGTATTCACAGGACGACCCGCGTCGCGATTCGGGATTCACGATCTTTTACATGGGCATCAACATCGGTTCCTTCACGGCGACGCTGTTGTGCGGCTGGCTCGGTGAGACCTATGGCTGGAGCTACGGCTTCGGCGCAGCCGGTATCGGCATGATCGTCGGTTTGATTACATTTACTATGGGCCAGAAATACCTGCTTGGACACGCTGAGCCCACGGAGCCCGAGAAGCTCAAGAAGAGTTTCCTCGGACCGATCAATGTCGAGTGGTCAATCTACCTGCTCAGCTTGCCGGTGCTTGGCGTGCTCTGGTTCCTCGTGCAACACGAACCCGTCGTGCTGATCACGCAAAACGTCTTCCTGATCGTGTCTATCGTCAGCCTGATCCTGTACTCGATGGTGCATACAAAAAAAGACCACAACAACACTGTCGCTTACGTGATCGCGGGTGTCGCGATTCTATCGGGCATTCTCGCTGTCTTCGCCAACCTGCACCCGATCGGCGGTATGGCGGCGTACGCTGACCAGGCCCTGTATCTCTCGATCATCCTGATTGTCGGGTTCGTGATTTACGGTTTTCTCACTCACGATTCGGAAGAGTTCGGGCGTACTGTGGTCCTGATGATCCTGATTCTGTCGACGATCGTATTCTGGGCGCTGTTCGAACAGTCCGCCGGTTCCATGACCCTGTACGCGGATCGAGTGGTCGACCGAACGCTCGGCAACACGACGTTTACCGCCGCACAGTTCGGCTCGCTCAACGCCGGCTTTATCATGCTGCTCGCGATTCCGTTCGCGGCACTCTGGACCTGGCTGGCCAAGAAGAACCTCGAGCCCACCACACCCATCAAGTTCGGTCTGGGCATCCTGCAGGCCGGCCTCGGTTTTGGCGCACTGGTATTCGGCGCACAATTCCCGAACGAGGCTGGGCAGGTCGCCATGATCTGGCTGGTCCTCGCTTACCTGCTGCACACCACCGGTGAGCTGTGCCTGTCACCGGTTGGTTTGTCGGCAGTAACCAAGCTGTCGATTGGCAGCGTGGTAGGCGTTAGCATGGGAACCTGGTTCCTCGCCACGGCATTGTCGGAGACGGTTGCCACGCGCATCGGCAAGATGGCGGCCATCGATACGTCAGCCGGTGAGACCGCGGACCCGGCGACCGCACTGGCCACGTACACGCAGCTCTTCGAGTTCCTGATGTGGTTCGGTATTGGTGCTGGCGTGTTCATGATTATTATTTCGCCGATCCTGCGTCGCTGGATGCACGGCGTACACTAACCCTGAAAACGGAAAAGCTATGAACAATTTTGCAAAAATTTGTGCGGGCATCGCGCTCGTATCGCTCCTCGCGGCCTGTTCGAAGCCGGCCACCGATGAATCTGCTGCTGCACAGGCTGCGCCAACCGAGTCGGCTGAGGAATTCGTTGCTCGCGCCAATGCCGAGCTGAAGGATCTCGGCCGGGAGCTCGGCGCGGCAAGCTGGGTACGGTCAACCTATCTCACCCAGGACACGGCAATTATTGCCGCCGCTGCCAGCGAAAAATACGCGAAGTGGCACAGCGAGATGGTGCAACAAGCCGTCGCTTACGACGATCAGAAGCTGGATGCCTCGACGCGCCGGGCGCTGGACTTATTGAAGCTCGGCACCTCGGCGCCCGCGCCAAACGACGCGGCCAAGCGCAAGGAGATTTCGGAAATCTCGACAGACATGGAAGGTGCTTACGGCGCCGGCAAATACTGCCGCGGTAACGACTGCCTGTCCGGTTCCGAGCTCGAGCAGCTCATGAAAGATGTACGTGATTACGACGAGTTACTCGAGTACTGGACTGGCTGGCGGCAGATTTCCGTGCCGATGCGCGAGCAGTACGCTCGCTTCGTCGAACTCGCCAACGAGGGAGCCAATGAACTCGGCTACGGCGACCTCGGCGAGATGTGGCGCTCCAACTTCGATATGACTCCGGCAGAGTTCCAGGCCGAGTCCGCCAAACTCTGGGAACAGGTCAAGCCGCTTTACGACGAGCTGCATTGCCACGTACGCGCCAAGCTCGGCGACGTATACGGCGAAGACAATGTTCCGCAGGACAGCCCGATCCCGGCACACCTGCTCGGCAACATGTGGGCGCAGGAGTGGTCCCAGATCTACGACATGCTTGAGCCGTACCCGGGTGTCGGTGACATCGATGTCGACTCGACCCTCAAGACCAAGAACTTCTCCCCACAGGAAATGGTGCGCTCGGCAGAGAGCTTCTACGTATCGCTCGGCATGCCTCGACTGCCCGACACATTCTGGGAACGCTCGATGTTCTCGAAGCCGGCGGACCGTGATGTCGTTTGTCACGCCAGCGCCTGGGGGCTCGATGGCGGCAACGACCTGCGCATCAAGATGTGTATCAACCAGACTTATGACGAGCTGCGTGTGATCTATCACGAGCTCGGCCATAACTACTACCAGGGCGCCTACAAGGATCAGCCGCCCCTGTTCCAGGGCTCCGCGCACGGCGGGTTCCATGAGGCCATCGGCGATACGGTCGTCCTGTCGATGACCCCGGGTTACCTCGCCGAAGTCGGTCTCGTGAACGATGCAGAAGACGATCCGCAGGCCGTTATCAATCGCCAGATGCAGATGGCGCTGGACAGCATTGCGTTCCTGCCCTTCGGCAAGCTCATCGACGAGTGGCGCTGGGGCGTGTTCTCGGGCGAGATTACCCCGGAGAATTACAACCAGGCCTGGTGGGACCTGCGCGAGAAGTACCAGGGCATCGCCCCGGCAGTAGAGCGAACGGAAGCAGACTTCGATCCGGGTGCGAAATATCACATTCCCGGCAACGTCTCATACACGCGCTACTTCCTCGCACGCATCCTGCAGTTCCAGTTCCATCGTTCGCTGTGCCAGACAGCCGGCTACGAAGGAGACCTGTACGCGTGCTCGATCTACAACAGCAAGGAAGCCGGCGAGAAGTTCTATGCCATGCTCGAGGCCGGCGCGAGCCAGCCCTGGCAGGACACGCTGGAGCTGATGACGGGCACACGCGAGATGGACGCAACGGCGATTATCGATTACTTCGCGCCGCTCATGGGCTACCTGCAGGAGCAGAACGAAGGTCGTAGCTGCGGCTGGTAGGCGTTTCGGTTCTTTCGACGGCCGCTATCGCGACTAGTGCCGCGATAGCGGCTCGACCAACAGGTACACGACGGTGTTGTCACCAACATTCAGGACTTCATGCCACTCAACGCCGTCGCTCGCGTAGCTGTTCCCCGCTACGAGGTCGACTTCGCGCGTACCGCTCGCATCCGTAATGCGCATGCGGCCACCGGCAAGAACGTAGCCGAAATTTTTGTCGTGGTAGTGGCGCTCGTGCCCAACACCGGGCGGAAAGGTACAGCGCAGAACGCGCTGATCGTTATCCTCATGCAGCTTTTCGCAAACCGTCGTGCCGTTCCATCCCGCCGCCAACGGGTCCGGTAGCTGGGACCCGGAATGGCCGTCAGCCATAAGCAGGCGCGGAAACAGTACTACGGACGCGACGATATACGCTTTTCGAATCATCTGTGTTGTGCCTTTTTGGGGCCCGATTGAGTAAACTCCACCTTATAACAAGAACGGGGATTCCTCATGTCTGATCAGAACCAGGCCGCCGCGCCCGGCGGCTTTCTCGGCACCGTTGAGCGTGTCGGCAACAAACTTCCCGACCCGGCCGTGCTCTTCATTGCACTGCTGTTTATCGTCTGGGTGCTTTCCTGGCTGCTGTCTTATGTGACGTTCGACGTCGTCGATCCGCGCTCGGGCCAGACGCTGGTCATTCAGAATCTGCTGACCGGCCGTTCGTTTACCGAATTCCTGTCCGTCATGGTCACGAACTTCTCGCACTTCCACCCGGTCGGCGTCGTGCTTGTCGCCATGCTGGGTATCGGTGTGGCCGAGCACACGGGCTTCATCAATGCCGCGATTCGTTCCTTGCTGAATGTGACCCCGGCGAAACTGCTGACGCCGATGGTGATTCTCGTCGGTATCGTCTCGCACGCCGCTGTGGATGCTGGTTACGTACTCGTCATTCCGCTTGGTGGCGTGATCTTCTACGCGGCGGGCCGGCATCCGCTAGCAGGTATCGCTGCCGCGTTCGCGGGTGTTTCGGGTGGCTTCTCGGCGAACTTCGTACCGAGTTCCCTGGATCCGTTGCTGCAGGGCCTGACGCAGGCGGGCGCACACATTCTCGACACCTCGGTTGTCGTGAATCCGCTCAACAACTATTTCTTCACCACCGCCTCGTCGATCCTGATTATCAGCCTCGGCTGGTACATCACGGACAAGGTCGTCGAGCCGCGCATCATGGCGACAGAAATCGATGGCGACGCCGAAGACCTGCCCGAGATGCACGACCTGCAGGACAACGAGAGCAAGGGCCTGCGCTGGGCGCTGATTTCCATGGTCATCGGTATCGCGCTGTTGATTGTTACGGCGCTGCCCGCAGGTTCTGCATGGCGTGCCGCCGATGGCGAACTCACGGCATCAACAGCCCCGATGATGCGCTCGATCGTTTCGCTTATCTTCCTGCTGTTCCTCGTGCCCGGCGTCGTGTTCGGCATCGTGTCGGGCTCGATGAAGAGCTCGAAGGACATGATCGAGGGCATGACGCATTCAATGCATAGCATGGCCTACTACCTCGTCATCATGTTCTTCATCGCACAGTTCGTGTACGCGTTCGGCCAATCGAACCTGGGCGTGTTGCTTGCACTGAAGGGCGCTGAATTCCTGAAGGCACTTAATGCCGGAGCATCGATAACGATTGTGGGCATCGTCATCCTGACGGGCTTCGTGAATATCTTCGTGGGCTCGGCAAGCGGCAAGTGGGGGCTGCTTGCGCCGATCTTCGTGCCGATGCTGATGTCGCTCGGCATTTCGCCCGACCTGACGCAGGCTGCGTACCGTGTCGGAGACTCGAGCACCAACATCATCACGCCGCTGATGCCGTACTTCCCGCTCGTCGTGGTCTACTGCCAGCGCTACGTCAAGGGCACGGGCATTGGTACGTTGACGGCGATGATGCTGCCGTACTCGATGTCGTTCCTGCTGACCTGGACGATCTTCCTGCTCATCTACTATGCGATTGGGTTCCCGCTTGGCTTCGCAGCCAGCTATACCTATCCACCAACTTAGGTGAGACGCATGCAGGACTTCGAGAAGCTGGGCGCTTTCTACCTTGGCAAGCGCTACGACACTGACGCCGACAAACTCACGGACGAGTATGTCTTGTATGACTCCAAGGACCTGACAACGCACGCCGCGATTATTGGCATGACGGGGTCGGGCAAGACGGGTCTCGGCATCGGCTTGCTCGAGGAGGCGGCCCTCGATCACGTTCCCGTGATCGCGATTGACCCAAAAGGGGACATGGGCAACCTGTTGCTCACGTTTCCGCAACTCAGGGCCGAGGACTTCCGTCCGTGGGTTAATACACGGACGGCGCTCGACAAGGGGCAAACGCCCGACGAGTTCGCCGCATCGCAGGCGGCCTTGTGGAAAAAGGGTCTTGGTCAGTGGGGCCAGACCGGCAAGCGCATCGCGCAGCTGCGGAAGAACGTTGACCTTGCGATTTACACACCGGGCAGCAACGCGGGTCTTCCCGTGTCCCTGTTGCATTCATTTGACGCACCAGCACAGGAACTCATCGACGACATCGACCTGTACCGCGAGCGCGTGCAGTCCACTGCCACAGGAATCCTGACCCTGCTCGGCATGGACGCCGACCCGGTGTCGAGCCGTGAACATATCCTGATCTCCCGCTTGCTCGACAATGCGTGGAAAGAGGGTCGCAATCTCGATGTGGCTGGCCTGATTGGCGAAATCCAGGCCCCGCCGATCACCAGGATTGGCGTGATGAACATTGACTCGTTCTTCCCCGCCAATGACCGTTTCAAATTGGCTATGGGGCTGAACAACCTGCTGGCCGCCCCGGGCTTCGAGGTCTGGATGCAGGGCACGCCCCTCAATGCGAAGAACCTGCTGTACACCGAGGAAGGCAAGCCGCGCATCTCGGTCATGGCAATCTCGCATCTCGACGACGCGCAGCGCATGTTCTTCGTGTCGATGCTGCTTAACGAGATCATCGCCTGGATGCGCGCGCAGCCGGGCACATCATCGCTTCGCGCGATCCTCTACATGGACGAGATCTTCGGCTACATGCCGCCGGTCGCAAATCCGCCGTCGAAGAAGCTGTTCCTTACGCTGCTCAAGCAGGCGCGCGCTTACGGCCTCGGCCTTGTGCTAGCCACGCAGAACCCGGTCGACCTCGATTACAAGGGCCTGTCAAACACGGGCACCTGGTTCATCGGCCGCCTGCAGACAGAACGCGACAAGGCGCGTGTTATGGAGGGCCTTGAGGGCGCGACGGCCGGGGACTTCGACAAGCAGGCCATGGGGCGCACGATCGCGGGCCTCGGCAAACGTCGCTTCCTCCTGCACAACGTGCACGAAGACGCACCCGTGGTTTTCGGTACGCGCTGGGTATTGTCGTACCTCGCCGGGCCCCTGACACGTGATCATATTCGTACGCTGATGAAGACGGCCAGGAACAAGCTCGCCGCCGCCGCCAGGGCGATCTCGAAACCGAAACGCAAAAGTGCTGCAAGCGCGCCGGCCCTGCCGCCGTCTATCGATCAGTTCTTCGTGCCTGGCTACGGCGAGAACATCGTGTACCACCCCCGGCTCGTCGCCGGTGGCAACGTCCTGTTCACGAGCGCCCGTTACAACATTGAAGACGAACGCGCTGTATTGCACACGGTCGAGCTCGAAGACGGGCCGGTCGAAGTTGATTGGGACAATGGCGAATCCCTCGACGTGTCGATCGACGACCTTCGTGATGCCGGCGACAGCGACGCAACGTATGCCGACTGTCCCGCGGCGGCGGATAACGTCAAGGCGTATGCGAAGTGGACCAGAGACTACAAGCGCTGGCTCCGGCAGAACGAGAACATCACGCTGTTCCGGAACAAGCGCTTCCGATTGACCTCACTACCGTCTGAAACAGAAGGTGATTTCCGGGCGCGGCTACAGGACGTTGCGAGCGAAAAGCGTGATGCGGCCGTCGCCAAGATTCGCAAGCGTTACGCAAGCAAGGTTACAACGCTCGAGAATCGCCTGATGCGGGCCACGCAGGCGATCGACGTTCAGCAGCAGCAGTCGACAAAGAAGAAACTCGATACAGCGATCTCATTCGGCACCGCCATTCTCGGCGCCGTGCTCGGGCGCAAGAAGATTTCGAGCAGCACCGCGACCAAGATGGGAACCGCGATCAAGACCGCGGGGAGCGCAAGCAAGGAGGCGGCCGACGTCGAGCGCGCGAAACAGACGGCCGAGAAGATCAAGGCCGACATGGCTGCGCTTAACAAACAGCTTCAGCAGGAGCTTGCCGATCTCAATACCACGTTCGACGCGCAGTCTGAGGAACTCACGGAAATCGTGGTTCGCGCCAAGAGCACGGACATTCACGTTGCTGTCACCGGCCTCGCCTGGCTGCCTTATACCGCGGACGAAAAGGGCCGCCTGCGCCCCGCCTCGTAGGCAAAAGAATGGGCCCTTGCGGGCCCATCTTCATTTATCGGTTTGGTGCGCGCTTATTCAGCAGGCGCTTTCTCGACCGTTATCGCCATCGCGACCGTATCGGTAACAACGACAATGTCACCAACTTTCGAGCGCTTGAGGTTATCCGGATTCCGTGCCACGTATTCGGTAACCACGCCGTCCGGGCCTTTCAGCTTGAATGTGTTCTTCTCGATATTGATATCTTCAACCGTCGAGATGACAATCGTCGAATCCATCGCTGCAACGCCGGGCATTTCGCCTTCCTTTGTCCGCGCCATCGCGGCTGCTTCAGCCGCATCCGGGTCCAGCCCCTCACCCGGGAGGACTTCGATAGTGATGGTTTCCACGAACTCGGCGACGAGCACATCACCGACGCTGACCTGGTCCAGGTTACGAGCTTCCTCGCTTGCCGTGAACGTGAGCGCCTCATCATCCGGTTTACGAACCGTAACGACCCGCGTTTCGTGATCGATGGCCTCAACAACCGCCGTAACGACCATGGTCTGGCTGGCGGCAAATGACGGCCTTTCGAGTTCCGCCTCTTCGGTACCAGCCAGTACGGCCGATGCCGCCAGCAAAGCTGCCGCGGCGCTCAAAATTCTGATGTGTTTCATAGAGACATTCCTTGGACTTGGGGAGGGGCTATTCTATAGAGTGGAGCGCGTTGCAGGCAACCAGAAACCACTAACTAAGGAACAACATGAAGACTCTCAAATGCGATCTGTGCGACGTGACAGCCGAAGGTGAGACATTCGAAGACTGGATGACGGCGCTTCGCCCTCACTACATGGAAGCTCACGCGGATGTCATGAACGATCCCAACAAGGGCCCGGCAGAAATGGAAAAGTGGATGGCCGACAATCGCGCGAGGTTTGACGCCGCCTAGAATCAGGCCGAAGGGCGCGAATCAGTCCCCTATGCAAGAGCCCGCATAGGCCTTGATGACACCGGCGTTTTCGAGCTGGCATTCATTGTCATAGGTCACGCTATCCATTCCACAGACCGGTGAGTAGGTTTCGGGACAGTTTCGACCGACTTCCTCACAAACACCCGCGTATTCCACGCGAACACCCTTGCGTTCTGCATGACAGGCATTGGCGTAGGTAAAACCATCGGCGGCGCAGACCGGCACGAAACGATTCGGGCAGGGGCGAACATTACAGGCGCCTTCCGTAAATGACGCGATTTCGGCGCCATCGGCCAGGCAGGCGTTGTCATAGGTGTTGCCATCATCACCGCAGACGGGCGCATACACTTTTGGACAATTATTGAAATCGCAGCTTCCCTTGCGCTGCACGGGCACGCGTTCGGCGCCAGCCTCACAGCGATTAATAAACGTCCTGCCGTTCATCCCGCAGACTGGCTCGCTGGTGCTCGGGCAGCCATTCGCTGTGCACGCGCCGAGCCCGGCGATTGTGGCGCCCGACTTCGCCGCAAAGCATTCATTGATGTAGGTGTTCTGGTCGGCGCCGCAGACAGGATCGAAGGTCTCCGGACAATCTGTCGCCTCCGAGTCGTCGGGGCAGCGCCCGAGGCTAACGACCTCTACGCCAGCCGCACCTGCCACACAGTCGTTGCTGTAGGTCTGCCCGTCGGCCCCGCACACCGGGTCGTACTGCATCGTGCAGGCGACCTCGTCTCCCTGGGCAAGGGCCGCGAAGGGTGCGATGAGGAGCAATAGAAGTGTCAGGCAGCGTGTCTTCATGTGGTCAGAAGTTTCCATTCATCTGTTAGAGCACATTTACCCGGTCAGGTTCAACGGGCAGCGCCCCAGAAATTGTAGCTGAGCGCGCGGATTCCGGGAATATACATCCTGTTGTCGTCTTCTATGTCGAAGCCGCCCTCCCTGAGGAGCGCCGGAATATCCCTGTCCATATTGCAGCCGCCCGAGAATCGACGCCATCCGCCATTTAGCCGCCGCTGCCATTTTTGGACGCTTTCGTCCGGCGCCTTGCCGTGTTCGCAAAAGAACAAGTGGCCGTTTGGCTTCAGGACCCGGCGTATGCCGTGCAGTGCTGTTACGGTATCCGGAATTGTGCACAGCGTATAGGTAACGAGGACGGAATCCACCGAGTTATCGTCGAGCGGTATCTCCTCGCCGGGCAGGTCGATCAGTTCGACATCGATCGCTGATGCCGCAATGCTCTCAGCTGCAGAGCGGCGCATACCTGCGGATGGCTCAAGCCCGAACACTCGCCGCACCTTGTTCTGATCATAGTGCGGCAGGTTCAGCCCCCCGCCGAAGCCAATTTCAAGTACATCGCCATAAGCGCGCGGCACGATCTTCTCGCGTTGTTTGCGCGTCGGCTTGCTGGTGCAGGCAAGATTGATCAGTGTGGGAAGAACGCGATCTTCGTAGAAGCTCATCGCACTATCTCGCTGACGCTGACCAGCTCGAATCCTTCTTCGATCAGCCGCGGCAGCTCGCGCTCAAGCAGCTCCAGTGTCGACGGGTAGGGGTGACCGATTGCCACAACCCGTCCGCGCCGTCGAGCCAGCTCTTTCATGCGCTCGAATTCCCGGGCCACGGTCTCCGGCGAGCGATCAGGGTCCAGGAAAACGTCACGTTTCGTGGCATCGACGCCACTTTCTTCGGCGATCTGCAGCGCGACGCTGTGATGCGTCGTGTAACTATCGATAAAGAACAGCTGTTCGCGCTTCGCGATCTCCTGCATCAACCAGGTCATGTGTCCCGGGTGCCGAGTCAACAACGAGCCACGATGACTGTTGATGCCAACAACGTGGGGCACCGCCTCGAGCGCTTCCGAAAACGTAGATTCAACACGCGCGCGGCTCATATCCAGGTTGATTTCTGACGGCTCGATATCGGCGCCGGTCGAGGAGGCCTGCAGCGGCAGGTGCAATAGCACTTCCCTGCCAGCGGCATGGGCATGGTCCGCCAGGTAGCGAGCTCGCGGGGACCCCGGTAGAAACGAAAAACTGACCGTTCCGGGCAGTTCGATCGCTCGTTTCCCGTTCGCGAGGTTATAACCGAGGTCATCAATGATAATCGCGATGCGTGGTGACTCCGCGAGCGACTCGCCCGCGAATAGAAGTAACAGCGTAGCTAGCAAGCTGCGCCGCATCCTGCTACTGCGCGTTGCTGTGCATCACTGGACGGGCCTGCAGGTGATCGAACGCTTCAGCAAGTTGTGCATCCGCTTCGCGATCAAGCAGCCCGGACAGGCTGAGGTCGGGGAAGCCCGGCGTATCGTCGATATAGACGTCCGGCTCAATGCCAACATCGTGTATGGAGTCGCCCGACGGTGTGTAGTAACGAGACGTCGTCAGCTTGATAGCTCGTCCCTTCGATAACGGCACAACCGTTTGAACCAGGCCCTTGCCAAATGTCCCGGTACCGACAACAAGCGCACGATTGTGATCCTGCAGGGCGCCCGCGACGATTTCGGACGCCGATGCAGAGCCCCTGTTCACCATTACGACCATCGAAGCACCATCGAGAATGTCGCCGCGGTGTGCGGACCGGGTGAAGCGTGAATCGATCGAGCGACCATCGGCCGTCACGATTACGCCGGAATCAAGAAAAAGGTCGGCTACGTCGACTGCCGCATCGAGCACGCCGCCCGGATTGTTGCGCAGATCGAGGACCAGGCCCTGCAACATACCCTTGTTCGCGTCCTGCAGTTCATCGACCGCACGACTCAATTCTCGCGCCGTGTTTTCGCTGAACTGGCTGATGCGAACGTAACCATACGAGGGACTCAGAAATTCCTGGTGCACGCTGGCCATGCGGATAATCTGGCGGCTCAGCTCGTACTCGATTGCGTCGTCGTCGCGCAGAACTGTTACCTCGACCTTCGAACCGGCGTGTCCGCGGAGGCGGCTGATCGTGTCCTGCAGGTGGGCGGCCTCAACAGCAATCCCGTCGACGGCGATGATCTGGTCGCCACTCCGGATTCCGGCGCGAGCGGCGGGTGAGCCGGCGATCGGCGTTACGATCATTACGTTGCCGCCGACCTCGTCGACTTCGATGCCGATGCCCGTATAGCTGCCGGTCGTGCTGATGCGGATGTCGCGATACTCGCCCGCGTCGAGGTATTGGGAGTGCGCATCCAGGTCGCTCACCATGCCGCGAATAGCGCTTTCCAGGAGCTCAGCGTCGTCGATGTGTTCGACGTAGTCGCGCTTGACGCGCTCCAGCACTTCGGCAAACAGGCGCGCCTGCTCCCAGGCCAGCTCTTCCTTGTCGAGTGAGCGTTGGTCGCTCATCAGACCACCGCCGATGGACAGGCTGAGGCCCATCACGACGCCGATTACCATTACCAAAATTGCTCGAACTTTCAAAGACATACGCTGTTCCATACGCCGCGGGCCGGGGCCCTGCGCGGCACGATCATCGACCTTAGCACAGCAACGCGTAATAATGTGCCCACACGGTCAATAACAAGAACAAAGGTTGGATTATGTCTCGACCGCCGATCATGTGGTCCCGGCTGTTCATCGAGGGCATCGTCATCGTCGTCAGTATCTTGCTGGCGTTTGCGATCGACGCATGGTGGAGCGAGCGACAGGAAGCAGAGGAGGCGCGTCTTCAAATCGACCGCGTTGTAGCCGAGCTGGAAGCGAGCGCCGTCTCGCTCGAAGTTCAGATCGAACGTCTCGGCGTCACGACCGATGCGGCGAAACGCTTCCTCGCGAAGTTCGGGCCGGAGCCTGAACCGGTCGATAAAGCTGTTGCGGGTGAGCTCTTCAACTACCTGTTCGCGTCGGGGACCATCTCATTTGATCGCAGCGCCTCGCAGCGATTCCTGGCCTCGGGCCTGCTCACGAAAGGCGGTTGGCTCGAAATCCGGCATGACCTTTCAGGCTTATTGGCCCAGCAGGACTCGTCAGAGAGGCGCTCGGTCGAGCTGCGTAGAATGCGGCCAGCAATAAATCAACACACGGCCCGCCTGGTACCGTCGCTGGATGCGGTGTTGGGTCACCCGGTGATGGCCGATTACTCGCCCAGCCGATTCCCTTACGATCCTACGGTTTTGTTTTCGGACATGTACCTCGAGAGCCTCATCGCGGATTACGCAATTCGGATGGAGATCAACCGGGGCGGTCACCGGGAATTGCTGGAGGCGCATCGGGCGCTGATCCAGAAAATCAATGCGGCGCGAAGACTTTAGCCGCCTGGCGTGCGCGTGACCCAGCGCCTTGGGTTTTCCGGTTTGGTGCCACGCCGTAGCTCAAAATAGAGCCCGGCCCGCGGCCGTCCACCGCTATCTCCGACTGTTGCGATAACGTCGCCCGGTGCTACCCAGTCGCCCGTGTTCTTGAGGATCGTTTCGTTGTAGCCGTACAGCGTCATGTAGCCCTCGCCGTGGTCGACGATAACGAGCAAGCCCATCCCGGCCAGCCAGTCTGCGAACGCAACGCGCCCGTGATAGACGGCGCGAACTTCCCGCCCCCGGGGGGCGGCCAGCACGACGCCATTCCACTTGATGTTGCCGCCAACGCGCGGCTGGCCGAAGTCATGCAACAGCGTTCCGGCCACGGGCCAGGTCAGGCGACCCTTATGCGCAGTGAACGGCTGCTCGGACGTGATCGGGTAATCGGACAGAATGCTCGACAGCTCTGCAATCAATCGCGTCAGATCGTTTTCCTGGGCGGCGAGACGATCTACTTCCTTCCCTTCATCGGCCATCTTCCTGCGCAGCGAGGCGAGGACCGCCTTGCGGCTTTCCTGTGACGCATTGAGCCGGCCGAGCTCGTCATAGCGAGTCCTGGCCAGCGCCATGAGCCTTGCGTCTTCGGCAGCAATCTCGGCCCGGAGCTCGTCGAGCTTGCGAATCTCTTCGATCACCGCCGCGATGTTCTCCGCGCGATAGTCATTGAGGTAACGGTAGTAGGCCATGAGCCGCCCGAGCGTGGCTGGGTCCCGCTGGTTCAGCAGCAGCTTGATCTTCTCCTGGCTGCCGCTCATGTAGGCCATGCGCACTTGCGCAGCCAGCGCGCCGGATTCCTCATCGAGGTGTTTTTCCCGGTCGGCCAGGTCTGCATCAAGCGCCTGCTTCCTGTTGGCCGTATATTGCTGGTCCCGCTCGATCTCCTTCAGGCGTATGCGCTGCTCGGAGATCGCGATTTCGAGGTCCTGCAGCTCGCCGGTCAGCCGGTCCCGCTCCTCAGCGGCCGCGTCCATGCTCTGTTTGAGGTCCGAGATCCGCTCCCGGACCTGCTGCAATTCTCGCTCCTTCACCTCGGCCAGTTCGTCGTGCGAATCCTGTGCTGGAGCGCTGGCCGCAAGGCCCAGGAACGGCAAGATCAGGATGCTTCGGTACGACATGGGCGCGAGTGTAGCGTTTGTGGGGTATTCCCTCTCGCCCAAACGGGTATAATCGCGGGTTTTAGGCTCTTCGAGGCGCAAACCCCTGCGCCGAAACTATTGATTCATGGACAGATTTCTGGAATTTGCCGGCAACAATACGCTGCTGGTGTCGGCCCTGATGGTCAGTTTTTTTGTGGTCATCTTCACGGAGTTGCGCCGCAAGGCCTCCGGGATGATCAACATCGACGCCGTCGATGCCGTCAAACTGATCAACAATGACGCCGTTATCGTCGACCTCCGCAGCAGCGATGCGCACGCCCGTGGTCACATTGTTAACGCGCGCAGCATTCCCTCTGACGAGCTCGAAGCGAAGCTGTCGACGCTCACCGAGCATAAGTCGACGCCAGTCATTGCCGTCTGCGACTCCGGCATTTCGTCTACCCGGGCAGTCAACACGTTGCGGCAGCAAGGCTTCGAGAGCGTTTATGGCCTGAAGGGCGGAATGAACGGCTGGTCACAGGCGGGCTTGCCAGTAGTCACCGGCAAAAAGACGAAAAGCAAGTCGGCGAAAGGCAAGTCGGCGAAAGGCAAGAAGCGGGGCTGAGCGTCGCTTGAATTACAATTATTGACCCGCTTGTCGGGTCTGGAATCGCCCGCCGTCGCGGGCACCTACTTAAGAAACAGGAACCATCATGGCAGAGCAGGAACAGGCCCCAGACAGACATTTGGCCATTAGCAAGATTTACATCAAAGACTTTTCTTTCGAGTCGCCACAAACCCCACTTGTATTCAAAAGTGGCGAATGGAAGCCGCAGACCAACTTGAACCTGCGCAGCGCTCATACGGCTGTCGAAGAGAATATTCACGAAGTGGTTCTGACAATCACGGTCGAGGCAAAGGAAGACGACAAGACATTGTTCCTGATCGAGCTGCAACAGGCCGGCCTGTTCGAGATCACCGGTTACAGTGAAGAAGAGTTGGCACCGATCATCGGCGGCTTCTGCCCGAGCATCCTTTTCCCGTACGCGCGCGAGGCGATTGCTGCGACCGTTCAGAAGGGCGGTTTCCCGGAGTTTGTCCTGCAACCGATCAACTTCGATGCGCTCTACATGCAGACCCAGCAGAAGCAACAAGCTGCTGCTGAAAACGTCCCGGCTGAGACGCACTAATCGGCAGCTCTGCACCAAAAACGATTGCGGTCGTCGGCGCGGGCTCCTGGGGTACCGCGCTGGCGCTGCAGTTTGCCCGGGTTGGCTGTGACGTTCGCCTGGGTGGCGTAGTCGAAATCGACCTTCTCGAGGCGATGGTCGACGACCGTGAGAACAAACGATACCTCCCGGACATCAAGTTCCCACCAAACCTGACCGCGTACCCGAACCTCTCGGAGTGCCTGCAAGGTGCGCGCGACATACTCATCGTCGTGCCAAGTCACGGTCTGCGCGACACGCTCACACAGATCAAACCGATGCTTACCCCGGACTCCCGGATCTGCTGGGCAACCAAGGGGTTTGAACTCAGTACCGGCAAGCTGCCGCACCAGGTGGCTGCCGAGGTGCTAGGGCCTGACTTCCCGGTTGCCGTGCTCTCTGGACCGACCTTTGCCAAGGAGGTCGGCGCCGGCCTCCCGACCGCGATGACGATCGCATCGAATGACAGCGATTTCGCCAGGGCGCTGGCCGAGGCGATATCGAGCGACAATTTCCGCGCCTACACCTCCGACGACATCATCGGCGTCGAGGTCGGTGGCGCCGTCAAAAACGCGCTGGCTATCGGCGCCGGCATGTCGGATGGTCTCGGTTTCGGCGCGAACACGCGCATTGCACTGATAAATCGCGGCCTCGTCGAGCTGATGCGTCTCGGTGTTGCGCTGGGCGCCAAGAAGGAGACCTTCATGGGTCTCGCGGGCATGGGTGACCTCGTCCTGACCTGCACTGACGACCTGTCACGAAACCGCCGCATGGGCCTCGCCCTTGCTGCGGGAAAGACCGTCGAAGAGGCGCAGGAAGAAATCCAGCAGGTCGTTGAAGGCGTCAAGGCGGCCAAGGCTGTGCACGAGGTTGCCGAAAAGCTTGGCATCGAAATGCCGATCGCCAACCAGGTCTATCGAATTCTCTACGAGGGCGTCGCGCCGCGCGCTGCGGTCGAAGCTCTCATGACACGTGAACTGAAGCCCGAGTCCGACCACTAGCGATCAACTAACAACAATCGGGGAAACAAATCATGGCTCGTTTGCTTTTCTTGGTGGGGGCGCTGTTTGTCGTTGGCAGCTCCTTTGCACAGCGCTCATACGACGTCGACATCCTCGCCGAGACCTTTGGCTTCGATGAGGCGACGAAGAAAACCGTAGCGCTCGACAAGCTCATGCAGGGTTGCCCGGCTCGCGACTGCATTCCCTCGATTGATAGTCCGAAGTATGTCGCTGCGAACAAGGCTGACCATGTCGGCGACGATGATCTCGTTATCACGCTTGCGCACAAGGGCGAGCACTTCGCGTTTCCGACGAAGATCCTCGACCACCACGAGATCGTTAACGACACGTTTGCCGGCGTTCCGCTGGCGATCACGTGGTGTCCGCTTTGTGGCTCGGCGGTTGGTATCGAGCGTACGGTTGCTGGCACGACCACGACTTTTGGCGTCTCCGGCGTCCTGTATAACAGCGACCTGGTTCTCTACGACCGCTCGACAGAAACACTATGGGACCAGATCGAGGCAACGGGTATCGTCGGTCCGATGACGGGCGAGCATCTCAGGCTGGTGCCGGTTTCCATGTCGAAGTGGGGCGGCTGGCGCGCGAAGCACCCCGACACACAGGTACTGACGACGGACACCGGTTTTGTCAAGGACTACAGCGGCGATCGATTTGCCGAGTACCGAGAATCGACGCGACTGTTCATGCCGGTCAGTGCGACCAGCGACCAGCTCCACGCCAAGACCGTCGTGTACGGGTTCGACCTCGAGGATGGCAAGATCGCCTACACCGAGGAGCTGCTCGCAAGGCCCTACACGCATGAGTTCGCTGGTGAAGAAACAACCGTAACGCTCGGCGAAGACGGTACGGTAACGATGCGGCGCGATGGCGAAACGCACTATCCCATTCGTCTCTTCTGGTTCGCCTGGTACACGTTCCACCCGGAGACTGGCCTGGCGAAAGCCGCTGGAGCTACTACCCTTTAACTAATACAAGAACAATAAGGAGCGCTCAACATGGACAGACGTAAGTTCTGCAAGACCACCCTGGCAGCCAGCGTGGCGGCCACCTTCCCGGTACTCACGGCGTGTGGTGACAAGGCCAAGGTCGCGACAGGGGCCGACACAAGCGTTAAGGCCGTGTCCCTGGACGGCGCCGAAATTGAACTGGAAGCAGCAGCGATCAAGGAGCTCGGCGACGCTATGACCGGGCCCGTCATGCTTTCCGGTCATCCCGACTACGACGGCGCCCGCAGTATCTGGAACGGCATGCACGACAAACGCCCGGCGCTCATCGCGCGCTGCCTGTCGAACGAGGATGTCGCGAACGCCGTGACCTTTGCACGCGAGCGGCAGCTGTTGACGGCTGTGCGTGGCGGTGGTCACAGCTGGCCCGGTAAATCGGTTTGTGATGACGGGCTGATGATCGACCTGTCGCAGATGCATAACGTTGGCATCGATACCGATGCCAAGCGCGCGTTTTCCGGCGGTGGTGCCTTGCTCGGCCATCTCGATGACGCCTCGCTGGCGCACGGCCTCGTCACGACCGCCGGCGTCGTTTCTCATACAGGCGTGGGTGGCTACACGACAGGCGGGGGCTTTGGCCGGTTAAATCGCAAGTATGGTCTGACCATCGATAATCTGCTCGCCGCTGAGATCGTCACTGCTGACGGACAGATCCGAACCGTCAGCGAGGATAATGAACCCGACCTGTTCTGGGCCATCAAGGGTGGTGGCGGCAACTTCGGCGTCGTTACGCAATTCGACTTCCAGCTGCACGACTTCGACCGGAATGTTCTGTCCGGGATGATCGTCTGGCCAATCGAGCAGGCGCGCGATGTGCTCGAGTTCTATGCCGAGTGGGAGGGTTCGCTGTCCAGGGAGCTCTACACGGGGCCGGCCATGGTCACACACCCTGAGCTGGGACACGTTATCGCGATGGAGGTTGTCTACAACGGCGACCCTGCACAGGGTGAGAAAGAAATTGCACCGCTGCGTGCGCTCGGCAAGCCTCTTGTAGACGGAGTCATGGTGCAGGACTACAAAGTCATGCAGACGCAGGAGGATGCTGCGGTTGCGCACGGCATCCGCTCGTATGCCAAGAACGCGATGATCGGCGAATTCTCCCAGGCACTGGTCGATGACATGGTCGATGCCTACATTGCGGATCCGCGTGCGGGCATTTTCACCCACACCTGTGGAGGCGCTGTCAGCGACTACGGCGAGACGGACACGGCGTTCCCGCATCGCAACGCCCAGACGATGATCGTGTTCTTCACGGGCTGGATGGATCCCGCGGAGGATGAAGAAGGCATAGCCATGTGCCGCCAATGGCACGCGGCATTGGAAGGCCACTCGGGCGGCTACTACGACAACATCGAGCAGGAAGGGGGCACGCGCGTTGCCCGCAACTTTGGCCCCAACTATGACCGCCTGCGGCAGATCAAGTCTCACTACGACCCGGGCAACCTGTTCCGGATGAACAGCAACATCGAGCCGGCCTAGCTACCCCCGGGGAATCCCAGCTGGCGCCAGGCCTCGTACAGGACGACCGCAGCCGAATTTGACAGGTTCAGGCTGCGGTTACCTTCCTGCATGGGCAGCCGCAGGCGCTGTTGCGGCGGCAATGCCTCCAGCACGTGCTGCGGCAGGCCGCGCGTTTCCGGCCCGAACAACAAGGCATCATGCGCCTTGAAGCTTGCCTGGTCATAACGTGTCGAGTTCTTCGTCGACAGCGCGAAGACCCGCGGCCTGTCCAGCGCCTCGAGACAGGCCTCCAGCGATGCATGCGTCTGTACGCTGACAAACTCCCGGTAGTCGAGGCCGGCGCGGCGCAAACGCTTCTCATCCAACTCGAACCCCAACGGCTCGACCAGGTGCAGCCCGGCCCCGGTGTTCGCACACAAGCGGATGATGTTGCCTGTGTTCGGCGGAATTTCCGGCTCATAAAGAATGACAGAGAACATTCGGGTAGAATGCCGCCGCGATGTCCAACAATCCACTGCATACCGAATTCTGTGGCCTGCAAATGGCGTCACCGATCGTATTGCTATCCGGGTGTGTCGGCTTCGGTGAGGAATACACGCGGGTCGAGGGCTACTCGAATAGTGACGTTGGCGCTGTCTGCCTGAAGGGCACTACGGGTGACCTGCGCCTGGGTAACTCACCGCACCGGGTTTATGAGACGCCTGACGGCATGCTTAACGCGATCGGCCTGCAGAATCCCGGGGTCGACAAGGTCGTGGACGATATTCTTCCCGGGCTCGACTTTTCGGAAACCCGCTTTATCGCTAACGTGTCGGGCTCGACTGTCGAAGAGTATGAACGCGTAACGAAGCGCTTCGACGATTCCGACATCGATGCTATTGAAATCAACATCTCGTGCCCGAACGTCAAGGAAGGCGGTGTTGCATTCGGCAACGACCCCGAGATGTCTGCGCGTGTTGTGGCCGCCTGCCGCGCCGTGACATCAAAGCCGCTGATCACGAAGCTATCGCCGAACCAGACCAACATCCAGGAAAACGCGCGTCTGTGCATCGAGGCCGGCACTAACGGCTTCGCGTGCATTAACACGCTGATGGGCATGGCGATCGACACCGCGACGCGCGAACCCATCATTGGCAATGTACAGGGCGGCTTGTCGGGGCCGGCAATCAAACCCATCGCGCTGCTCAAGGTTCACCAGGTCTACCAGGTCGCGAAGAAGCATGATGTCCCCATCATCGGCCAGGGCGGGATTACGACAGCAAACGACGCCATCGAGTTCATGGTCGCCGGCGCCGCTGCCGTTGGTATTGGCACGGCGCTATTCTATGACCCACTCGTATGCAAAAAAATCAACGCCGGGCTGCTGGACTACATGCAAGAGCATGAGATCGGATCGATCGCAGAACTAGTAGGTTCATTGCAGCTCTGAAGCGCGAAACACCTTTGATTCAACCAAGTTTCGCCACTGGCGAACGGCCGGTGTGCGCTCGAAAGCGGTCGTTCGAGTGATATAGTCTGAAGGACTGCTGCTGACCCATTGCGGTCACTCAACAAGTTCTAGGAGGCCGGCAAGAGCAATCCAGCAAGACTATGAAGCCAACCATCATCCCGACACTCCGATATCACGATGCCCGGTCGGCCATCAGATGGCTGTGCGACGCGTTTGGCTTCCAGGAGCACCTGGTCGTTTCTGGTGGCGATGATCGAATCGAGCACGCCCAGCTCACCTTTGGCAATGGCATGATTATGCTCGGCTCCGTCCAAGACGACGATTTCGGCAGACTACAAGCGCCACCAGGCTCGTCCGACGCAGTTGTATGTCAGAGCCCCTACATTATTGTTCGGGAGATTGACGAGCACTATCGCGATGCCGTTGAAGCCGGGGCAAAGATTGTCATGCCTCTAACGGCGGAGGACTATGGTGGCAAGAACTACTCGTGTCGAGATCCCGAGGGATACCTATGGAGCTTTGGTAGCTACGACCCATGGGCGGCCACCTAGTCAGGCAGTACAGTGGTCGACTGCGTCTCTTACCCCACCGTGGTCCGCTCCTGGCCGAGAACTGCCAGTCGCTTGGTCTGAGATACAATGACGGCTCGTGACCCGTTGCCGCCGGTCAGCCAATGCCTCGAATTGCTCAAATGATCCGTGCTCAATACTACTTTCGACAGTCCGATCAGGGCTTGCTCGCTTGGGATATTCGGCGGCTTATCAAGCTAACCCGCGACTCTCCAGTTGAAGCAGTTGAGCTGTCCGACATTGCCGAATTAGATGAAACACATTGGTACGAGCACGAAGGAGATTCGCCAACTTGCCGTTCGTTGGTGAAACACATGCAGCTCATTGACGAGGTTGATCTGAGCTACCCGATTATTCTCGACCAAGATGGACGCGTTATGGACGGAATGCACCGAGTTTGTAGGGCTGTTCGAGAGGGTAAGGGCAGTGTGCCGGCGGTGCGCTTTGCCACGAACCCGAGACCTGATTTCATCGGATGTATTCCTGACGAATTGCCGTACGATGACTGATGATCAGGCGGAATTTCCGCTAGCTGGCGGACGGGTCGCTGCGAAGGTTGTTCGAGTTGGAGATACGGTACGGAAACCAGTCACGGCGAACTCGGACTTCGTGCGCCGTCTACTTAGGCATCTCACAAGTAAAGGATTTCACGGCAGTCCCGCATTTCTGGGGACTGATGAGCGCGAGCGCGATATTTTAACTTTCATTGACGGCAATGTTCCTAGAGAGCTATCTTATTACGACGGGCCGGCTCTTCGCGACGCGGCAGAGTTGATACGGGAGTTTCACGATTTGAGTTCCGGGTTGGTGGCCTCCCATACAACAGAAGCGGGCATAGAGATTGTCTGCCACAACGATCTTTCGCCATGCAATTTTGTATTCCGGGGCAATACACCTGTAGCAATAATTGACTTCGACGCATCCGCCCCGGGGTCACGCGCCCACGACCTCGGTTACGCAGCATGGCTTTGGCTGGATCTTGGTTCGCCGGAAATAAGTGCGGTCGATCAGCAACAACGGCTAGCAACGTTTCTGGAGGCCTATGGAGAGCTGAGCATTGATCCGATTCTCGAGGCAATGCTGGAACGACAAACTCTATTGGTTGAAGAAGGCCGAAGAATCGGCGATGGCTCTATGGCGGAGTGGGCTAACGCCTGTAATGATTGGACCAGAAAGAATTTGCAGATTCTGCGCAGCGCTTAGCTCAGCCGTGATGCAACTCTGAACGTCTGCTACTGGCCGACTCCAGCCGTCCACCTGGTGCCGAGATGAGCGGCTGATTCACCCTGCATAGCAGCCGGTCGGTTCGTCTGAGGTAGAATGACGGCTACTGACCCAAAACGGACGCCCGACACCGGATGCCCGAAGTATGCGTATTAGCCTAACAAGTAAATGGCGTCTCCCCGTCATCGTGTTGCTGGTTGCTTTCGCAATACAAGCATGTGGTTCTGAACCGGACGAAGTTTTCGAAGTTCTGGTGTGGGTCGATGAGCAGGTCTCCGAGGAGGACTTCTTCCCAGACGGTGACGTGTATGAAGCTCCTTGCGGCCTGATACGCCTCTTGAAGGTGCGAAATCTCCGCGAATTGTCTACTGACCAGTACGACAGACTCGAGCGAGTACTCGAATTTGCCGAAAATGGTGATGTGATTGCCGAATGGCGTATCCCCGTCGAGTCTTATGTCACCAGCATCAACGCGGAATGGCTCATTGTAAATTCGTCCGACGGGCGTATCTCAATTAATCTGAAGGGCGATGTTCGAAGCGCGAAACAACCGGAGGCAGAGGAAGAGCAGGAGTATTTCGGGGAGTGTCCCGACCCGGTGCTTGAAGATTTTCTCGGTCCAGACGGGAAATCGGACTATCTGGCATGTTGGCGACTAAAAGACAAGACGAGCAACAAAACTCGCCTGGTAGCCTATCAAGGAGTTTGTACTTAGCAAGTACCGGAACTCCGTCCGCTTCACCCCCAATAGCAGCCGCTCAGAATATCTGCGGTAATATGACGGCTTGTGACCCTTTGCGGCCGTTCGGTGCAGACGACCATGTGCAAGAGCTGAGAAATGGAAGTGTTACGTTACCTGATCGGAGGGGCTCTTCTAATATTTGGAGCGTTTGTCGTGATCACTAACTACGTGAGACAAATCTCAAATGCTCGGAATAGGAAGAAGGACGGCCATTGGAGTTCTCCCGCACCAGTTTTAGGGCCTCTGTTCATAATCGTCGGCTATGCGACGTTGCCGATTGAGTTTTCCAACTGGATCTTTCTGGCTGTAATCCTGGATCCTGATACCGTGATTACGGTAATTGGCCTTCCATCTCTCATTAAGGCATTTAGACAATAGTAACGACTGGTTCTGGCCGGTAGCAGCCTGTCACGGATTAGTGGCCCAACGACCGCTACTGGTGAAAGCGGCCGTTCCACGTTACCGCGGGAACATTCCTAGAATTCACCTTAAGTTTCGCAAATAGCGTCCCCCCGCGGGGGGATCTCAGACCACCCTGTCCGTACGACCGTCGCCCGAGTCTAGAGGCAAAGTCATAAAGCGGCTGAACTCGCCGGGACTGTAGTCCGCAAACGGCCCACAGAATTCAAATCCGAATTTTAGATACAGCGAGTGTGCCGGCTCGAATGCGGCGCCCGGCCCTGTTTCCAGGCTGAGGCGTTCGTAGCCACGTTCCGTTGCCGTCGCTATGATGTGCGTTACGAGCGCGCTGCCGATGCCTCTGCCGAGATGCGCAACAGCCCAGCAACTCATCCAGGTCCAGCGCGTGGATGCAGTCGGGCGGTGAATGATCGGTCATGCCCTGCAGATGATCGGCGAGAAGCTGTTTAACTTCCGGCCCGCCCAGATCGTCGACTATGATCCTCATAGCTCGATTCTTCAGTCGAGATGCAGCGCTTTCATTTTGCGTGCCAGCGTATTGCGCCCCCAGCCCAGCAGCTTCGCCGCTTCCTGGCGGTGGCCGTTGGTTCGTGCCATGGCGATTTCGATGAGCGTCTTTTCGAATTCCGGCATGGCCTTGTCGAGCAGCGGCTCCTCGCTGCTGCGCAGTTGCCGGTCCGCCCAGGCGGCGAGGACGCGCGTCCACTCTTTTGTGGCCCGTTGTGACGATTCCGTACCGCCGAGATCGTTCGGGATGTCCTGCGCCGAAATCACATTGCCCGGGGCCGTGACCGTCAGACGCCGTGCCGCGTTCACGAGCTGCCTTACATTGCCGGGCCAGTTGAATACTTGCAGCGCCTCCATGGCCTCTGCGTCCAGGCTCTTCGGCGAAGAGCCGAGCTCCTGGGCGGCCTCGGCCAGATAGTGCTGTAGCAACAACGGAATATCGTCCTGCCGTTGCCTCAAGGGCGGGGTGTTGATACGAATCACATTGAGCCGGTGATACAGGTCTTCCCGGAAACGCGACTCTTTTACGGCCCTGGCGAGATCCTGGTTGGTAGCGGCAATCACGCGTACATTGACCTTGATCGCCGTTTGACCTCCGACCCGGTAGAACTCACTCTCGGCAAGGACGCGCAGCAGGCGCGTTTGGAGTCCGGGCGACATGTCACCGATTTCATCGAGAAACAGTGTTCCGCCATCAGCCTGCTCGAATCGACCGATGCGTCGGCTGTCTGCGCCCGTGAACGCACCTTTCTCATGGCCAAAGAGCTCCGACTCCAGTAGCTCCGAAGCGATCGCCGAAGTATTCAAAGCAACAAACGGCTTGTTCGCGCGCGGGCTATGGTCATGCAACGCGCGGGCAACCAGCTCTTTGCCCGTGCCTGACTCGCCAGTGATCAGCACCGTCATGCTCGATCCAGCGAGCCGGCCGATCGAACGAAAGACTTCCTGCATCGCCGGTGCCTGGCCGATCATTGACGCCATCGTGCTCGCGGGCTCGGCGCCATCGCCTTCGGCGGCGCCATTCAGGCGCGCCGCCTTGCGGACGAGGTCAACGGCCTCATCAATATCGAACGGTTTCGGCAGGTACTCGAACGCGCCGCCCTTGTAGGCGGCCACGGCATTTTCCAGGTCAGAGTGCGCTGTAATTACGATAATGGGCAGGTCCGGGTAGCTACCCTGCAGACGTTCGAGCAACGCGATGCCGCTCATGCCCGGCATTCGCACGTCGGTAATCAGTACGTCGGGCGCGCCTTCGTCGAGCGCTTCGAGCAGGTGCTCGGCGCGCTCGAAGCTGCGGGTTTCCATGTCCGCCTGCTTTAGCGCCTTTTCGAGCACCCAGCGGACCGACTGGTCGTCGTCGACGATCCATGCGTTGATCGGTGGGCTAGCCATGGGTGCTTACCTGGTCCAGCGGAATGCGCACAAGAAACACGGTGCGTCCGGGTCGAGACTCGAACTCGATGAGACCCCCGTGCCGGCTGATCAGCTCCTGCGCCGCAGGCAGACCCAGCCCGGTGCCCTCCGGTTTGCTCGTTACCAGCGGGTAGAAGATAGAGTCCTGCAGGTCCGATGGGATTCCCGGTCCGTCATCCTCGATTTCGATCGTGGCAATGACGCGATGGCGAATGTCGCCGATCGTAAAATTGGTTACGGCGCGGCTGCGAAGTGTAAGCGTGCCGTGGCCGTCCAGTGCGGCGACCGCATTGCGGACGAGGTTCAGAAGGGCCTGCACCATTTGGTCGCGGTCGAGATCGATCAGTGGCAGGCCGGGGTCGTAATCGCGATGCACGGTCAATTGCTTCTGGTCTTCTGCCTCGATGATGCGCACGACATACTCAAGAAGTTCGTGCACATTGGCGGGCTGCTTGTTGGGTGGGCCGCCCGGACCGAGAAGCGTATCGACCAGCCCGGCAAGCCGATCTGTCTCGCTGATAACTACGTCGGTGTATTCGCGCAGTTCGGCATCGTCCAGCTGACGTTCCAGCAATTGGGCAGCGCCCCGAATACCGCCGAGAGGGTTCTTAATTTCATGCGCTAGTTGCCGAATCATCTGTCGACCGGCGCCATGCTGAATTAGCAGCGCGTTTTCACGGCTGATTTGATTGCGCCGCGTTACGTCAGTCATTTCAACCAGCAGCGTGGCATCGTCGATGTTGATTGGCGAGACGCGGCATTCAACCATGCGCTCGTCTGCATGCACTTCGGTCGGTGCAAGGTGTATCTGGTTTGCGTATTGATCACCGGTCGCAGCGACACGGCTCAGGATCTCCCGCATCTCCGGCTCGTCATCGACAAGTTGCAGTAACGACTGCCCGGGTGCGCGTTTGCAGCTTACCCCGAGTATGTTCTCGGCAGCGGGATTGAGATCGATAATAAGCAGATTGTCATCCAGCAGGATGACACCAGAGTTCAGGCTATCTAGAACGCGGGTTGCGTTTTTGCGAAGCGGGCCGTCGCCCGAACCATGGCGCTTTAGTTGACGGAGCTCTGTTGCACGTAGAAGCGATTCGTGCGCGTGCGAATCATCATCTGGCCGCCCTCGTCCAGCACCTCGGCCTGCAGATTGTGGACACCCCGCCACACTTCTTCGAGTTGGAAGCTCATGCCGCTGACTATCTGCTGGTTGCCGTCGAAGTACACCCGCACCTGGTGTCCCGGTTGCAGCGCCGGCGTCAGGGACAGCGAAACGTTGAGGGCGCCTTCTATGTTCCATAGCGTTTCTTCAGCGCCGGGCGACGTGACCTCGAAGCTCTCGTAGCGGAAAGGTCCCGTGTCTGGAGCAGTGTCGTCGCTGGTCGCGCCGCTAGTTGTCGCCGTGCTTCGCGGCGCGGGTGAGCGGCCGGAATTGGGCTCGGCAAGAACGATGCGCGTTGCGCCAGGTTGCGGCCGGTCAGAATAGTGAACGACCCCCTCTTCGTCTGTCCACGTAAAGGCGTCGGCCACGACGGCGCCGGCCGCAAGCAGACCAAGTAGGGCGAGAATCGTGCGTGTTTCCATACAGTTAGCATAACAGCGCAAGCGTATTTGGGGCTAGTGACCGGGCGGCGAAAAATGCCGCCCGGTTCACAGTTTTGGCCTTTAGAGGCTGTAGTACATGTCAAATTCGACCGGATGCGTCGCCATGCGCAGGCGCGTGACGTTTTCCATCTTGAGGTCGATATAGGCATCGATGAGGTCGTCACTGAAGACGCCACCCACCTTGAGGAAGTCGCGGTCTTCGTGTAGCGCCAGCAGCGCCTCTTCGAGCGAGAACGCGACAAGCTTCAGTTCCTTCTCTTCCTCCGGCGGCAGATCGTAGAGATCCTTGTCCATGGCGTCGCCCGGATGGATCTTGTTCTGGATCCCGTCCAGCCCGGCCATCATCAATGAAGCAAAAGCAAGGTAAGGATTCGACGTCGAGTCCGGGAAGCGCACTTCGATGCGGCGACCCTTCGGATTTGCAATATAGGGTATGCGAATCGAAGCAGAACGATTGCGCGCTGAGTACGCGAGAATCGTCGGCGCTTCAAATCCAGGGACAAGGCGCTTGTAGCTGTTGGTCGACGGGTTGCAGAAAGCATTAATCGCTTTCGCGTGCTTGATGACACCACCTATGTAGTACAGCGCCGTCTCGGAAAGGCCGCCGTAGCCATCACCAGAGAAGAGGTTCTCCCCATCCTTGAACAGTGACTGGTGAACATGCATGCCGTTGCCGTTGTCGTTAACCAGCGGTTTGGGCATGAAGGTAGCGGTCTTGCCATACGCGTGTGCGACGTTGTGCACGGCGTACTTCATGACCTGGACCTCATCTGCCTTGCGTACCAAGGTGTTGAATTTAGTACCAATTTCGCACTGTCCGGCCGTGGCGACTTCGTGGTGGTGGACCTCGGTGATGACACCCATCTCTTCGATTGCGAGACACATCGCGCTGCGAATATCGTGCAGCGAATCAACCGGCGGAACCGGGAAGTAACCACCCTTTACGGTTGGCCGGTGACCGGTGTTACCGTCCTCGATACTGCGATCGGTGTTCCAGGCACCTTCGTCTGAATCGACCTTGTAGAACGCACCCTGCATGGTGTCATCCCAGCTCACATGATCAAAGACGAAGAACTCATTCTCGGGACCGAAGTACGCTGCATCGGCAACGCCTGTCGATTGCAGGTAGGCCTCGGCGCGCTGGGCAAGCGAGCGCGGACAGCGATCGTAGCCCTGCATGGTTGCCGGCTCGACGACATCGCAACGCAGGTTCAATGTTGAATCGTCCGGGAAGATATCGAGAACGGCCGTGGCCGGGTCCGGCATCAGGATCATGTCGGACTCGTTAATACCCTTCCAGCCTGAGATCGACGAGCCATCGAACATCTTGCCGTCTTCGAACAGATCATCATCAATGGTGTGCGCGGGCACGGTTACGTGTTGTTCTTTGCCAATGCTGTCCGTAAAACGAAAATCGACAAACTTGACCTCTGCCTCTTTGATAAGGGCGATTACATCTGCGGCCTTCATGGGGTTCCTCCGGTTTTCAGGCAAACAAAAAAGGTGGCCGCTGGCAGCGACCGGGTTGATTTTCTATTTGCATGAAGTGTGCCAAAATGGGGCAGGCTATAAGCCTATGTTTTATAAGATATTATTGATATTCGGGTTGGCCAGATTGCACCAAGATGGTGCGAGGCCTGAATATCGTGCACCATTGTAGTGCGGCGCCGAGGGCCGCGCAAGATCGCTCGCGATTTTGCCACGACATAAGGCCATCCCTGGCCAAAAAATCGTTATACTTCGCGCCTTTGAAGCCGCCGTGACACCTGCAATGAGCGCCGATACACCTGCCAACACACCCGCCGAGGCACTGAGCTTCCAGGACCTGATTCTCAAGCTCCAACAATACTGGGCTGAGCGCGGCTGCGTGATCATGCAGCCGTACGACATGGAGATGGGTGCTGGCACGTTTCACCCGGCGACCTTCCTGCGCGCGGTGGGCCCTGAGCCCTGGTCGGCGGCCTATGTACAACCGAGCCGCAGGCCAACGGATGGCCGTTACGGCGATAATCCGTTTCGCCTGCAGCACTACTACCAGTACCAGGTTGTGTTGAAGCCTTCGCCCGATGACATACAGGAAATGTATCTCGGCTCGCTCGAAGCAATCGGCATCGATCCGACCGTGCATGACATTCGTTTCGTCGAAGACAACTGGGAGTCGCCGACACTCGGTGCCTGGGGGCTTGGCTGGGAGGTCTGGCTTAACGGCATGGAGGTCACGCAGTTCACGTACTTCCAGCAGGTCGGCGGCCTGGAGTGCCGGCCGGTTACGGGCGAGATCACCTACGGTATCGAACGCCTGGCAATGTATCTGCAGAATGTGCAGAGCATCTTTGATCTCGTCTGGACCGACGGACCGCTCGGCCGCATTACCTATGGAGACGTCTACCACCAGAACGAGGTGGAACAGTCCAGGTACAATTTCGAAGAGGCCGACATCGATGCTCTGTTCAACGCCTTCGATCATGCCGAACACGAAAGCGAGCGGCTCATCGAGCTGGGCCTGGCGCTGCCGGCCTACGAACAAATGCTGACCGCGTCGCACACGTTCAATCTGCTCGATGCCCGCCAGGCGATTTCCGTCACCGAAAGGCAGCGCTTCATTCTGCGAGTGCGAACAATGTCGCGCGCGATTTGCGAAGCCTATTATGCAAGTCGTGAGGCCCTCGGCTTTCCAATGGTTGATTCGGTCGTTGCCTCGGCGACGGAGGGAGAATCGTCATGAGCAAACGCGACGATTTTCTCGTTGAGATTGGCACCGAGGAACTGCCGCCAAAAGCGCTGCGGCCACTGATGGAGGCCTTTGGCCAAAACCTGGCCGCGGCGATCGATGAGGCAAGACTTTCGCATGGCGATGTACACACGTACGCGAGCCCGCGGCGCCTGACGGTGCTGGTCGAAAAGCTCGCCACGAAACAGGATGACCGCGAGGTCGACCAGAAGGGCCCACCGACTAAAGTTGCTTTCGATGATGACGGCAAACCGACACCGGCCGCCAAAGCCTTTGCCAAAAAGTGCGGGGTATCCGTGGACGAGCTCGGTCGCGAGCAGACAGAGAAGGGTGAGTGGCTCACGTTCCGCAGTCTTGAGGAAGGAAAGGCCGCCGCGGACCTGCTACCCGGGATGATCGAGCGAGCACTAGCCGCGCTGCCGATACCGCGCCGCATGCGTTGGGGGGCCGGCGATGCGGAGTTCGTGCGGCCCGTTCACTGGGTCGTATTGTTGCATGGCAAGAAGGTCATCGAGGCACCGGTTATGGGCATCCCTGCCGGTCGCGAGTCTCGCGGACATCGCTTTCATTCCAAGGAGCCGGTCGTGATCGACAAGCCCGCCGACTATCTCGGTGCGCTTGAAAAGGACGGTTACGTAATCGCCGACTTCATGCGTCGACGCGACCTTGTTCGGGACGGCGTTAACGAGGCCGCTGAGCGGTCGGGTGGCAATATTGTCGACGGTGAATCCCTCTACGACGAGGTCACCGCGCTGGTCGAGTGGCCCGTGCCAATCGTCGGCGCATTTGACGAAGTCTATCTCGACCTGCCGCGCGAGGTGGTCATCTCGACGCTAACGGGGCACCAGCGTTACTTTCCGGTAGCCGACGACAGCGGCAAACTGCTGCCACACTTTGTTACCGTCTCGAATATCGAGAGCAAGGATCCCGAGCAGGTCATTGAGGGCAACGAGCGCGTCATTCGGCCGCGCCTTGCCGATGCGGCCTTCTTCTGGAATAGCGATCGCAAAACTGCGCTCGCCAGTCGCGAGGAAGTTCTGCGCGACGTCGTGTACCAGCGAGGCCTCGGCAGCCTGTTTGACAAGAGTCACCGGGTCGTTCGTATTGCCGCATGGCTGGCCTCAGAGCTGGACGCCGACGCGGCGATTGTCGAACGCGCCGCGGCGCTCGCCAAGTGCGACCTCGTCACCGGCGTGGTCGGCGAGTTTCCGGATTTGCAGGGCACGATGGGGCGGTATTATGCGCTGTCCGATGGCGAATCGAGCAAGGTGGCCGACGCGATTGCAGAACAATATCTGCCGAGGTTCGCTGGCGACGACCTGCCTGATTCCAAAGCGGGCCAGATGCTCGCTATCGCCGACAAGCTCGACTCGCTTGCGGGCATTTTCTCGATTGGCAAGAAGCCGAGCGGTAACCGTGATCCCTTCGGCCTGCGCCGCGCCGCGCTTGGTGTTGTCCGCGTGCTGATAGAGCGGGGCATCGACGTCGACCTCAAGGCCCTGATCGCCAGGGCCGTTGCCGAGCAGCCCGACGGCAAACTGGATGACGATGAAGTGGCCGCTGAGCTGTATGCATTCATCAGCGAGCGCCTGCGCAGGTACTTCCTCGACAGGGATACCAGCCTCGTGACCGAAACCTTTGATGCCGTGATGGTGAGACAGCCGGCATCGCTCGTCGATTTCGACCGGCGGCTGGCCGCCGTGCAGACCTTCTCGCGACTTGAACAGGCGGAGAGCCTGGCCGCCGCCAACAAGCGGATCGCGAACATCCTGCGCAAGGCCGGCGATCCGACGGGCCTGTCCGTCAACGAAAAACTCTTCGAGCTCGACGCTGAGGCAGCTCTTCACAGCGCCCTGGATAACTCCCGGGAAAAGGTCGCTCCAATGCTCGAACAGCGCCGATATGCGGAGATTTTGAACGAATTGGCCGATTTACGAGACCCTGTCGACCGGTTCTTCGACGACGTCATGGTCATGGCCGATGACGAAACAGTGAAAAACAACCGATTGGCACTTTTGGGCGAACTTCGCGCCCTTTTCCTCGACGTTGCCGATATTTCTCGCCTGTCGATAGGCTGATATGAACGCTCTGGCACCAAGGGGGCTGGTCATTCTCGATCGTGATGGGGTGATTAATCGCGACTCGAAGGAGTTCGTGAAAAATGCCGACGAATGGGTGCCACTTCCCGGCAGTATCGGCGCAATTGCCGACTTGAGTCGGGCCGGCTTCACTGTCGCCGTCGCGAGCAACCAGTCCGGCCTTGCGCGGGGTCTGTTCGACCGCAACGCGCTGCGCGCCATGCACCGCAAGCTTCGTCGGCTGGTCGCAGCCGAGGGCGGTCGGGTTGACCGGATTGTCGTATGCCCGCATGGGCCCGAGGCGGACTGCAGCTGCCGCAAGCCGCGGCCAGGGCTACTACTGCGACTGGCACGGCATTACGATACGCCCCTGGATGGGGTGCCGGTCGTCGGCGACTCACTTCGCGACCTCGAGGCAGCCACCGTGGCCGGCGCGAAACCAATGCTTGTGCGCACTGGCAATGGCGAGAAGGTCGCCGCTAGTTTGCCGGAATGTCTGCGTTCGGTCCCGATCTTCGACGATCTTGCCGCAATTGCGGCGGCCCTCACGAGGAGGTAATTGCATGGTTCAATGGTTGAGAGCGTTTCTGTTCTATCTCGTCGGCTTCCCCCTATTGTTGCTTACGTGCACGGTCTTGATGCTCCTGTTCTGGGCGCCCCGGACCTGGCCCTGGGCCGTCTGCTCTGGCTACTGTGCGCTGATCAACTGGTGGGGCGGTTTTATCTGCGGCATGAAGGTCGTGGTCGAGGGAGAGGAGAATCTCCCCGACGGGCCCTGTGTCCTCATGATCAAACACACGTCGCTGCTGGAGACCTATGGTCATGTGCCGTTGTTTCCCCGCACCTGCTGGGTCGTAAAGCGAGAAATTGTCCTTACACCGATAGTCGGGTGGGGTATGGGACTGAGCTTACAGCCCATAGCAATCAAGCGCAGCGCCGGCACCTCCTCCGTCAAGCAGGTTATACGCCAGGGCAAGGAGCGGCTCGCAGACGGCATTTGGGTAACCATTTTTCCGGAAGGTACGCGCGTGGCCCCCGGCGAAACGCGCAAGTACGGCGTCTCAGGCGCGGCTTTAGCGAAGGAGGCGAATGTGATGATCGTGCCGGTGGCGCACAATGCCGGTGACTTCTGGCAGAAGCACGAATTTGCCAAGCGGCCCGGCACCGTGCGCTTCTGCATCGGCCCGCCGATCAGTGCGCAGGGCCGGCCCCCCAAGGATACAAACCTGATCGTGCAGGACTGGATCGAGGGCAAGATGCACGAGATCAGCTCCGGGTATCAGACGAAGGACTAGCGGCCCCCGGGTGCGCGCCCGATTTCCATCAGCTCCGCCGCCTGTGCTTCGCTTATCGGGTAGATGGCCTTGATGCGGCAGCCCCTGAACGTATCCCGGTCGGCGTAAATGGCGCGCGCATCGCTTCGGAAGTCCGGGCTCCTCCTCTTGTCATAGGCTATTGGGCACGGACTTGGGTAAGCAATCAGGTATTGCTCCTTCCGCGTTGTCAAAATGACATAGCTCTCATTGAGAACGCGCTGGCCAAACGTATCCATCGAGCGAATCACGCGCACCTCTTCGAGGTCGCTCACCTGGATAAAATCATCGATAGCGTCAGGGCGCTCGTCTTCTTCGTTACTTGCGCAGCCGCAAAGGAGCAGCGCCGCAACCAAGCACATAATCCTGTTCACTCTGGCTCCTTCCTCATCTCGTACAGCGCTTCGACCCAGGACACCGCTCTCGGAAAGGCGTCGATCCAACGCTCTATATCGGCACGCATGCTTTGGGGCGCCCGGTCGCGCTCTATTCGAACGGCGTCTGCCTTGCCGCCGCCATAGTTATCTGGCATCAGCCACAAGCCGGTGAATGCGGCAAACTGCAGATCCGTGTAATTGATATCTTCGCCGCCCAATAAGGTATGTCGCCCGTCCGTCAGGTCGGCATCGATATCAGTCAACAACTGCTCTATGTGGGCAACCGACCGCGCGTAATGTGTATCGTTGATCTTGAACGAGAGTCGAATCAGCCAGGCCAGCAATGGAAAGAGCAGGCGCAATGCCACTCGTTGCCAGGCCGGTGTTGCCGGGTTGTTTGCGCCCCAGGCATGTAACGCGAGGTCCCGGTCGTGCAGCAGGTGATAGTAGACCCAGACTTGCAGGCTCACTCCGTACCGGTCGAGACGTTTCTCAAACTCGACGCGCGGCGCCGTGGGCTCCAGAAACGCCGCTCGCTCCGGATCGTCATGCAGGCAGCGGCCATACAGGTACCTGAGAATATCCGGGGAATTGCCAATTACCGAACGAACATGGCCCGTGCGCACTTTGAGTTGCGGCACGGTTCGCCCGCGAAAGTACGCGCCGAGCGTACCGCCTGAGGTTTGTTCGGCGTAGTCAACGCCGAGCTTGTCCATACTCCAGCGGACCTTTTCGACGAAGTGGCTCGCGGAAATAGACGCCAGCACGAACTCCGGCGTCTTTTCGGGCGCTATGATGCCGCTCAGCGTGATAAACCAGCGACACAACAGCAGCAGGACGACGATGCCTGCTGCTGCTGCGACGGAAAGTCCGTACCACGCAACGACGACCGGCGCGATAAAGACGGCAATCGCGAAGATGAGGTTGCGGTTGTCGGTCACAGGTTTACCAAATCTTTACGCGCTCCTCGGGCGGCAGGTACAACGCGTCTTCTTCAATAACGCTGAACGCAATGTACCACTCGGGAACGTTTCTAACGGGCCCGTTCGTGCGATACACGGCCGGCGAATGCGGGTCCGTTGCGATGCGGCGGCGCAGCTCCTCGTCGCGAATAATGCCGCGCCACACCTGGCCGAAACCAAGGAACACGCGCTGCTCGCCTGTGAAGCCGTCGATGACCGGTGGCTCTTCTCCATCGAGTGACATCTGGTAGGCGAGCAAGCCGATAGTAATGCCACCAAGGTCGCCGATGTTTTCGCCCTGGGTGAACTCGCCATTAACCGCGAGATCTTCGAATGGCATGAACTCGTCATACTGGGCGACCAGGGTCCCGGTGCGGCTCTCAAACTCCGCCCGGTCTTCGTCGGTCCACCAGTTACGCATCACGCCATCGCCATCGAACGTGCTGCCCTTGTCGTCAAAACCGTGGCCGATTTCGTGGCCGATAACGGCGCCGATAGCGCCATAGTTAACGGCGTCATCGGCTTCAAGATTGAAAAACGGCGGCTGTAAGATGGCGGCAGGAAATACGATCTGGTTCATCGGCGGGCTGTAATAAGCATTCACCGTTTGCGGATTCATGCCCCACTCGAGTCGGTCTACGGGGCCGCCCTGGCGATCCATTATGCGCCTGTACTCGGCATACGCCGCGCGCTCCATGTTCCCATAAAGATCGTCGGCCTCGATGTCGAGTGCGGAGTAGTCACGCCACTCGTCCGGGTAGCCGATCATCGGCGTGAACTTGTGTAGTTTGTCGAGGGCCTGGACCTTGGTCTCTTCGGTCATCCAGTCCAGTTCGTTAATGCTTATCTCGTAGGCCTTCACGAGATTGCCCACGAGTTCGAGCATGCGCTCTTTAGCCTCGGGCGGGAAGTGGCGTTTTACGTACACGCGGCCAACGACCTCACCGAGCAGATCATCAACAAGGCTCGTGGCGCGCCGCCAGTCCTCGCGCTGCTCCTCAACGCCGGAGAGCGTCTTCTCGTAGAACTCGAAGTTCTGCTGATCGAGGGCCTTGGTTAGCCGGCCCGCCGTCTGGTTCACGGCACTCCAGGTCAGGTAGGTCTTCCACGTCGCGAGGTCGGTATCCGTGATGATCCCGTTCAGCGCCCTCATGTAATCGCTCGTATAGACGACGATTTCCTCGAGGTCCTGAAGCCCCAGCTCGGTCGTCCATCCGGCCCAGTTGAAGTCAGGCATCAACTCGGGCAAGTCAGCCATCGGGTACTTCTGGTAGTTCGTCGCGTAGTCGCGCATCTGTTCCTTTTTCAGGTTTTCCGCAGCGAGGCGCGTTTCGAGGGCCATGATTGTCTGGGCCGCTGCGGCGCCATTATCGAGGCCCGCGATATCGAACATCTTTTGAATGTGCTCAACGTAAGCCTGTCGGATTGCTTCAGAGTTTTCATCGTCCTTGAAGTAGTACTCCCGATCAGGCAGTCCCAGGCCGCTATGCGCGATTAGGATCGCGTAGTAGTTCGGGTCCAGGAAGTCTGGTAGCTGTTGCGCGGCAAACGGGGCGTCAAGATTACGTTTCACCGCCGACGCAAAATACACCGCAAGGTCGTCGTAATTTTCGATCGCGTTAATTTGCTCGAGCTCGGGCTGCAGCGGCTCAACGCCGCGCACGTCCCGCGTTTCCCAATCGAGATAGGACTTGTACAGGTCGCCGACTTTTTGTTCATCCGAACCTTTCGGGAAATCGCCGCTTGCCGACTCCTCGATAATCGCCTTGACGGCCTCCTGTGATTCGTCGCGCAGCACGTCGAAGACGCCATAGCGCGACTTGTCGGCCGGCATCTCGGCTTCGGCAACCCACGCCCCGTTGACGTACGCGAAGAAGTCGTCGCCCGGCTTAACGTTGGTATCCATCGCGCTCACGTCGATGCCCGAAATCAGCGGCTTCGTCTCTGCCGTGGCCGGCTCCGTCGCCTCCTGTCCGCAAGCGCTGATGGTTAATAGCGCCACGGCGCCAATAAGCAGTTTGTTCACTGTAGCTCCCCTTCCAAAGGTAATGCGCCCGGCCTGCGCCGGGTGTTTGTAATTAGTAGTGCTAAGACCGGTTGCGAGCCAAAAAATTCACTCGCAGCCGATTTGTCAGATATCGAGATTTTCTACCGTCAGAGCGTTCTTCTCGATGAATTCCCGGCGCGGTTCGACCTGGTCGCCCATGAGCGTCGTAAATATTTCGTCGGCCTTCACGGCGTCTTCGATCTTCACCTGCATGAGTCGCCGGGTCTCCGGATTAACCGTGGTGTCCCAGAGCTGGTCGGGGTTCATTTCACCAAGACCCTTGTAGCGCTGAATCGACTGTCCGCGCCGCGCCTCGCCCATGAGCCACTCAACCGCATCCGCAAACGAGGATACGTTCGACTGGCGCTCGCCTCGCTTCACGTAGGCGCCGTCGCCCAGCAGGTCGTCGAGCTTCGCCGCCAGCGTCGCGATGTGGCGGTATTCGTTCGTGTCGAAAAACTCGCGCGGCATATGGCGCGTCGTGCCAAGCCCGTGCTGAACTTTCGTGATGGCAATGCGCACGCCCTCACCGTCTTCATCGCCCCGATCAAGGACCGCGGTGTAGCTTCCGCCGCCGCCGCTCTCGGCGCGATCACCCGTGTGCTTCGGCAGCGCGTCGCTAAACCGCTCTGTCCATGCAGCAAGTGCATCCAGGTCTTCGGCTATCTCCGCGGTAACCTCGGGCAGGCTGGCCACTGTCCTCAGGATGGCTTCGTCATAACGGTTGGTCAGGCGCGCGACGATCGTCTCGACCGCGATATATTCCTTTGCCAGCGTCTCGAGCGCGACGCCCGCCAGTGGCGGCGCCTCGGCGTTAACATGCAGCGCCGCGTTGTCCATGGCCGCATTCAACAGGTATGCATTGAGTTCGGTATCGTCCTTGACGTAGACCTCCTGCTTGCCCCGCTTGATCTTGTACAGCGGCGGCTGCGCGATGTAGACATGACCACGCTCGATGAGCTCGGGCATTTGCCGATAGAAGAACGTCAGCAGCAACGTTCGGATATGAGAGCCGTCGACGTCAGCGTCCGTCATGATGATGATTCGGTGGTAGCGCAGCTTGTCCGGGTCGAAATCCTCACGACCAATGCCGGTGCCGAGCGCCGTGATCAGCGTGCCGACTTCGACTGACGACAGCATCTTGTCGAAACGCGCTTTTTCGACGTTCAGGATCTTGCCTTTGAGCGGCAAGATTGCCTGCGTGCGCCGATCGCGGCCCTGCTTCGCCGAGCCGCCGGCAGAGTCGCCCTCGACCAGGAACAGCTCGGACAGCGCCGGGTCTTTTTCCTGGCAGTCCGCCAGCTTGCCCGGCAGGCCCGCGATGTCGAGCGCACCTTTGCGGCGGGTCATTTCGCGAGCTTTGCGGGCGGCCTCACGCGCGCGCGCCGCATCGACGATCTTGGAGACAATCGATTTGGCTTCCTGCGGGTGCTCGAGCAGGTACTCCTCGAGCCGGCCGGCCATGGCTTGCTCCACGATGCCTTTAATTTCAGATGAAACTAATTTGTCTTTGGTCTGTGCCGAGAACTTCGGGTCCGGCACCTTGACCGACAGTACCGCGGTCAGGCCCTCGCGCGCGTCATCGCCACTGGGCGTGAACTTGTCCTTGCGGCTCGAGCGCTCTTTCTCGATGTATCCGTTGAGCGTGCGGGTCAGCGCGGAGCGAAAGCCCGCGAGGTGCGTACCGCCATCGCGCTGGGGAATATTGTTCGTGTAGCAGAACATATTTTCCTGGTAGCCATCGTTCCATTGCAGCGCCGCCTCGACACCGACATCGTCCTTCATCGCTGTGAAATGAAAGACCTCGCCATGAATCGGCGTCTTGTTCCGGTTGAGATGCTCCACGAAGGCCCTGATGCCGCCCTCGTATTCAAAGACGTCTTCCTTGTCCTCCTCGCGTTCATCGACCAGGTGAATGCGAACACCGGAGTTGAGGAATGACAGTTCGCGCAGGCGACGCGCCAGGATGTCGTAATGAAACTCGATATTGGTGAATGTTCCGGCGCTTGGCTTGAAGCGCAACGTCGTGCCGGTGCGGTCCGTGTCACCGACTACAGCCAGCGGCTCTTGCGGCTCGCCGTGCACGTATTCCTGCTGGTATAGCTTGCCATCGCGATGAATGGTCAGCACCAGGTGCTCGGACAATGCGTTCACGACCGAGACACCGACGCCGTGCAGGCCGCCTGAAACCTTGTAGGAGTTGTCGTCGAATTTACCGCCCGCGTGCAGAACGGTCATGATGACCTCGGCCGCAGACCGCCCCTCCTCCGGGTGCATATCGACCGGGACGCCCCTGCCGTCATCGCTCACAGTGACGGATTCGTCCGCGTGAATCGTGACCGTAATCGTGTCGCAGTGCCCTGCCAGGGCCTCATCGATCGAGTTGTCGACAACCTCGAAAACCATGTGGTGCAGGCCGGTGCCGTCGTCCGTGTCACCGATGTACATCCCGGGGCGTTTTCGTACCGCCTCGAGGCCCTTTAACACCTTGATATTACTGGAAGTATATTCTGTTTCGTCGGTCATCCGATATCCTCAACACACAAGCGGCGCATTGTACCAAAACGGGGCGAAAATAGGGCTTTTAATGGGGGCTTCGTGGGCCTGTCAGGCGGCGGTCAGAGCGCCGTGTTCCACGTGGAACAACGCAGCGTCGGCCGGGGCATCGAGTGCCCCTTTTTCAAGGCTCGTGGCGACAACCTGGCAACCCAAATCCGCCACAGCGCCCATCAATCTCGTGAGCGAATCGCTGTCCAGCTCTGCCGCAGGGTCATCCAGGAGCAACAACAAGGGGGCCTCCAGCGCGGTCTGCGCGGTGGCGGTGGCGGCGAGTATCATCGCGCTGGCCAGCAGCTTCTGCTGGCCGCGCGACACCAGCTTCCGCGCTTGCCGCTCGTCGTAGCTCACCTTGAGATCCCCCCGGTGTGGACCGTGCTGGGTGGCGCCCTGCTGCCGGTCCCTGGCCAACCCCTCCTCCAGCGCCTGTTCCAGGCCCTTGTCCTTGCTCCAGCCTTGCTGATATTCGAACCCGAGATCTGTCCCGAGCAGCCCGAGCCCGAATTCCATCAGGCTTTCCGTCGCCGCCTTCAGGGAGCGCCTTCTTGACTCATCCAACAGCAGGCTCAATTCCACGAACTCCGCGTTCCAGCTGCGAATTGTCGCCGGCCCCGACCCCGTCTTAAGCGCCGCGTTTCTCTGTTTCAGCGCCCGTCGGAAACGTCGCCATGTCTGTAGATGGTCATGTTCCACGTGGAACGCCACCCAATCCAGGAAGCGGCGCCGCTGTTCTGGGCCCCCTGCCACGAGGTTGTGAACCTCCGGATCTATGACCTGCAGGGGCAGCGCATCCGCAAGTGCGGCCACCCCACCGTCACCGCTGCCATCGACGCGGACTTCAAGGCCTTCCCGGCCGTTTCGCACACCAAGGCGCCGGCCGGGCCCCGATCCGCCCGTCTCTCCGAAAAGGACAAACTCGCTGGCACCATGCCGGATAAGGTTGCTTGTCGAGGCCCCGCGGAATGACTTTCCACGCCCCAGATACGCCAACGCCTCCAGAAGACTCGTCTTTCCAGAGGCGTTAACGCCATAGACCAGGTTGAATTCCGGGCTGAAAGTCAGCTCCGCGCTTTCGATGCATCGAAAATCGTTGACTTTGAATCGACGAATCATCGATCCGGCAGGCCCGTCTCCATACGCTGGCTACAGCCGCATCGGCATAACGACGAACGTACAGTCATCGTTACCCGGCTGCCTGATCAAACAGCTCGAATTGCTGTCCTGCACCGACAGCGTGACTTCGTCGCTTTCGACCGCGCCGAGCGCATCGAGCAGGTAATTGACATTGAACCCGATCTCTATGTCCTCGCCGTTATACTCGACCCCAAGCTCTTCTTCCGCTTCTTCCTGCTCCGGATTGTGTGCCTGCAGCACAACGCCGCTATCCCTGATAACAAGGCGAATCCCGCGATACTTCTCGTTCGACAGGATCGCCGTCCTCTGCAATGCGCCGCGGAATGCGCCGCGGTCTGCCTTTAGCTCGTTCGAAGACTCCTTCGGTATCACGCGCTCGTACTCCGGAAAACGGCCATCGATGAGCTTGGACGTAAAGCGAATCCCGTCAAGCTGGATCCGTATATGATTTGCCCCGAGCTCTATGTTCAGGTCACCGTCCCCGCTCATAAGTCGCTGCAACTCGAGCACGCCCTTTCGCGGTACGATGACCTGCTGCTCATCAACTTTGCCGTCGACCTCGGCCTGGCACAGCGCAAGGCGATGCCCGTCAGTAGCAACAGCACGAAGATGCCCGCCCCCGGTCTCCAGCAGCATTCCGTTCAGGTAGTAACGGACGTCCTGCTGTGCCATGGAAAAATGCGTCTTCTCAATCAGCCGCCCCATCACCGACTGTGATACCGCGACGGATTGCCCGGCTTTGATGTCCTCGACGACCGGAAATTCCGCTGCCGGGAGCGTTGCCAGGTTAAACCGGCTGCGGCCACCTTTCACCGACAGCTTCTCACCACTAACACTGATGCTGACATCCGTGCCTTCTGGCAGCGCTCGACAAATATCCAGGAGCTTGCGCCCGGACACCGTAATCTCACCGCCGGTTTCCGTATCGACGTCCGCCTGAGCGACCAGCTCAACCTCCAGATCCGTCGCCGTCACGGACAGCTGCCCCTCGCGAGCGAGTAGAAGAACATTCGAGAGTATCGGCATCGTTTGACGACGCTCCACAACGCCGATTACGGCCTGCAGAGGTTTCAACAGCGCTTCCCGAGCTGCGGTAAACTTCATAGATTCCACCTGTTAATAAATATTGGAGTATATTAATTTATTGTTATTATTAAGCAACCAAATGCCTGTGCATAACTTTCAATAAACCTTTAAAATCAATACGTTATCTTATATAAATCGCCCTAACAAATGGCGTATCGCCAGTAGGGCACCTGTGCATAGCCTGTGAGTAAAAAATTCCAACACCCTTATCCACGGCTTATCCACACTATCCTGTCAGGGTTCTCAACAGGTTTAAATAATCATCGTCAACGCGCTTGTCCGTTTCCCGAAGCGACGCTATCCGCCGGCAACCGTGCAAAACGGTTGTGTGATCCCGCCCGCCAAAGGCATCACCGATTTCCGGCAGGCTATGATTCGTGAGTTCTTTCGCGAGCGCCATAGCAAATTGCCTCGGTCTGGCGATTGACCGGCTGCGTTTCTTTGATAACAGATCCCCGACGCGGATTTTAAAGTAGTCTGCCACGGTTTTCTGGATGTTCTCGATCGAGACCAGGCGGTCCTGGAGCGCCAGAAGGTCTCGCAACGCTTCTTTCGCGAAATCGAGATTGATGTCTCGACCCGTGAAACGGTAGTTCGCAATGACACGACGCAAAGCACCTTCCAGCTCACGCACGTTGGAACGAATTCGCTTCGCTATGAAGAACGCAACCTCATCGGGTAGCTCCACACCCTCCGCCTGCGCCTTGCTGATCAGAATCGCGACAGACGTTTCGAGTTCGGGCGGCTCGATCGCCACGGTCAGGCCCCAGCCGAATCTCGACTTGAGTCTTTCCTCGAGACCGTTGACCTCTTTTGGATACCGATCGCAAGTAAGAATGATTTGTCGCTGCCCTTCGAGAAGCGCGTTGAATGTGTGAAAGAATTCTTCCTGCGAGCGCTCCTTGCCAGCAAAAAACTGAATATCATCAATAAGTAACGCGTCAAGTGAACGATATGAGCGCTTGAACTCGGAAATTGTGTTGTGCTGCAGGCCCTTCACCATGTCGCCGACGAAGCGCTCCGAATGCACGTAACTGACCCGGGCATCCGGGTTCGCCCTGAGCATCGCGTTACCGACAGCATGCATCAGGTGCGTCTTTCCCAGGCCAACGCCGCCGTAAATGAATAAGGGGTTGTAGGACTTGCCGGGGTTCTCCCCGACCTGGCTCGCCGCCGCCTTGGCAAGCTGGTTGCTCTTGCCCTCGACAAAGCTGTCGAACGTAAACAGGGGGTTCAGTCGTGACACGACCGGGGCCTGGCTGCTCGTGCGAATCGGTGCTGCCTGTCGCGGCGACGCGCTCGCAACGGGGGCACCGGCGGCAGCTTCCCGCGACCCAACCTCGACGACGACCTCGGTATTCGCGCCCCCGTCATCAACAAGTTGTAGAATCCGCTCCATGTAATGCTGCTGCAGCCAGTCGATGACAAAGCGATTGGGCGCCAACAAGCGCAGGACCGCACCTTCGTCGACCGCCTGTAGCGGACGGATCCAGGTATTGAATTGCTGCTCCGGCAGCTCCGCCTGCAGGACGCGGATGCATTGGTTCCAGAGCGTCGATTCAGCAGACAAGAAATTCCTCGAGGGCCGCAGCGCGGCGCAAATACAATAGAATGATGAAAGACGGGGCAGTCTATACCGTATCTTGTGGTGCCGCCAGATGCGGTTATCCACAGGTTGGAATGGGCCGAAACCCCAGTGTTTACATTACTCTATTGACACTGTCTGACCATCTGAGTACCCTTGCCGCCCTTCTTGAAGGACGGCCTCGAACGGGTCGTATTTTGAACCGACTGAGGCCCCTCAAAATGGGCGCCGGGAAAGGCTATGAAACGCACATATCAGCCCAGCAAGATCAAGCGCGCACGCACGCATGGATTTCGTGCCCGCATGGCGACAAAGGCCGGGCGCCTCGTCATAAAGCGCCGCCGCGCAAAAGGCCGCACACGGTTGACGCCGTAACCCGCCACGCGCCCGCCGCGACGACGAGCAACAACCCAGGATTGATAAGCAGCCAAGGCAACCGGTTTACAAAAGACAACCGGCTCCTTGATGCGGCCGCTTTCGGCCGCGTGTTCGATCGGGCCACCCGCAGCCGTGACGAGTTGTTTACCGTGTTATGTCGGCGCAATAAGCAAAGCATCGCAAGGCTGGGTCTGGCAATCTCCAAGAAACACTGTCGCAAGGCGACAGGACGGAACCGCATAAAGCGAATTATTCGAGAGTCTTTTCGCCAGCAGCAAGGCTTACTCGCAGGTCTCGATGTCGTCGTGATCAACCGGCCGGGCGCCACGAGCGCGACCAACCGGGAGATCAATGACAGCCTCGACAAGCATTGGCGGCGCTGCAGCAAGGCGAGGACTCCGGACCTAAGGAAAGACGGATAACCACCAATGGATAACCAACGTCTATTTATCTGGGCAATCTTCGTGTTCCTGGCCTGGATTACTTACCAGACCTGGGTCGAGGACTACGCCCCCAGGCCCGTCGAACCCGTGGCCGGGCAACAGCAGGACGCCGTGGCCCTCCCGGGAGCCACCGCTGGCGAAGAGGAGCTTCCGACGATATCCGACGTGCCCGCCGAAGCGGGCCCCGCGGACGCGCTCCCGGCGACGCCGGACATAACGACCGTAGCGGCCGCTCAGCCAGAGGCCCCACTTATACGGGTTACAACAGACGTTCTGGATATAGAAATCAGCACGGTCGGCGGCACGTTGCAGAAAGCGACGCTGAGCCGCTATCCCATCGCAAAAGACCGGCCAGACGAGTTGGTGAAGCTGCTTGATACACAGGGCCGCACGTTCGGTCTCATTGAGTCTGGCGTACGCGCCGCGGGAGGGGCGGCCGAAGCCACTCACCTCGAGACCTTTGCCGCAGCCCGGTCGAGCTTCGATCTTGGCAGCAACGACGAGCTCGTTGTTCCGCTGACGTGGACAGACCCAGGCGGCCTGACTGTCGAAAAGCGCTACACGTTTACGCGCGGCAGCTACGCCGTGCAGCTCGAACAGATTGTTAGTAATGGCTCCGATGCAGAATGGCGGGGCGCCGAATACGTGCGCATCAAGCGCCACTCGGCCGAGACCGAGCGCTCGATGTTCAATGTTGATTCCTATTCATTTGATGGCCCGATCATCTACGACGGTGAGAAGTCCGAGAAACTGAAGCGCGACAATCTCATTGATGACGGTCGCTACGAGTTCAATTCACAGCAGGGCTGGACGGCATCGATTCAACATCATTTCCTGCGCGCCGCCGTGCCAACGTCGGGTGTCGATTTCAAGTACGACGTTGCTGTTAGCGGAGACATGGCCACGAGCAGCGCGATTCGCCGCAGCCTCGTGTCCGTCGCGCCAGGTACGAGCGCGACTTTCACGACAGCTTTGTTTGTCGGGCCGAAGCTGCAGGACCAGCTCGAGGACATCGACAAGAGCCTCAAACTGACCGTCGACTACGGTTGGCTGACGATTATTTCGCAACCGTTGTTCTGGCTACTTAGCCTCGTGCATGGCTGGGTCGGCAACTGGGGTGTAGCAATTATATTTGTCACCTTCCTGATCAAGCTGGCGTTCTACAAGCTGACCGAATCGAGTGGCCGATCGATGGCGAAGATGCGCAATTTGCAGCCGCGCATGAAAGCGCTGCAGGACCGTTACAAGGACGATCGGCAGGCACTGAGCCAGGCGATGATGGAGCTGTACAAGCGGGAAAAGGTCAACCCGGCGGCGGGCTGTTTGCCGATCCTTATCCAGATGCCGTTCTTCCTGGCGTTTTACTGGGTCTTGCTCGAGAGCGTCGAGATGCGCCAGGCGCCGTTCGCGCTCTGGATAACCGACCTCTCCACGCGCGATCCTTATTTCATCCTGCCGCTGATCATGGGCGTCGCGATGTTCGCGCAGCAGAAACTCAACCCGGCACCGACTGACCCCGTGCAAGCGAAGGTCATGCAGATCATGCCGATCATGTTTACGGTGTTCTTCGCGTTCTTCCCGTCGGGGCTCGTCCTTTACTGGGTAACCAACACGCTCTTGTCGATCGCCCAGCAATGGAGGGTCAACAAGGTCGTCGAGGCCGAGGCCAAAGCGCAAAAGGCCGGCAAGAAGGCTGACAAGAAGGGCGGCTAGCCTCAGAGCCATGGCGACCGACACCATTGTCGCAGCGGCGACGCCGCCAGGAACCGGGGGCGTCGGCATTGTGCGCGTGTCGGGCGAAGCGGTTGAATGCATCGCGCGAGCGATGCTCGGCAGCCTGCCAGAGCCGCGCACGGCGACTTATCGAGACTTTCGAAACCAGGCTGGCGAACGCGTTGACGTCGGGCTCGCCCTCTATTTTCCAGCACCAGCATCTTTTACCGGCGAGTCGGTTCTCGAGCTGCATGGTCATGGCGGGCCGGTTGTCATCTCCTTACTCGTTGATGCGGTCATTGAGTTCGGAGCGCGACAGGCCCAACCGGGGGAGTTTTCCAAACGGGCCTTCCTCAACGACAAGCTGGATCTCGTCCAGGCTGAAGCCATCGCGGACCTGATCGGCAGTGGTACGGCGCAGGCGGCGAGGGCGGCGCTGCGCTCGCTCTCCGGCACATTCTCGCAAGCGGTTGACGGCCTGGCGGAGCAGCTCGTGCGCTTGCGCATGCACGTCGAGGCTGCGATCGATTTTCCGGAGGAGGAAATCGACTTCCTGTCTGACGACGCCCTGCAGCAGCGTATCGACGACTGCGCCGCGGCGTTCGACAAGCTCAGCGCGGAGGCGCAACAAGGCAGAGTGCTTCGTGACGGTTACCAGGTCGTTATCGTCGGCAAACCCAATGCGGGCAAGTCGAGCCTCCTGAATCTTCTCAGCGGCCAGGAGGCGGCGATCGTGACCGAGGTCGCCGGAACAACGCGTGACGTGTTGCGCGAACAGATCGATGTCGATGGTCTTGCTGTCGAACTCATCGACACGGCCGGCTTGCGCAACGACCCGGACAGAATCGAAGCCGAGGGCATTCGCCGGGCGCGCGAGGCGCTCGCAAACGCCGACGCGGTCCTTTGGATACAGGATGCAACCGATCTTGACCCGGCAGCCCCGAAAGAAGGCCTGCCCGAGGGCGTGCCGGTTACGGTCGTACACAACAAGATTGACCTTACCGGCGTAACGCCGGGCGTAATCGGTGGTGAGGTCTACCTGTCGGCACAGACCGGCGACGGCATCGACGCGCTGCGCCAACGTATTCGGGAGCTGGCAGGCTACGACAACCAGGGCGAGGGCGCATTCACGGCGCGGCGCCGGCATATCCGGGCGCTGCGTCGCGCCAGGGAGCGCTTCGACAAAGGGCGGCGGGCGCTCGAAGACACGAGGGCCGGCGAGCTGTTTGCAGAAGAGCTGCGCCTGAGTCAGCAGGCCCTTGGAGAGATCACCGGCGCATTCAGTGCCGACGATCTGCTGGGAAAGATCTTTTCCGAGTTCTGTATCGGAAAATAGCGTCACTCGCTACCCGAGATTCATCAGAAAATCCTCAGACTTTGATCTGGTTCCGGGATTTTGGTGCGCATATGGTCAATAGTTCATGAATTCTGCCCGATTGAGGGCACTGGTTTAACATAAGACGGCCAAAGCGGCCATATAGGAGACATCATGATTAGGAAAAGTTTACTCACAGCACTGCTACTGCTGGCGGGACCAGTAATGGCAGCAGACATCAGCTACAACTACGTTCAGCTGGACTACGGCTTCATTACGCTCGAGGACGTTGTTCCAGGCGTCGATATCGACGGCGATGGCCCGGGAATTAGCGGCTCTTTTGAGGTCGGCGAAAACTGGTTTATCGGGGTTGGCTATCGAACAATCGGTTTCGACTTCGATGTTGACTTCGACCAGCTAAACGTCGGGTTTGGGTACCACACGGCTATTTCGGCGAACACGGACTTCTTCGGGACGCTGTCTTACCTGTCGGTGGACGCGTCCGGCGCGGGCGGCTCTGCCAGTGAGAGCGGCTACGGCATCAATGTTGGTGTGCGCGCGATGGTGACGGACAAGCTGGAGCTCGATGGCGTCCTTGGCTATACAGACCTGGGCGACGGTGCGGATGGCACCACTATCGGGGCGGCTGCAATCTACAACTTCACCGAGGCGTTTTCTCTCGGTGTCAATGTTGAGGTTGAAGACGATGCCTTCGGCTACGGAGTGGGCGTCAGGTTCTACTGGGACAAATAGGGACTGAACTGCGGTTCAGTAATCGACATCTCGAGTACATCGCCGTATTTTGCGACGTCTTCGCGAATCGACCCGGCATCGCCTATCAGGATAAGCGCGACGTTCTCTGGTAATGGATACACATCACTGATTGTGTTGTGAACGGTTACCGGCGTCGCGCTTTCAAGGGCCAGCCCATAGTCGTCGATGTGGGTTCGATCGAGGCCGTATAACTCGAGGTAGGCAAACATGCCCGCGAGCGACGACGCGGTTTCGAGACTCGGCGGGAACTGTCCCATGATGTAGTTGCGCGCTGACACTATCATCTCGTCATCCAGGCCCTTCACATGCAATCGCTCGAGCACATCGAGGGCCATGTCGATTGCCTCGACGGTCTTGCCCGTTTCGGTGAATGAACGAATGGTGACGGACCCGGGCCTGGCACGACGCTCGATAGTCGAGCGGACACCATAAGTAAGGCCGGACTTCACCCGCAGCTCGGTCATTAACATCGATGTAAACCGACCGCCAAATACGGTGTTGGCCAGGCTCAGTTCGGCGCGATTCTCGTAACCGACGGGAACGCCAATATTGCCGATCCAGAAATACGTCTGCGTCGCGCCGGGTTTGTCGACGAGCAATACGCGGCGACCCTCGATTGGAGCGGCGATGCCGACCTCGGGAAGCATCCCGCCCGCGGACTCCCAACCCGCGAACGCGGCGGTGAGAGCAGCCTTCATCGCGGCGAGATCAAAGTCGCCTGCCACGGCAATAATCAGCCGATCGCCGCCGAAGTTATCGGCGTAGAACTGCAGCAGGTCATCGTGCTCGATCCCGGCGAGCGACGCCTCGCTGCCAAAGGTCGGGCTGCCGTAAGGATGACCGGGGAACAGGAAGGCGTTGCTGTATGAAGGCATCAGGCCAGAGGGGTCCGAGTCTTTCGCGGCCTTGATCAGGTCGATCGTCCGGCTCCGCTCCTTCGCCAGCTCGTCCGCTGAAAGCGTCGGGCGCCGCAGTGCGTCGGCCACGAGCTCGATCATGAGCTTCGCATCGCGCGAAAGGAACTCGGCAGATACCGTGATCGACTCCACGTCAGCATCAACGGACAGCTGCCCGCCGACACTGGCAGCAGCCTCGGCAAACGCCGCTGCGTCGCGGCTGCCCGCGCCCTTTTGCATGACGGTCGCCAGCAACTCGGCCAGGCCGCTTTGCGAAACGGGGTCGGCGAGCGACCCGCCGCGCACGACCGCGCGCATGCCGATCAGCGGCACATCGTGTTTTTCGCTGAGCAACAACACCGTTCCATTGGCCAGCTCGACGCGCTCATACTCGGGCAGCGTCAATTCCGCTGCCCAGGCCGCAGGCACGAACAGCAGTAACACAATGAGCAGGGAACCCCTCATCGCAAACCTCCGTCATCCGGGGCGCGCAGGACGCCAACCGTCACGTTTGCGCGGCGGAACACCCTGGCCGCTACGGCCTGAAGTTGCTCCGACGTAATGTTGCTGAGGTCTTCAGGAATGGCGAAGAGGTTCTCGTAATCGCCGGTAAATACCTCGAAGTTACCAAGCGCGGACGCCTTGCCGTCGATGGTCTGTAATCTCCGCCAGAATGCGGCGAGCCGCAGGTTACGCGCCTTCGTCAGCTCGGCGGAAGTCACCCCTTCCCGCGCAACCCGCTCCAGCTCGCTGAGCAGGCGCGCTTCGACGGCACCGATATCCGCCCCGGGCGGTAACGTCATCGCGAAATAGGCGAGTCCCGGATCAAACCCATCCGACTGCCACCCGCTAACCTGCAGCGCCAGTTGTTCTTCCTCAACCAGCAGGCGGTGCAGCCTGGAAGAGTCGCCCTCGGCGAGAATCGCCAGCAGCAGGTCCAGGTGCAGAGTCTCCGGATCCGCGGTCGCCCCTGCGTGAAAGGCCATGTGCAGGAGCGGGGTCTGCGCGTCGGTCTCAATGAGCACGCGGCGCTCGCCCTGTTGCTCGGGTTCGACCGTTGTTATTTGCGGCGGCGGGTGCTGTCTCGGAATCGGGGAGAGGTATTGCTCGGCAAGCAGATAAATTTCCTCGGGCGTCACGTCGCCGGCGAAAACCATCGTCTGGTTATTAGGCGCGTAGTAGGCCTTGAAGAATTCTTCGAGATCGTCCTGTGTCCAGTTCTCGATGTCGGATGGCCAGCCGATAACCGGATTCTGGTAGGGGTGAGCAACAAAGGCGGTCGCCCGCATCTGTTCGTAGAGGCGCCCGAAGTTGTCATTGTCAATTCGCAGCCGCCTTTCTGAAAACACGGCGCCGCGCTCGGTCTCGACAACATCCGGGTCGATCGCAAGATTGTGCAGGCGGTCGCTCTCGAGCTCGAAGATCGTCTCGAGCGCGGAGCGTGGGAACCAGTCCATATATACCGTCAGATCATTGCTCGTATACGCGTTGTTGGCACCGCCAGCGGCCTCCATCGCGCGATCGAATTCGCCCTGTTCGCTCGTCTCGGTGCCGTTGAACATCATGTGTTCGAAGAAATGCGCGATACCTGTTATGCCCGGGTACTCGTTCCTGCCGCCCGCCCGCACAAAGTTGTACATAACGACATTGGGTATGTCGTGGTCCGGCCAGACGATGACCTGCAGGCCGTTCGGCAAATTAAATGATGTGATTTCGCGAGGCACTTCGGCCTTGGCAGAAAAATCGAACACCGGCCTGAGCGGAATCTCTTCGAGGATGAGTGGCGGCGGCGGTTCGAACTCCGGGAGCAGTTTTTCGCCGATAACTGCGGCCACACCGAGCACCGCAAGCACGGCGACGGCGGCGTTAAGCTTCTGCCCGGTCTTGTAGACGATCGACTGTGTCTGGTCGACGTCCATCGCCTTGGACAGCCCGGCCGGCGTGATCTCGTAGGTCCAGGCAAAAATCAGCGCGACCGGGAAGCCGATCGCCAGTAACAAGAGCACGTAGTCGCTCACCCATGGCGACACGCCAAGACCATCCACCATGTGGCTTACGATCCACACGAATAGCCAGCTGGCGACCGCATATAGCAGCGCCACCTTGAAGACGTTTCGGCGCCTGAGTTCGGTGAACAGACCCATAGTGATTATTCTAGCCGAGCAGGCCCTCTCGACGATACAGGCGGGCGCATACCCAGGTCAGGATAATGCCGAGAATCAAGGTGCTAACGACGGAAATCATGACGTGTAAGGCATTGATTGGCTCGTTCTTGACCATGTCTACCAGCAGCAAATGCTGGCTGAGGCTGGGAATGAACATGAACTCGACGCGCGGGCGCAACGTCAGGATGCTGACGATCAGAATCGGCAGGGTTGGCGCAATCAGGACAACACTGAGCCAGGTTTGCGCTTCACGATAGCTCTTGGTGAACGACGCAACGAGCGTCATGAGCGCCGCGCCGACGAGAATGAATGGCAGGAAGATGGCGAGCGCCGCAACGACGACGTCGAGACCAAAGTTCGGTGTCATGCCGAGTTCCTCGAGCGGCATGAAGCCAATCGAAACATAAAACGCGAGCAGGCTGAGCGTCAGGGACAGCGTCATGAACAGGCAGGTGGCAGCGATCTTGCCCAGGATCAATTGATCGCGGGTTACGGGTAACGACAGGAGGGGCTCGAGGGAGCCACGCTCGCGCTCTCCGGCGGTTGTGTCGATCGCGAGGTACATGCCGCCCATGAGGGCCGCAAAGACGAAGAAGTAGCTCATCATGCCGAGCAATAGAGCGGAGCGGCCGCTGGGGGTCGAAACGTCGACCTCGTCAATGTTAATTGGCTGCAGCGCCCGCGGATTAATGCCTCGAGCAACAACGCGCGTACCGGCAAGCAGTTGGTTGTACGCCATCAGGGCCGAGCGCGCGCGTCGCGCGTCGCGGTCGGCGTCGGTATTCGCCAGGTCGGAAACGAGCTCGACTTTCGCGGGGATCGTGTTGGCAAGCTGTTCGCCAAACGCCTCCGGGATGATGAGTACGATGTCGTGGACACCGGTCTTTACAGCGTCCATCGCTGCAGCCAGATCCTTGGGGCCGTCCACCGCATCGATGTTCCTGCTGCGCAGGTAGGCAACGAGATTCGGCGCATACTCCTGGCCGATAACCGGCAGCTCCATGGTGCTTTGCTGGTCCTCGATCGAGCGCTCGACCGACAGGTTGATCACAAACGCAAACAGGACCGGGCCGAAGATCGGGCCCATGAGCAGCGCAGACCCGAGTGTGCGGCGATCCCGGAAGTTATCGAGCACCTCCTTGAGGAAGACTGTGAACGTCGTGCGCATCAGTCGGGCTCCACCATGTGGATGGCTTTCACAAAGGCGTCCTCAATATCCTCGCAGCCCGTTTGCTCGCGAATCCCATCGATCGAGTCATCGATGGCGACCTGGCCGTTGGCGATAATGCAGATGTCGTCGCACAGCGCGGCAACCTCTTGCATGACGTGGCTCGAAAACAGCACACAACGGCCGTCATCTTTTAGTTTCAGTATCAACTCGCGCAGGGACCGCGTTGCCATGACGTCGAGCCCATTAGATGGCTCGTCGAGAATGACGTTCTGCGGGTCGTGCACGAGGGCGCGCGCCAGGGACACCTTGGTGCGCTGTCCCTGCGAGAAACCCTTGGTGCGCCGCTCGGCGAAATCGCCAATTTCGAGAAGCTTCACGATGTGCTCGACGCGGTCGTCGACCTCCGCCCTGTCGAGGCCGCATAGCCTGGCGAAGTACGCGATGTTTTCACGCGCCGTCAGGTGGGGGTACAGGCCGGCACCATGCGGCAATGCCCCGATTCGACTGCGAGCGGCGAGACTGTCGGTGACGACGTTGGCGCCGTCGATAGAGGCGCGGCCCTTGTCGGGCCTTAGCACGGTGTACAAGACACGCAGCGTCGTCGACTTGCCCGCACCGTTGGGTCCAAGCAGGCCCGTAATCTTGCCATCGGGCGCGTTGAAGCTGACACCGCGCACCGCGTGCACTTTGCCAAAGGACTTGTGAATTTCCTCTACCTTGATCATGGCGCAGGCCCCGAGAAGTCAACGAAGAAGGGCATGACGAAGTCTCGCTCCATGCATTCCGCGTCGACGGCGGCCGGGTCAGCGGCGGCCACAAAATCGGCGATAAGTCGGCTCATACAGCCGACGCCAAGCTGGCCGTGACCCTGGTGCTTGCCGATGAGGTGCGTGGCATTCGTCAGGTCAACGGCGGCTAACTCCGCGTAGCGCGGCGGGGTAATGGGATCTGCATCGCCCGACAGAAGCAGGAACGGGATGTCCGTAGCGAGGGGTGCTTTGAACTCCGCGTCGATCGGACCCCGGGGCCAGTCCGTGCAGATGGCCTCGAGCGCATCGAGCTGGAATGTGCCCATGTAACTCGCGGCGATACCGTCGAAGTCGATCGTCGTTCTGTCCAGGAAGGGCAGGTCCTCGGTGCACATCACTGTATTGTGCATGCCGAGCGCGAGCGCGTCGGACATCGCAATAGCGGTCATCATGTACTGGCTCGCGAGTGGCACCCAGTTGCCCTGGCCTGCTTCGTGAACAAAGAGGGGAAGCAGCGCGATTGTTGGTGGGCTGTAGGCAAGGAGCCGGACCGCGCCGGCCAGCTCCGTCTCGCCAAACGAAACTAACTCGGCCCTGCCGGTGCTCGGATGCGGCACGCTGACCTCGACCGGCGCCTCGCGCAGCTCAGCAACGATGTTGGCAAACGTCGTCTCTATCCCGGGGAAGCGCTCGTTGCATGAAGCGTCTTCGACGCAGCGCGCGAGAATCCTGTCGACGGCTTTCTGGCTTTCAGTAGCAATCTCCGGTCCGAGCGCGATCTGTGGCGGGACGACGCCGTCAATAACGACCGTGCGCGTGGAGTCCGGGTAGCGCCTCGCGAAATGCTGAGCAACTCGCGTGCCGTAGGACACGCCATAGAGATTGAGCGCTGAGTAGCCGAGCGCCTCGCGAATTGCCTCGAGGTCCGTGACGGCTATGCTGGTCGAGAAATAACGAGGATCGTGCGGCAGGCTTTCGAGGCACTCCGCGATGAACTGGATCGTGTCCTCGAGCGTAAACTCGCCTTCGAATAGCAGCGCTTCGTCATCGATCGGGCAGTCCATACGAGAGGATTCGCCGGTGCCACGCTGGTCGACGAGCAGAATGTCGCGATTGCGGCGGACCGGCTCGAATGCGCCAGCATAGGCTGAATAGAATTCCACGGCGCCCTGGCCGGGACCGCCGGCGAGGGGCACGATCGGGTCGTTCTCGGGACTGAGGTTGAGCGCCGGCACTACGGCGACCCGAATTTCGATCTCGGGCGAACCCTGATCCGCCGGGTTTTCGGGGCGCAACATCGTGCCGCAGCGCGCTTTGATACCGGGATACCCCGGCCCGGCGCTGATGCGGCAGTCCTCCAGTGCAAGCGCTTGTGCGGTGCTCGTGTTGCACGCGGCCAGCAGCACCAATGCCACGATCGTCAGACAAGGGGTTCGAACAGGAAGGCGGAGCATGGAATACCCGGGGACCAAACGAACGCGCTATCTTGGACAAACCCCTATTGATAGTAAAGTTTCTGGTAGAATCCGCGCCCACTTCGAGCTTGAACTGGTTAAGAATTAACCAATGTTGGGTCGTTTATGTCCAATGGTTTTGATGTCATCGTGATTGGCGGCGGTCACGCCGGTACGGAAGCCTCCCTGGCGGCCGCACGGGCAGGTGCGCGGACGCTGCTCGTGACCCACAAAATTGCGACGCTGGGGCAAATGAGCTGCAACCCGGCCATCGGCGGCATCGGCAAAGGCCACCTGACCCGGGAAATCGATGCGTTGGGCGGCGCCATGGCACAGGCGATCGATCGGGCGGGCATACAGTTTCGTACGCTGAACGCATCCAAGGGACCGGCAGTACGGGCCACGCGCGCGCAGGCCGATCGCGAGCTGTACCGCGACACGATACGCGGCATGATACTGGGCCAGCCAAATCTCGAAGTGGTCGAAGGCTCGGTCGACGACCTGATCATCGAAGAGGGCCGGGTCGCCGGCGTCACCACTGAATTCGGGGTCAATTACCTTGCGCGCGCTGTGGTACTGACCGTCGGGACGTTCCTCGGCGGCCGCATCCTGATTGGCAGCACGGAAGAGGCCGGCGGACGGATCGGCGACGAGCCGTCGAACAGGCTGGCGGCACGCCTGCGGGAACTGCCGTTCAATGTCGCGCGCCTGAAGACGGGTACGCCACCGCGCCTGGACGGCCGGTCATTGAACTACGACGTGATGCAGGAGCAGTCGGGGGATACGCCGGTGCCCGTGTTCTCGTTTCTCGGCGAGCGCCAGCAGCATCCGCGGCAGATCTCGTGCTGGATTACGAAGACGACCGAAGAAACCCACGACATCATTCGTGGCTCGCTGGATCAGTCACCGATGTATGCGGGAATGATCGAAGGTGTCGGCCCGCGCTACTGTCCGTCAATAGAGGACAAGATTGTGCGTTTCGCGGACAAGGCATCGCACCAGATTTTCGTCGAGCCCGAGGGACTGTCCACCGACATCGTCTACCCCAATGGAATTTCGACGAGCCTGCCCGCCGATGTGCAGGAGCGCTTTGTTCATTCGATCATCGGTTTCGAGAGCGCGAAGATCACGCAACCGGGCTACGCGATCGAGTATGACTATTTCGATCCACGTGATCTCAAGCCGACACTCGAAACCAAGCATGTCAACGGGCTGTATTTCGCGGGCCAGATCAATGGCACAACCGGCTACGAGGAGGCCGGTGCGCAGGGCCTGCTGGCGGGCATCAATGCAGCACGCCATGCGCGCGGCGAAGAGGAATGGTTTCCCGAACGTCATGAGGCGTACATCGGCGTGCTTGTCGACGACCTGGTCACGCGCGGCGTGTCAGAGCCGTATCGGATGTTCACGAGCCGGGCGGAATATCGGCTGACGTTGCGAGAGGATAATGCGGACCTTCGCCTTACACCGAAGGGCCGCGACCTGGGCCTCGTCGACGATGCGCGGTGGGAAGCGTTTCAAGCCAAGTGCACGGCTGTGGAGAAAGAGCAGGCCCGCCTTAAGGCGACGTTCGTGAAATCGGCCGGTGCGGCAGCCGCGGCGCTGTTGAAGCGACCGGAACTTGGCTACGCCGACGTTGTGGCACTTGCCGAAGTTGGCCCGGGCGACGAACTCGCGAGCGCCGAGCAGCAGGAGCAGGTCGAACAGCAAGTCGAAGTGCGCGCCAAATACGCCGGCTACATCGATCGCCAGGAACGCGAGATTGCGAAGAATGCGAAACAGGAATCGCTGCGGCTGCCAGATGACATCGACTATGCGCGGGTTGATGGTCTTTCAAATGAGGCGCGACAGAAACTCATGTCGGCACGGCCTGCAACCGTCGGCCAGGCATCGCGCCTCGAGGGCATGACGCCGTCAGCGGTATCGCTGCTCCTGATTCATCTCAAGAAGCGGCAACTGCAGAAAAGCGCCTAGTTCGAGCAGCGGTTCAGGTATGCTTCGCGCATGAACACGATACGCCTGATCGCACTACTGTTTTTGCTGGCGCTCGGGGCTGCCTGCGGCACCGATGACGACTCGGCGGAGCCGAGAGATACGCTGCAGCGCGGCATTCCGACCGACCCCGAAACGCTGGATCAGCACAAGGCGCGCACTATCCAGGCCGCAGACGTGCAGCGAGACCTCGGCGAGGGGCTCGTCGGCTATTCTGCCGTGGGCGAACTGGTGCCTGCGGCGGCGACGAGCTGGGACGTTTCGGAAGACGGCCTGACCTACACTTTCCACCTGCGCGAAGGCGCGAAATGGTCCAATGGCGACCCGGTCGTCGCGGCACACTTCGTGGCGAGCGTCGAACGACTGGTCGACCCGGATACGGCCGCATTCTATGCACAGTTCCTGTCGGATATAGCCGCTATCGAGGCGGCCGACGACCTGACGTTGGTGATGACGCTCGCACAGCCGACCCCTTACCTGCTCAGCCTGCTAACACATCCGGCGACCTTTCCGATTCACACGCCGTCGGTCAAGGAGCTTGGCGATGGGTTTGCCCGGCCCGGCAAGCTCGTTTCCAATGGCGCCTATGTTCTTGATGCGTGGATTCCGGGCTCGGTGATTTCGCTGCGTCGAAACGAGCACTATTGGAACGACGCGTCAACGTCGATCGACAAGGTCAACTACCATGTGCTCGTACAGGACAGCTCGGAGCTGAATCGCTATCGTGCGGGTCAGTTGCATATCACGAGTACCGTGCCGCCCGACAGCTTCGCACAGGTGCAGGCGGAGCTCGGCGATCAACTGCACGTTGCGCCGTACCTTGGCGTGTATTACTACGGTTTCAATCTCTCCAAGCCGCCATTCAAGGACAACCCCGGCCTGCGGCAGGCGCTGTCGATGGCAATTGATCGAGAGCAGCTAACGGCAAAAGTCACCGGACGTGGCGAAGTGCCGGCGTACAGCTGGGTGCCGCCAGGGACGCACGACTATGAGCCACCTGCGCTGAGCTACTCCGCCATGACCCAGGCGGAACGTAACCAGGTCGCGCGCAATCTCTACAAGGCCGCTGGCTATAGCGATGACAATCCGTTGCGCTTTGAGCTGCGTTACAACACGTCCAATACACAAGGGCGTGTTGCTGCTGCCATCCAGAATATGTGGAAAGAAGCTCTCGGGGCCGAGGCAACCCTGGTCAACGAAGAGTTCCAGGTGCTGCTGTCGAACATTCGCGGTCGTGAAATAACGCAGGTGTTTCGGTCGAGCTGGATCGGTGACTACAACGATGCACATACTTTTTTGAAAATCCTGGAAAGCGACAATCCGGCCAACTCGCCCGGCTACGCAAGTGACGAATTCGACTCGCTGATGCAAAGAGCGGCGGAACAAACGGACCTCGATGCGCGCCGGCTCTACCTTGAGGAAGCCGAGCGCGTGATGCTCGCGGACCACCCCACCATTCCGATCTATTTCTATTTGAGCAGGCATCTCGTCAGCACCGAGATCGAGGGCTGGGGAGACAACGTTCTGGATTACCATTACTCTCAGCACCTGAGCTTCAAAGCGGCCCAATAGCCGCGCTGGATCAAATACTTGCTGCGCTACACGCTGCTCAGAATCGTAGGGGCGATTCCGACCTTGTTGTTGGTTATCGCGCTCGCATTTCTCATGGTGCACGCCGCACCGGGCGGACCGTTTGACGATGAGCGCGCGCTGCCCGCGGAGGTCGAAGCCAATATCGCAGCGGCGTATCACCTCGACGAGCCTTTGCCGAAGCAGTTCGTGAGATACGTGTCGGGGCTGCTGCGAGGAGACCTCGGACCGTCTTACCGCTACGTCGACTACTCGGTCAATGAGCTGATCGCCACCGCATTCCCCTACTCCCTGCGCATCGGCGCGCTGGCCATGGCGCTGGCGCTTTTGATTGGTGTCAGTGCGGGCACGTTAGCCGCGCTGCGGCAGGGCACAGCGCTCGATCGAGTGGTCATGGGCTTTTCGATGACTGGCATCTCGATTCCTGTGTTCGTCGTGGCGCCGGTGCTCGTGTTACTGCTCGCCGTCAAGTTGCAGTGGCTGCCGGCGGGCTGGAGCGAAACCGGTGGCGCGGGGCGCTACATCCTGCCCGTCGTTACGCTGGCGCTGCCGCAGATCGCGTACATTGCGCGGCTGACGCGCGCGAGCATGATCGACGTGCTTGGCCGGGACTTTATCCGTACGGCTCACGCGCAGGGCCTCGGCACAGCGACGATCATCCGCGTGCACGCGCTCAAGCCGGCGATGCTACCTGTGCTGTCTTACATGGGCCCGGCGATCGCAGCGATCCTGACGGGTTCGGTCGTCGTTGAAGAGATCTTCGGCATACCCGGTCTCGGGCAGTTTTTCGTCCGCGGCGCATTGAATCGGGACTACACGCTGGTGCTCGGCATCGTCGTCTTCTACGCGACGCTGATCATTGCGCTGAACCTGGTCGTGGACATTCTCTACGGCGCGATCGACCCACGAGTGCGGTACCGATGAGCGGCAATCGGACAGTAAAGGTGACCGGTACCTTTTTGCTGGCGATTACGGTGGCGGCGCTGGTGGGCCCGTGGATCAGCCCGAACGATTACGTGACGACCAACCTCGACCAAATCCTCGTTTCGCCATCGGTAAGCGGCATGCACTGGTTTGGCACGGACGGACTCGGTCGAGACTTATTCGTGCGCACGATGCATGGTATTCGCGTGACGATGCTCGTCGCGGTCGTGGCCAGCCTGGTCAGCCTTGTCATCGGCGTTGCCTACGGGGCGATCGCGGGCTTTGTTGGCGGCCGCGTCGATGCCGTGATGATGCGTCTCGTGGATACGCTCTACGCGCTGCCGTTTATCTTCTTCGTGATCCTGCTCATGGTCGTGTTCGAGCGAAATTTCTTCCTGATCTTTGTAGCAATTGGTGCGATCAACTGGCTCGATATGGCGCGCATCGTGCGTGGGCAAACCCTGTCATTGCGAGAGCGCGAATTCGTCGAGGCGGCACGACTGACCGGCGTGAGTACAGCACGCATCGTCTTCCGGCATATCGCGCCCAACCTGATGGGAATTGTAATCGTGTATGTCACGCTGACGATTCCACAGGCGATTCTGGTTGAGTCGTTCCTGAGCTTTCTTGGGTTGGGCGTGCAGGAACCACAGACGTCGCTGGGCGCGCTCGTCGATGCAGGCGTCAACCAGATGGAGCGGGCATCGTTTGCGCTGCTGATACCCGCTACGCTGCTGGCCCTGATACTCATGTGCTTCAACTTCCTGGGCGACGGGCTGCGCGATTATTTCGACGCGAGGCAGTCACCGTGAGCCTGCTCGACGTAACGGGGCTGAAGATTCGCTATGGCGAAGACACCGTTGTCGACGGCGTAGACCTGTATATCGAACGCGGGGAATCGGTGGGCCTCGTTGGTGAGTCGGGGTCCGGTAAATCACAGTCGGCGCTGGCGATCCTGGGCCTGCTGCCGAAGCACGCGCGCGTCGAAGGAAGCATCGAGTTCGACGGGCAGCAGCTCCTCGGGGCGGGTGAAGAGAAGCTCAACACAATTCGTGCTCGTCGCATCGGGATGGTGTTCCAGGACCCGATGCAGGCATTGAATCCTTATCTGCGTGTGGGCACGCAACTCAAGCAGATCATTCTGAGTCACGGCCTTGCGGAGAAAGCGGAGGCGACCACACGTGCGATCGAGATGCTCGCGAAGGTTGGCCTGCCCGATCCCGAGCGACAGTTTCGCGCGTACCCACACCAGCTCTCGGGCGGCATGCGCCAGCGCGCGATGATTGCATCGGCCCTGATCGCCGAGCCCGACCTGTTAATTGCCGACGAGCCCACCACGGCACTGGATGTCACGGTCCAGGCACAAATACTCGATCTGCTGGAAGACATTCGTGACAACACGGCGCTGCTGTTGATTACGCATGACCTGGGCATCGTCGCCGGGTATTGCGAGCACATGATCGTCCTGGAGCGCGGCCGAGTCGTGGACGCCGGGCCGACGACCTCGCTGTTCGCGGCGCCCGGGCATGCGCACACGCGAACCTTGATTGCCGCTGCGCCAAGGGTCGACCGTGGCGACGTGCCCGCACCGGTGTCGGCCAGCACCATCCTGAGTGTTGGCGATGTGGCGATCGACTACGACGAGCTGCACGCGGTAAGCGACGTTAACTTCTCGGTCAGGAAAGGAGAGACCGTCGCAGTGGTCGGTGAGTCCGGCTCGGGCAAATCGAGCCTGGTACGAGCGGTACTCGGCCTGGTGCCGATGGCGAGGGGTCGCGTGGTCTACTCTGGCGACACGCTCGAAGGGCCCGTTCAGAGCCGGAGCCTCGAGATGCGACGCGATCTGCAGCTGGTATTCCAGGATCCGGTCGGCGCCCTTAATCCGCAGATGCGAGTCCAGACCATTGTCGAGGAACCGCTGCTCGTTCATGAGCCGGCACTCTCTGCTTCCGAACGACGAGGTCGCGCTGCCGCGATGCTGGATAAGGTCGGGCTCGAAGAAAAGTTCCTGCGTCGTTACCCACACGAGCTTTCGGGTGGGCAGGCGCAGCGTGTCGCGATCGCCAGGGCGCTGATACTCGATCCGAAAATTCTGATCTGCGATGAAGCCGTCGCCGCACTTGATGGCACGGTTCGGGCGCAGGTGCTCAACTTGCTGCGCGACGTTCAGGCCGAGACCGGGTTATCGATCATCTTTATATCGCATGACCTGGCGGTGGTTCGCTCGATCAGTCACCGCGTCCTCGTCATGTACATGGGTCGCCTGGTCGAAGTGGCGGATAATGAAAACCTGTTCGCTGCGCCGGCGCACCCATACACGCAAGCGCTTATCAGGTCGGTTCCAGTGCCGGATCCGGTGGTTGCGCCGGGTCGCGCGCCGCTGCTCGGCGAGGTACCTTCATTGTTCAGCCCGCCAGCAGGCTGCGTGTTTCATCCGCGATGCCCCAAGGCAGACGCGACTTGCGCCGACACGGCGCCGACACTTCGCGATCTTGGCGGCAGCCGCGTTGCCTGCCACCACCCCAATAACTAGGGCATGGCGCCCAGCGGGATCGGAATCGGCGCGCCGTTGACCGTCAGCAGACCCTTCTTGAGTTCTGCTTCGAGCTCGTACGCATCACCGCGCTTGACCAGGTAACCGGCGCCGATAGCCATGGCGAAATTGGGTTCGACCTGCGCAATCATCTCGACGATAACTTCAGGAATCGACAGGTCGATCGATGCCTCGGTGCTCAGCAACAGGCTCGACCAGTCAAATGTCGCGGGGTCTTCTTCGGCGAACTCGAACAGAAACCTGGAGGAAACAGTACCGGCGGGCAGCGTGATATCGAAGCGCTCGAAGTTAAATGTGAATCCCGAGGCGAACAGTTGCTGGAGGTCCTTTTCAACAGCACTAAAAGAGGCCACGGGGTCCTGGCTGTTTCCGGCGCCCTCGAGGCCCCGTTGAACGCGGCCGAAAGCATCGGCATCGGCCCCCTCCATGTTGAAGACCACTTCGAGCCCCACCTCGCCGAACTGCGGTATTTGGTGAAGCTCGGCGGTCAGGTCTGCAAGCGCATTAATGTCGTCGCCCTCGAGCTCCGACCGGGCATTCAGCGACATGGACTTCACACCGCCAGACGTTGCGCCGCCCGCGGCGATCGACAGACCGGCCAGCTCAACTGCGACGTCGCCTACCATCACGCCATACTTCGTCGGCTGCTGCTGTCCTTCGAAAGTCAGTTGGTCGAGGGTGAGCACTTCTACCGCGTCTCCGACAGAGACCGAACCGACGTTACCGTCGAACGCGGCTTCGCCGGTCCTGGGGTCCGTCTTGATGTTGATGTTTGTGGGCCCCCACGTCGCGGTGGTGCTGCCATTTTCGAAGGAGCCGCTCTCGAGCTCGTAGTGCGACTGCAATTCGCCGACGAGTCCAATCTCGCTGTATATGATCCCGGGAATTTCGATAAGCTCGCCATCGGGGAGTTCGACCGACAGTCTGGATATTGCGCTCCCGAGCCCCGGGGCCAGCGACCCCTTCTCCCGCGACATCGACGAGAACGGGATAAGGCCGTGATCGATTTTCGTATTCACGACGAGCACCGGCAGCTGGTCGGCGGTCAGCGGGCCCAGCAATGATTCCGCCGCAAGCAGAAGATCACCATCCTGTATCTCGATCCGGTGCTGGCCCTCCGAGGAAAACCAGCCGCGAGCAAAGCTCTCGGTGGTCACCGAGACTTCGCCACTTTCGCGGGCCGCCCATTCGAGGTTCTCTGACACGGACTTCTCAGCCATGCGACCGACAATCGCGGGGGAGACGAGGACCACAATAGCGAGGATAATCAGTACAGCAACGACACCTTTTTTCACGTTGTACTCTCTGGAAACAGTGCAGGAAGGGGCTGATGCTAGCATGCAGGCAGTGCGTTGCTGTGACGCAGCGCTAGAAATCGAGGCCGAGTGTCACTACCATAGCGGCCTCGCTGAAGACCTCGGTGAAAGCCGGGCCCCGGAACTACTGAAGAAACAAGTGATTACGAACATGAAAACCGTAGCTGGCGCCGCGATGGCGCTCCTCGCACTGGCTTTTTTCGCGCAGCCCGCATTCGCTGAAGGTAACGCTGCGGCGGGTAAAGAACTCGGGTACACCTGCCTCGGTTGCCACGGGATTGAAGGCTATCGTAATGCTTACCCGTCCTATCGCGTTCCCAAGCTGGGTGGCCAGAAGGCCGGCTACCTGGAGATTGCCCTGAGGGGCTATCGTGCCGGCACGCGCCAGCACCCGACGATGGAAGGGCAGGCGGCCAGCCTGACTGACCGGGAGATTTCGGACATCGCGGCGTACCTCGCGAGCATCGGTGGCGAAACCGTTGCAGCCGGCGGCACGCAGGGCGCATCGTTCGACAAGGCGGCGGCTTGCGCGGCCTGCCATGGCCCGAACGGCATCAGCATTAATGCAGCATGGCCGACGCTGGCTGGCCAGCACGAAGACTACATCACGCACTCGTTGCAGCAGTATCGCGACGGCACGCGCAGCGATCCCGTCATGGCAGCGCAGGCAGCGCTCGTCGCCGAGGAAGACATCGCGAGTCTGGCGAAATATTTCTCGAGCCTGGAAGGCCTCGAAACCACGAAGCCCGAGTGAGTCGTGCCCGGCTCGTTACAAGCCGATGCCGGGTAATCGCGCTCATTTGACGCGCCTCAACGATGGCATCGTCGCCATCGATACCGAGTACCTTCGACCGCTCCTGGACGCGAGCCACCTGATCGTCGAGGGCGGTCGGGGCGCATTCGTCGACACGGGCACGAACAACAGTGTGCCATTGCTGCTGGATGCGCTGAGCCAGCAAGGCCTCGATGCAGAGGCTGTCGACTTCGTCTTTCTCACCCATATTCATCTTGACCACGCCGGTGGTGCCGGGCTGCTTATGCAGCAGCTGCCTTACGCGCAATGTGTACTGCATCCGCGGGGTGCGCCACATATGGTCGATCCCGAGCGGCTTATTGCCGGGACGATCGCCGTGTACGGTGAAGAGAAGATGCGCGAGATGTACGGCGACATAGTGCCGATCGACGCGTCGCGCGTCGTCGTTGCCGAGGATGAGGCCTGGTTCGATTTCAACGGCCGAAGAATGCAGACGCTGCACACGGAAGGGCACGCCCGGCACCACTACGTGCTTAACGATCCGGCGTCGCACGGTGTGTTCACGGGCGACAATTTCGGTATTTCCTATCGCGAGCTCGACACAGCGAAGGGTGAATTCATTTATCCGACGACAACGCCGGCGAGTTTCGACCCCGCCGAGGCGCACAGGTCCGTCGATCGCATCATGTCGTGTGCGCCCAGGCAGGTCTATCTGACGCATTACAGCCGGGTTCGCGACCTCGACCGCCTCGCCGTCGATATGCACGCAGGAATCGACGCGTTCGTCGCGCTGGCGCACGAGCATAAGGACGCGCCGGATCGCGATGCAGCTATTCAATCGGCCATGTTTAACTATCTGTCTGCGCGCATCCGGGAGCACGGCTTCAGGGGAGATCAGGATGCGATATGGTCGGTCGTAGAAATGGATGTAGTACTCAACTCGCAGGGCCTCGTTGCCTGGCTCGAGCGACTGGAGAAACAGGATGGATAGTTTTCGCGCATTTCGTATCGACGAAGACAATGGAGAGATCGCGGCCGGCTTCCAGGAGCTGACTCTCGATGACCTGACCGAAGGTAACGTCGTCGTGCGGGTCACGCACTCGACGATCAACTACAAGGACGCCCTGGCGGCGACGGGCAAGGGCAAGATCCTGCGGCGTTATCCGCTGAACGGTGGAATCGACTTTGCGGGTGTCGTCGTGAGTTCGGAAGATGCCGAGTTTCAGCCCGGGACCGAGGTCCTGATGAATGGCTGCGGCCTGTCGGAGACCGTGGACGGAGGCTACTCGGAATATGCGCGCGTGGACAGCCAGGGACTGGTTTCCGTGCCGGAGGGCATGAGCTGTGCCGAGGCCATGCAAATTGGTACGGCCGGCTACACAGCGGCGCTGGCCATTCATCGCATGGAGCAAAACGGCCAGTCGCCGGACCTGGGGCCAGTCGTTGTGACTGGCGCGACGGGCGGCGTGGGCAGCATTGCGATCGACATGCTGGCCGGGCGTGGCTACGAAGTTGCGGCCCTGACCGGCAAAGCGGGCGAGGAGGCCTACCTGCGCGAGATTGGTGCGCAGACCATCCTGTTGCGCGACGAACTTGATCTCGGCAAGCGGCCGATGGAAAGGGCCGCGTGGGCGGGCGCGATCGACAACCTGGGCGGTGACTACCTGACCTGGCTGACGCGGACCATGAGCTACGGCGGCAACATCGCAAGCATCGGGCTCGCGGCGAGCCATGAACTGAACACGACCGTGCTGCCGTTTATCCTGCGGGCGGTGTGCCTGCTTGGCATCAACTCGGTCGATACGCCGCGCGATCTGCGGCGCGCCGTGTGGGGCCGGATCGGAGGCAACCTCAAGCCACAGCATCTCGATGTGATCGGTCAGAAGACGATTCCATTCGACGAGCTGCCCGGCGCGTTCCAGGCATACCTCGATGGCAAGGTAACCGGGCGCGTCG
>Ga0209567_10000012_pt1 | contig 75211 bp, 88 predicted proteins | sample COG_12_FD_184756 | JGI IMG/M metagenome (GOLD analysis project Ga0209567, IMG submission 184756) | Pelagic marine sediment microbial communities from the LTER site Helgoland, North Sea, for post-phytoplankton bloom and carbon turnover... | ecosystem: Environmental > Aquatic > Marine > Neritic... | reverse complement strand
GTGCTGTCCATCGCCGGCTCGTCCCACGAGCCGCCAATGCTGTAGTACACCTGCCCCACTTCCTGCAACGGCTTCTTGAAAATCTGCGAGAAGATCAACAATGCCGCTGCGGCCTGCGGTCCCGCGACCACGGCCCCCATGATCGGCAGCGTATTGCCGAAGTTCGCGCTCACGACAGCAGTCTGGTCATAGTCGCGGTCCACAAGATTCGCGCGACCGACGATGCCGATATCGGCGGCGGGACCTTCGAGTGACAGGTCGCAGGTATAGGACTCGCCGTCTTCGATACGAAACCTGCCGGCGATCTTGTCGAAGCCGAATCCCTTGTTGAAAACGTCCCGGAAATCCAGGGACAGGCGACGCGGCAGTGCCGTCACACTCATAAGGCCGAACATGCGACCTGCCCCGGGTTCGACCTCCTCGAGTTGCCCGGCGCCGAATTCCACACTGACCTCGCCGTCGAGAGACTCGAGAAAATCGGCGCGCGGCCCACCCGAGAAGCCTATATCGAAGCCGACGGTCATCTCTTTACTGACGATTCCCGGCGCAAAGTCGAGGCGCGCCATGGTCGGTTCGACGTCGGTGCTCTTCAACGTGCCGCTGACATAGGTCCTGCTGCCGCTCGGGTCGGTCTGGTCGACGAGCCAGCGCCCTGTCGCGTCGATCCCGAACGTGTCGTCCTGTGTCACGATACTCGTGGCCTCGAGACCATCCGGTACGCGGCTGACCTGTGCATCTACGGCACCCAGGTTGCGTGCGCCGAGGGCAAAGTCATCAGTCTTGAGCGTTATTGGCGGCAAGGTCCTCGGGTCGAGGAATAAGTCGTCCTTGGGAGACACGTCGTCTCCGGGCAGATGCAGCCGCTGCATCTCCACGACCATGGCGCGTTCCGTGCCAAACTCATACGGCACGAATACCGAGCCCACGACATGCTCGCCTTCGATCTGGACGAGCCAGTCGCGCGCGCTGCGATCGACGCGCAAGTGATGCCCCTTTAGATGCTGGCCGACAGCGAACAAATCCTCGATGACGAGATCGATAGAGCGAATCCTCTCGGCCACACCGCTCTCCTCCTCGCCGCTGCGCGAAAGGGACAGCCAGTCATCCAGTCGCACGGTCGTGGTCGTTCCGCGTATGTGCAGGCCGCGGGTTTCCGCCGCTCGCATCACGTCTCCGCCCGCCGTGACGACGCCGCGATCCAGGTCCCAGGCTTCCTCTACCTTGTCAAACGCGACATTCCAGGCGATCTGATTCTCGGCGAAGCCTGCGCTCTCGATCCTTTCTCCGCTCTCCGCAAGGCGAATATCGCCGCGAATCTCAAGCGTCGAGCTTTCCGTCTTGCCGACGGGTTCCGGCAGCAGGATACCCATGCCCTCGAGGTCGGATTCGATCTGGATCGTGAACTGCGACTCGACGTCATCCCCGCCCTTGGGAAACAGGATGTGCGACTGGTAAGGTGCTTCTCCGCTAATCACGCCCTCGAGTGGCATCCCCAGTTCTTCGACAATTGCGGTAGCGGTCGCCACCCCTTGTGTTGTCGCGACGACGCTGAAGCGAGGGTCCTCCGACATGGACAGATCTATTGTCACGGGCTGGCCGAGGAACGTGGCACCGAGCGCCTCACTGGAGATGTCCTCGCGCTGGATCGTCAGCCCTCCAACCAGGTCGGTCACCTGCGGGCCGAAGCCCTCGATCTCGAGCGTGCCGTTGTTGCTTGCGAGACGCGCCGTGAAGTCGAAGGCCTTCGGATCGAGCAGCGGTACCGTCAGGCTGATGCCGAAGGTCGCGTCTCCGGTTACCGTTACGCGCTCGAGCTGACCGCCGAACACATCGGCGATAGGGCTCTGTGAGGTAAATGTCCGAATCGTGTCGAGCGTGCCGGTCGAGAATGCTTCCATCGACAGGATTGGCTCGCGCAGGTCGGCGATTTCGATACTGGCGTCGACAATTTGGTTGCCCATGTTCAGCGACTGGTTCTGCGTCGAATACAGCCGCGTCCTGTCGAGCACGACATCCATGGTCGTCTGATCCGACTTCGGCCAGTCGGGGTGGTAGTTGAACACGAGATTCCTGATCGTTGCCTCGATGAGGAAACGGCCTTCGTCGTTATCGAACGGAAACTTGTCCAGGGGACCCTTGAGGACTGTCGCACCTCTAGGGATCGAGCCGGCCTCGAACGCGGTCTGCAACCAGTCGCGGAGCTTGGGCTTCAGGAGACTAGCGGGTATGAAGTTGTTGACCTGAGCAAGGTCCCTGATATTCCAGGTACTCGCCAGATCGATTACCGGCGACGATCCGTCTGCTTCGATGGTCAGCTGCACATTGCTTTCGCTGTCGAACACGTCGTTCCTGATACGAATACCATCACTCAGAATAGTCGTGCGCGCGTCGCTGTGACGCCAGATGACGGTCCCTTCGGCGGACGTGATATCGAGTGGTCGATCGTAATACTTCGACAATTCGGCCGTGAGGTCGGTCGACTGTATCTCCAGCCGCCCACCGAGGCGATTGGCGCGTACCACGCCTGAGAAGCCGCGTACGCCCGGCCAGTTGCCTCGCTCGGCAATACCGACGCCGTCGAGACGAGCTTCGATGTCGAATCCCGGAGAATCCGACCCGATATCCGAGACAGTGGCGACAAGGTCCAGCACCACGCCCGTGGGATCAGTGTCTATCAACGTCTGCCCGTGCTCCGCCGCGAGCCAGGGTGAGAACAAGGCGAAATCATCCAGACGCAGATAGGATGCCCGCAAATCCAGCATGGCAACGCTGCCATCAGATTCCGTGCTGGTCTCGGCCCGCAGGGAAGCCTCTGGCCATACGTGCTCGGGCGTGGACAGTCGATACTCCTCGGTCGCGATTAGCCAGCCGTCCGCGTGCGAGATGTATTCGAAGCGTCCTTCCAGGTCGAACTGTTCGTTTTCCCGCATTGCGATGTCGACGAAATCGATGTCCATGCTCGCATTGCGCACCTGGCCCTCGGCATACGCCAGCGACAGGTCCAGGTCGCCTTTGCCCGAACTCAGTCGTCGATCTTCGGGCTGCAGTATCTGCGACCAGCCGGCGAGATCGGTATCGGGCGCATCGATCGTAATGTCCCAGTGACGCTCGTCTTCCGGTACGGTGAGCAGCTGTGTCGCGGACAACTCCAGCCGCCTGCCGAGGTCTTCGGGCAGCCGGATGTCCGAATCGAACGCGAGCCTGTTGTTGTCGATGCTGACAACCGCATTGACCACATCGAAGAACCTGGGCCGCTCGTCTCCCGGCTGCAGGAAGATGACCTCAATGTCCTCACCGACCACTACGACGTCTGAGAGGCCCTCTGTACCGGCAGTGCGCGGCAGCGTGAACGCATTCGCCGGGGTTCCCTGTAACCACCACTGACCGTCCTCTCGCTGCCGCAGCTCGACGCTCGTACCGCTGACGACGACACGATCGACCACGAGTTTGCGATCTACGAGCAGACGCGTCAGCGCGACACCCACGCGAACCTCGGCGGCGGCGATGACCCTTGCCTGCGTGCTCGGCCTGACGAGTTCCGTGTCGTAGAATTCCAGTTCCGGCCCGCTGAGGCCCCAGCGCGCATCCATACCCGAGAACTCGACTTCCATGCCGATCGCCGTGCTGGCCCAGCCCTTGATCTCTTCCTGGTATTCGGGCAACCGCGGCAGGAACAGTCGAAACAGCCCGACCGCGATCGCGAGCGCGATCACGATACCGGCCACCGTGTAGGCACCGAACTTGAGCAGACGTTGCAGGAAGGATTTCATGTCTCGATGCTTACGCCATGCCCTACATCAGCACGACGTCGAACTGATCCTGCAAGTACAGGGACTCGGTCTGCAGGCGTATGGACTTGCCCGATTGTTCTTCGAGTTCGGCCAGGCTGCGGGCCTGCTCATCGAGCAAGAGTTCAATTACGTCCTCGTGCGCCAAAACGCGCGCCTCGTCGAATTCGAACTGGCGCGACTGCCGGATTATCTCGCGGAAGATCTCGAAGCAGACCGTCTCGGCCGTCATCACGAAACCACGGCCGCTGCAACACGGACAATCCTCACACAGAACATGCTGCAGGCTCTCTCGATTACGCTTGCGCGTCATCTCGACCAGGCCCAGGGGCGAAACCGGTGTGATCTGGTGTCGCGCATGATCGCGCGCCAGCGATTGCTCAAGGACGTGCAGGACCTTCTCCCGGTGATCGGCTTCCTCCATGTCGATGAAATCGATGATGATGATTCCGCCGAGGTTCCTGAGGCGCAACTGGCGGGCAATCGCCACGGCAGCCTCGAGATTGGTACGGTAGATCGTCTCCTCGAGATTGCGATGTCCAACGTAGCCGCCCGTGTTGACGTCGACCGTGGTCATGGCTTCGGTCTGATCGAATATCAGGTACCCGCCTGATTTTAAAGGGATACTCCTGTCGAGGGAGCGCCGGATCTCGTCCTCGATACCGTGCAGGTCGAAAATCGGCCGGCGCCGCTTGTAGAGTTCGAGTTGCAGCCCGACATCGGGCAGGTAAGTATTCGCAAATTCCTGCATGGCTTCGAAATCCTGTTCGGAATCGACCAGTATGCGTTCTATGTCGCTGGTCACCATGTCCCGCAGGACCCGCAGGGGCAGCGACAAATCCTCGTGAACAAGTGTTTTTACACCGCTCTTGCTGCACTGTTCCTTAACGACCTCCCAGAGCCTAAGGGTGTATTTCAGGTCTGCGAGCAGAGTTTCCTTGTCGACACCTTCTGCAACGGTGCGCACGATTGCCCCGCAGTCGAGTTCACGTTCAGCGAGAATCTCCTCGACCATGGCGCGCAGCCTGTCACGCTCCTCCTCGCCCTCGATACGGGCTGAAATACCGACCGCATCGCTGCGCGGTAACAGCACGATATGACGCGACGGCAAAGTGATGAACGTGGTAAGACGCGCGCCCTTGTTGCCGAGCGGGTCCTTGACGACCTGCACCATGATATCGTCGCCTTCACGCACGAGCTCACGAATGTCAGGGACGTCGTCGGTACCTGTTGTCTGATTCCTTGCCGCGATATCCGAGGCGTGCAGGAAGGCCGTGCGCTCGAGGCCAATGTCGATGAATGCGGCCTGCATCCCGGGCAGAACGCGCAGCACCCGCCCCTTGTATATGTTGCTGATCAGTCCGCGACGCGCCGAACGCTCGATGTATGCCTCCTGCAAAACGCCGTTTTCGAGCAGTGCTGCGCGCACCTCGCTGGAGGTTACGTTGATCAGTATCTCTTCTTTCAGTGACTCATCAGTCATTATTTCGGGCTCATTCCTGGGTCATCTCCTGGCGGTCGCGGCAAGACGTCGATGCCGGCGTTGTGCAGTAGTCCAACGGTTTCGAAAATGGGCAGGCCTACGACTCCCGAGTAGCTGCCTTCGATCTTCTCGACGAAAACCCCGCCGATGCCCTGAATGGCGTAAGCTCCTGCCTTGTCGCAGGGTTCCCCACTTTGCCAGTATGCGCGCACCTCGTCCCGACCGATATCCCGAAACAGCACTTGTGTAACGCTCAGCGTCGTCTGCACGCCGCCAGGGCCGCGAACGGCAACCCCCGTGACGACAGAGTGGGTTCGGCCTGCAAGTCGCAGCAGCATCGACTCGGCGTCCTCTTCGTCCTTGGGCTTGCCCAGCACGGCGTCATCGATCACGACTGCCGTATCGGCGCCAATCACGACTTCATCATCTCCCGCGTCGACGGACAACGCCTTTGCCGCTGCCAGTCGCAACACCATGTCCTGTGGCGATTCCCCGGGGAGCGGCGTTTCGTCAACATCCCCGATCCTCAGGCCGAACTCGAGGCCGAGCGCTCTCAGCAGTTCGTGCCGACGCGGGGACGACGAAGCAAGAAACAGGTTCGGTTGCCGGGCCATATGCAGAATTCAGGCCCGGTGGTAAGGATGACCGCTCTGCAACGACCACGCGCGGTACAGTTGTTCGGCAACGAGCACGCGCGCCATGCCGTGCGGCAGCGTCAATGACGACAGCGACCACGTGTAGTCCGCCCGTTCGCGACAGGTGTCGGAGACGCCGTCGGGACCGCCAATGAGGAGACACAGGTCGCGGCCGTCGTTCTGCCAGTCCGCAAGTTTCGCTGCGAGCCCCTGGCTGCTGAGCTGTTTGCCGCGCTCATCCAGCAGAACGACCTGCTCGGCGTCCTGCAGTTTGGTAAGCACCTGTTGCCCCTCTGCCTCCATCGCCTGGCGGGACCTGTCATTCTTGTTGCGCCTCACGGTCGGAATCGTGTCGAGACGAAATTTCCACTCGCGAGGAAACCGCTCGGCATAGGTACCGAACGCATCATTCACCCACGCGGGCTGGCGATCGCCTACGGCAAGAAGTCGAATGTGCACGACCTAGCCGTCGGTGGCCGTCGCATCCCCGCCCGGGGAAATCGACCAGAGTTTCTCCAGGTTATAGAACTCGCGCACCTTTGGCAGCATGACGTGCACCAGCGCGTCCTGCAGGTCGAGCAAGACCCACTCGGCGCCGTCCTCGCCCTCGACCCCGACGGGCCGATGGCCCGCCTCCCTGGCTTTTTCAGTGACATTATCGACCAGCGCCTTGACATGACGATTGGAGGTGCCGCTGGCCACAATCATGTAGTCGGTCACGGTCGTCATATCGCGCACGTCGAGCCTGACGATGTCCTTCGCCTTGACGTCATCAAGCGCCTCAATCACCAGGTCACTGAGCTTTTCACTGTTCATACGCGGTTCTCATTCGTCTTCAAATCTCGCCTCCTAGGGAATAACAGCCACTTCTGTCGATCTCGTCCCGCACCGCATCGGGCATCAGGAATCTCGGGTCACGGCCCGCGGCGACGAGTTCGCGAATCTCGGTCGACGAGATCTCGAGCTGCGTTACCGCGTGGATATGAATGCGGCCATAGAGTTCCTTGTGCAGGTCCTCCACACGATGCGTGCCACGCTCCGCTATCAGCTCACCCAGCGGGCCAATATCCGGCGCTTTCCAGCCCGGACGATGCGCAACGACGATGTGTCCAATGCCGAGAATCTCGCTCCATCGATGCCACGTGTGCAAACCGAGGAATGCGTCCATACCCAGTATCAGACCTATCGAGCGCCGTGGAAATTCCCCGCGCAGCTCCGTCAGCGTATCAATCGTGTATGACGGTCCCTCGCGGGACAGTTCTCGAGCATCGGCGACAAACCCCTCCTGGCCCTCGAGCGCCAGCTCGACCATGCGCAGGCGTTCGGCGGCGGCGGCATATGTCTCGCCGCGATGCGGTGGATCACCGCAGGGCGTGAAATGCACGCTGTCGAAACGCAGCGCCTGCAGCATTTCGAATGCGGTTCTCAGGTGGCCGTAGTGAATCGGATCAAAAGTACCGCCGAAAACACCGAGGAGCCTCATGCGCGCGCCATTCCCACGACGATGTCGGTCGCCATTTGCCACGGGTCGCCGGCGCGCTGCCCTTTGGCCGCCGCGTCAGCCCGTCCCGCAACCTTGAGCATATGTTGGAAGTCGCCATGCTGGTGGCGGCTGATACAGCTGCGGACCAGCCCCTGCCTGTTACGCCAGACACCGTTCTTTTGCATCGCACCGCCCAGGTCGCCTCCCTGACGCACGGTGTCGTCGAGTGCGGAAAGCGTGCGCAGCTCGCGCGTCAGTGCCCACATTACGATCACCGGCTCGACGCCTTCGGCGCGCAGGCCGCCCAGGATCCTGACAGCACGAGGTGCATCTCCCGCCAGGGCCGCATCCGCGAGCTTGTAGACATCGTAGCGACTGCTGTTTGCTACAGCGTTGTCGACGTCTTCGGCACTCACTGGCCCTTCGCCGAGGAGCAGGCGCAGCTTCTCGATTTCCTGGCCGGCCGCCAGCAGGTTACCTTCGACACGATCCGCAATCAGCGTCACGGCATCGCGATCCGGATTGAGACCGGCGCTCCGCATACGATTCGCGATCCAGCCGGGAAGCTCACGAATGCCGATCGGCCAGATCTGCAGGGCAACGCCCTTCGCGTCGATCGCCTTCGCCCATTTCGAAGCGGCAGAACTCCGGTCCAGCTTCGGTGCCGTTACGATGAACAGGTTTTCGGGGCCCGATTGTTCGACCAGTTCGATGATCGCCTGGCCCCCGACACGCCCGGGCTTGCCGGTCGGCAGGCGCAATTCGATGATGCGTTGCTCTGCGAACAGCGACATATTGCTGCTGGCCGCGGTCAGCTGCGGCCAATCGAAACCCGTGGTCGCAACGTGCAGCTCGCGCATACTGAAACCTCTTGCGCGCGCAGTTCCGCGTATGGCATCGAGCGCTTCGTCGACCAGCAGGTGCTCGTCACCCGTAACGAGGTAACACGGGGCAAGGGATTTCTTTAGATGGGCCGAGAGCTGGTTTGCCTGGAGTTTCAAGCAAGCTGCTCCATGTTGATGGATTCGCCTTCGAGCAGCACGGGAATACCGTCGTTGACCGGGTAGACACGTTTTCCGTCGTCGGTCACGAGCGCCTCGTCGAGTGGCTCGCCGAGTCGCGTTCCCTCGTGATTGACGAGGCCGCCCTCGCCGATGGCCGCATTGACCTTCTCGAGCTTGTCTTTCTTGAGCAAAGACAGGCCCTTATGGCTGACCGGGCATCGCAGAATCGTCAATAGTCGCTTGTCCATGCACTTATTGTAGCGCCTCAATAGCCCTTCAGCACAGCCGCCAATTCGATATTGGCGCTCGATTCGGCCGCGTCGATCGCTGCCGGCAGATCCTCGCGCAGTGGTTTCCAGTGCTCTTCGAGCAGACGGCAACGCATCATGACCTTCACAGCGGGTGTCTTCTCGCCGTGCCGCAGCATATCGTGAACGTAATGCTGCGCGAAAAACAGCGCGTGATTCGGGTCCTCCCAGGCAAGCATACGGTTGAAGTACCACGCCCATGCATCGACCGGGTCCGGGTCGCTCGCGACCTGCTTGAAGATATGGTCGAAGCCACCGGCACGATTATCGCGGCTGATGAAGCCATACGCGTGATTCAGATCGTGTGTTCGCTGCTTCTCGAGATCGTCGTGGACGCTCTCGGCCGTCTTCTCGAGCGGCACCGGAATATCGACGTCCTCGATCAGGCCGTAGGGTTCGATCAGGCTGCCAACCAGGGAGAAAAAAGAGAACGACAGCAGCAACTGCACGAAATTGGCGAGCATCGTCGGCAGCATCTGTGCTTCCACTGACAGCCACGATGCGATAACGAGAAATGCCGTGGCCATCCAGAACGTCTGGCCGCACTGCTTTAGCAAGCGGTACAAGGCGACCGGGTTGAGACTCTGCAGCGGGGATTGCGTGATCGCGAGCACCGCGATCGACACGGGGAAAAAAACGCCGGCAAACAATACCGGCAGGATCGCCCAGGCCGTACCGAAGCGGTCGGCGGTCTCGACCGTGATGAATACGAGGAACAGGACGACAGGGACCGGAAACACGGTCCACGCGTTGCCGAACCAGCGGAAGATATCAATATCGGGGGTGTCCGGCGTCTTGCCCCTGGCACGCGCCTCGAGGACGATCATCTGGTAGCGAAACACGGCCGGCACCACGACGAACATCAGGAACAGCCCCACGACGATCATCAGGAACAGCCCCATGAGGCCCGGGAACGTCACCAGCGACAGGAGCAACCAGAAGACGACCAGTGGTACCAGGACAGCCGATTCGGTGACGGGGTAGGCCAGCGCCCGCAGGACGTCAATCGGTTTCATCGTCTTCTCGCACGGCATCGGGCACGGGGTCGTAACCCGATGCGCCCCAGGGATGGCAACGGCCGATGCGCCTGGTGGCGAGCCAGCTGCCACGCAGGACCCCGTGAACCTGCAGGGCCTCGATTGCATATTCCGAGCAGGTGGGCTGGAAACGGCAATTGCCGCCAAGCCAGGGCGAGACCGCAAGCCGGTAGAACTTCACGAGCCAGATTAGCGGCCGGGCCAGGAAGCGGCTCACTACGTTCGGCATCAGGCCGCCTGTAACGCCTCGGCTGCGAACCCGCGGATGGCTTTGAGCATCGACGACAGACCGTTGCTGCGTGTCGGACTCAGGTGGCTTTCGAGCTGCAATGCTTTCACGAAGTCCGGCGGGGTATCGAGGATGTCCTGCGGGTAGCGCCCGCTGTACAGCCGCAGCAGCAGCGCGATTAATCCCGAGACGATGGCCGCATCGCTGATCGCGCGAAAATGGAGTCGACCGTCTTCCTGCTCAGCGACGAACCAAACCTGGGACTGACAACCACGGATACGATTCTCTTCGTTCTTCAGCGCCTCGGGAAACTCGGGAAGCCGCCTTCCGAGATCGATCAGGTACTGGTAACGGTCCATCCAGTCGTCGAAAAAAGCGAACTCCTCGATGAGTTCCAATTGCGCGGTCTCCACCTCGTTGCTCATCATCAACCGCCCCGTCGCCAGATCGTGCCATCGCGGCCATCCTGGATCGTGATACCGGCCGCTGCAAGCTGGTCGCGTATCGCGTCGGCCTGCTCGAAGTCCCGCGCCTTCTTGGCCACGTTGCGCTTCTCGATGAGCACCTCGATTTCGTCCGCCGTTAACTCTCCTTCCGCGTGGCCGGAGAACCACTCCTCGGGATCGCTCGAAAGCAGGCCCATCAGATTTCCGGCTGCGTACATTTGCGCAGCAAGCGTCTCGTTCTCGCCGGGGTCGGTAGCCTTGTTGAGCTTGCGCGCGAGCGCGAAGAACTCGGCGAGCGCCTTCGGCGTATTGAGATCGTCTTCGAGCGCCGCGACGAGCGCCTCGGGCACTTCCGCTGCGGCGCGGGCCTCGTCGGATACCTCGATCCCCCGGACCGCTCCGTATAGTCGATCCAGCATCTTGCGCGCGGATTCGATGGTCTCACCCGACCAGTCCAGTGGCTGCCGGTAATGTGCACTCAGCAACGCCAGGCGAATCACTTCGCCCGGTACCGACTCGACGAGATCATGCACGAGCAGGACATTGCCCAGCGACTTCGACATCTTGGTCTGGTCGATGCTCAGGAATCCGTTGTGCAGCCAGTAACGAGCGAATGGAGCCCCATCGTGTGCACAGGCGCTTTGAGCGCATTCGTTTTCGTGATGCGGAAACACCAGGTCCTGGCCGCCTGCGTGGATGTCGATCGTGTCGCCGAGATGCTCCTCGGCCATTGCCGAGCACTCGATATGCCAGCCCGGGCGGCCCCGGCCCCATGGCGATTCCCAGCCGGGCAACTCCGGCGTCGAAGGCTTCCACAGCACGAAGTCCTGTGCGGCTTTCTTGTAAGGCGCCACCTCGACACGGGACCCCGCGATCATTTCCCGGAGATCGCGCTTCGACAGTTCACCGTAGCGCTCGTATGAATCCACGTTGAACAGCACGTGTCCCTCAGCCTCATAGGCAAAGCCGTTCTCGATGAGCTTTGCAATCATCGCGATCATCACGTCGATATGCTGCGTTGCACGCGGCTCGACATCGGGACGCCGTACGCCCAGCGCGCCCATGTCGTCGTTATACGCCTTGATGTATTTGGCCGTGATCTCGTCGATCGGCTTGCCCGACTCGATCGCAGCCGCGTTGATCTTGTCATCTACATCCGTGATATTGCGGGCGAACGTGAGCTTGAAATGGCGCCGCAGGACACGCGCCAGGAGATCGAATACGACCGCGGGCCGCGCGTTGCCGATATGCGCATAGTTGTAAACGGTCGGCCCGCACAGGTACATGGTCACCTCGCCCTCCCTGAGGGGTTCGAAGGGGACTTTCCTGCCCTGGAGCGTGTCGTGTAGCTGTATGGTCATGAAGTCTCTTGCCGGCCCGTAAAAAACGCAATCATAGCAATATTGCTGCTCGCAGCTACGATCGGTATTCTTCCGGGCCGCGAACAAATCTTTGAGGATTCCCAATGTCTGTCGTACCGGTCAGATTTCAAGACCGCAAGACCGTCGAACAGGTCGAGGAAAGCAATGATCTCGCTCCGAAATTCGACGACCGCGGTCTGATCACGGTCGCCACAACCGATGCCGGGTCGGGCGAGCTGCTCATGCAGGGCTACATGAACGCCGAGGCCCTGCGCCTGACAATCAGCACGGGCGAGGCGCATTACTACAGCCGCAGCCGCCAGGTTCTCTGGCACAAGGGCGCGACCAGCGGGCTCGTGCAGACCGTCAGGGAACTTCTTATCGACGACGACCAGGACTGCATCTGGCTGCGCGTCGACGTCGCCGGGGGCGCGAGCTGCCATGTCGGTTACCGGAGCTGCTTCTATCGCAAAGTACCGATCGGCAGCGACTTCGAGGCCAAGCAGTCCGACGGACTCGTGGAACTCGAATGGACGGAAACGGAAAAGGTATTCGAACCCGAGGACGTTTACGGCGACGCCCCGAATCCCACTATTCTCTGATCACCCGTTCAGGCACCACCCACCTCACCCAGCACACGCGATCGGCCAACATGTTCGTTGGCGGACTGTCTCGCTGCGCTCGCTTTATGTCCTGCCAACGAACATCTTGTCCGCTCGCTTGCGGTCCGTGACACGCACGATTGCGGCGAGCGCGGAGATGTCACACAAAGCGAGTTATCGAAGATTGTCCGAGCGACTGGGACATCTCCGTGATCGCCGCTGCCGTGAGGAGTATGGAAGGTATCCGAACGGGTGATCAGAAGCGGCCTTCAGCGTCGTGTCGACGCTTCTGCCGAAGCCTTTGTGCGGCGTGCTGCGGTTCCCGGTAAGCGATAGCCCGCGCCTGCAGCGCATATTCGATCGTACCTATCATCCACAGGAAATAGCCCATCAATTCGATGAACTCCTCGATCGCGAGCTTTATGATCCGCTGATAGGCATCGCCGAGAATCGACATCCAGAGCGGTTCATGACCCACAAGTCTCACGAATGCGAACAGGATAACCGCTCCCGCAAACAGGAACGTCAACCCGGGCGACGGCCAGATCCTCGCCAGCCCTATCTTCAGCCGCCGCCGGTGCCTGTAGGTATAAGCAATCAGCAAAGCACCGACAATAGCGACCAGCACCTGCCAGAGATTGTCGGCGATGAAACGATCGAGGAAGTAGTCGAGTTCGCGTATCAGGAACGCCAGCGCCAGACCGCCGAAACCGAAAGCGATGGGGCGTTGCGAAGGACAATACCGCGCGACCCACGCCATGATCGATCCACACACGGCAAGAATGATCGCCTGGATGATTTCGACCGGAGAAAACTCGCTCGTACCGTAGGCGTCGGTATCGGTTAGCACGATGTGCAGCTTGAGGCTGCCGGGCGACGCGATCTCCATCTGCGTCAATGCCCAGGTGATGAAGGCGACAGCAAGGAAGTAGAGGAGGTACCGGAACCAGACCATACGAGACTATACACCGCACGCCGGGACTATGATCTCAAGCTGTACGTGGGTGCCCCACTGGAATCAATAAGCTTATGATCCAGAAGAAAGTTTTTGACGTCATCGGCGTCGTCGGCGAACCACGCACGGGTACTCCCGAGGCGAAAACTGTAGCCCCAGGCATCCATGTCGCTCATGACGCGGTCGCGACCGACGCCGGGTATGCGGTCTGCCAGCAGTATTTGCAGGTAACACACTGCCGACTCCTCCAGGTCGTCACCGCCTGCATCACGATCGAGCGTGTCGCGACGCGCGGCCGTCATGCAGACTACGTGGCTGGTCTCGTGCAAGAGGGAGTGCACCGGTGTGTCGTTACGGACAAAGACCCGGTTACGAACGATGCCCGCCTCCGCCTCGCCCCAGAAACTGCCGGGTATGGGCACATCGTCGTCGCAGAATACGAGTTCCAGGCCGTAGCGGTGTAGCAGGGACACCAGCGATGCGACCGGTATGTCCCCGACCAGCAGCATGGGACCCTACAGCGTCGAGATCTGCTTGAGCACGATGCGCACGAGGTCATCAACGCAGGCATCGCGCAACAGTGCCTCTTCACGAGCTTTGCCGAGGACGAGCAGTTCGTCGTAGGTATAGTCACGGGTCACAGTCAGGTCCTGTGCTTCGAGAAGCCGCTCGGTGCCGCTATCGACTCTGTACTGGATCGTGTAATACACCTCGTATTCGGTTGGCACATTGCGCGCCGACACCGACAGCACGCGCTGGTCGGTATCGTCGAATGTTATCGAGAATGTAGCCGTCGCTTCGGCGAGCGAGTCGACGACATCGACGCCCGATGTCTCCAGCTGCAGTCGCAGCTCGCGATAAAACAGGCTATGACGGTCCTCGGTCGCGATGTAGGTGCGCTGCATCTCCCCGGGTGTCGTGAGCGTGCCCTGCATGTGAAACCCGCAGGACGAGAGCAACGCGGCGACCGCGATCGCGAGAAATCTAGACAACGATATTCACCAGCCTGCCCGGCACGACGATGACTTTGCGGATGTCATTGCCATCGATGAAGCGCTGTACGTTGGCATCGGCGACAGCAAGCTTTTCGATTTCCACCTTGTCGGCAGCGGCCGGCACCGCGACCCGCGCACGCAGCTTGCCGTTGACCTGGACGACCATCTCGATCAGCTCCATTTCCAGGGCCGATTCGTCGACCTGCGGCCATGACTGATCGATGAGCGGCGTCGAATGCCCGAGCTTCTCCCACAGGGCATGACAGATATGTGGCACGATCGGCGACAACATCAGAACCACCGCCTCGAGCGCTTCATGTTCCACCCCGCGGCCCGCTTCGGACTTGTCGTCCGAACGATTGACGGCGTTGAGGAGTTCCATCGCGGCCGCCACGGCCGTGTTGAAGCTGCTGCGACGCCCGATGTCGTCACTGATCTTTGCAATCGTCTGGTGAGTCTTGCGCCGCAACGATTTCTGGGCATCGTCCAGGACATCGGCTTCAATCCTGACCACAGGGCCGGCCGCTACGTGCTCGTCGACCGCAGTCCAGAAGCGCTTCAGGAAGCGGAAGCTGCCCTGCACGCCGTCGTCCGACCACTCCAGTGCCTGCTCGGGCGGCGCCGCGAACATCATGAACAGGCGCACGGTATCGGCGCCATATTTTGCGATGAGTTCCTGTGGATCGACCGTGTTGCCCTTGGCCTTCGACATCTTGGCGCCGTCCTTGAGCACCATGCCCTGGGTCAGCAGGTTCTCGAACGGTTCAGAGACATCGGTCAGCCCCTCGTCGCGCATCACGCGCTGGAAGAACCGCGAGTACAGGAGATGCAGGATGGCGTGCTCGATACCGCCCGTGTACTGGTCCACGGGCGTCCAGTAAGCTGCGCGCTCGTCGAGCATCGCCTTATCGTTGTCCGGGCACGCATAGCGCGCGAAATACCAGGACGACTCGACAAACGTATCGAATGTATCGGTCTCGCGGCGCGCGTCTTTGCCACACTGCGGGCACTTGACCTCATAGAATTCGGGCATTTCGCGCAGCGGCGAACCCACGCCCGTGAACTCGACGTCTTCGGGCAAGACGACGGGCAACTCGTTCTCGGGGACAGGCACCGCGTCGCAGTCGTCGCAATAGATAATCGGGATCGGTGCGCCCCAGTAGCGTTGTCGCGACACCCCCCAATCCCGCAATCGATAGTTCACCGCACGCCTGCCACGACCCGTTGCCTCGAAGTGATCAGCGATCGCATTGAGTGCGCCATCGAAATCGAGGCCGTCGTACTTGCCGGAGTTGACGAGCACCCCTTTGTCGACGAATACGGCCTCTTCGATATCGATCTCGGAGCCGTCGGCAGGACCGATAACCTGCTTGATCGGAATACCGTGCTTCTTGGCAAACTCCCAGTCACGTTCGTCGTGCCCGGGCACGGCCATGACAGCACCTGTGCCGTAGCTCATGAGCACGAAGTTGGCGACCCATAGCGGCACGTCTTCGCCGGTCAGCGGATGCACGGCCGAGATGCCGAGCGGCATTCCCTTCTTTTCCATCGTCTCGAGCGTGGCTTCGGCTGCATCGGTCTGCATGCATTCTTCGATGAACGCCGCGACCTCTGCGTCGTCCGTCGCGGCTTTGGCCGCTAACGGGTGTTCAGCAGCGACCGCCATGTACGTCACGCCAAGCAGCGTGTCGGGCCGTGTGGTGTAAACCGTTAACGGCTCGTCCTCCCCCGCAACCTCGAACGACAGCTCCACACCTTCCGAACGTCCGATCCAGTTACGCTGCATGGTCTTGACCGAATCCGGCCAGCCGGGCATGCGATCGAGTTCGTCGAGCAATTCGTCGGCGTACGCCGTGATCTTCATGAACCACTGCGGGATCTCGCGGCGCTCGACGAGGGCATCGGAACGCCAGCCGCGGCCATCGATGACCTGCTCGTTGGCGAGCACGGTCTGGTCGACAGGATCCCAGTTCACGACGGAATTCTTGCGATAGACGAGTCCCTTCGCGAACATCTTCGTGAACAACCATTGCTCCCAGCGATAATATTCGGGACGGCAGGTGGTTACCTCGCGGCTCCAGTCGTACGCATACCCCAGCCGATTGAACTGGCCGCGCATGTCCTCGATATTGTCGTACGTCCACTTCGCCGGTGGCACGCCGCGCTGTATCGCAGCATTCTCGGCAGGCATGCCGAAAGCGTCCCATCCCATCGGTTGCAGCACGTGCTTGCCCTGCATGCGGTGGTAGCGCGCGATTACGTCACTGATTGTGAACACCCTCACATGCCCCATATGCAGCTTGCCGCTGGGGTACGGGAACATCGTCAGGCAATAGAATTTTTCCTTGTCCGGATCTTCGTCGACCTCAAAACTGCGCGCGTCGGACCAGTGCTGCTGCGCGTCACGCTCAACGATTTCGGGCTTGTACGGGGTGCTCATGGGTGTCGATTTGCTGTCTGCTGCTGAAAAAAAGCAAGCCTACAGGATCAGGTCGTCTATAGGCCAGCGCGGCTGCGCATCCAGGAAATGAAGAGGATCGCGAGACAGAGCCCGATGATAGCCCAGTTCCCCATCGTGGAATAAGGCGTCGAGCCCTTGCGCGGCTCCACATCGGCCGTCATGAACTCGGCCTCGAATTGCCTGCCAGTCTGCAGGAGCTCGCCGCCCGCCCCGATGAAGGCGCTGATGCCCGTGTTGGTCGAGCGTATTGCATACCGACCGACTTCGAGTGCCCGCATCCTCGCAATCTCGAGGTGCTGGTGGGGTGCTACAGAGTCCCCGAACCAGGCATCGTTACTGACGTTAATCAGCAGCGTCGCTTCCGGAAACGCGTAGAGCTGCTCGGCCCCGTAGGAATCCTCGTAGCAAATCGCGACAGCCAGCTTCGCGCCATTGGTCGCGACCAGCAGCGGCTGCACGGCGGCACCCGGGGAGAGGTCCGAATGCGGCAGGTTCTGCATTTTCATCCACTTTCTGACGCTGTCCGGCACCGGAAAGTACTCGCCGAACGGGACGAGGTGCCGTTTGCGATAGGCCTGGCGCTCCGGGCCGCCAAGGATGAAGACACTGTTGTAGATACGGCCTTCTACGCTGCGTTCATAGCTGCGCTCGAGTATGCCGAAGACGACGCTCTGCCCGTTCTTGCGAGCGTCGGACTCGATGACGGCCAGGTAACTCTCGACCTGGTCGTCCACGGCGGGAATGGCGACCTCCGGCCAGAGTACGATGTCACTGTCGGGAACACTCAGCGTAGCGCTGCGGTAGTACTCCATGATGGGCTGCAGCTGGGTTCTATCCCATTTCTTGTCCTGGGAGACGCCGGCCTGGGCGATCGTGACACGCATCGGGTCGCCGGCGGGCTCAGTCCAGTCGATCGTGGACAGGGCACCGCCGATCATCCATGGCAGGATCAGGGCGACCAGCCCGATCAGGCGCAGCCGGCCCGCCGCCATTAGCGCCGTGATTATCCCCGCCAGGCTGAGCAGCAACATGAAAGAGACGCCATAGACGCCGAGCAAGGGCGCCCAGCCCGCCAGCGGCGAATCGATTTGTGCGTAGCCGAGCGCCAGCCAGGGAAAGCCCGTGAATATCCAGCCGCGCAACCATTCGATGAATACCCAGGCCGCCGGGGCAATCAGCAACGTCAGCGCGGGTTCGCCGTGAGACAGCCGGCTTATCAGCCAGCCGGAGGCCGAGATCAAGGCCGCCATGACCAGCGACAGCCCGACCATCAGGAATAGTGCAATCCACAGATCAGCGTTACCGAAGACATGGACGGAAATGTAGATCCAGTAGGTGCCCGTAAGAAACATACCCAGGCCGAACCAGAATGCGTGCGCGGCCGAGTCCCGCGGTGACACCGTCAGGCAGACGAACAGCAGCGGTACGACGAACAGCGGCGCCAGCAGCGACCAGCCGAACGGCGCAAAGCCAAGCGGCATCGCACAACCCAGCACGAAAGCCACGAGACGCGTGAGCCTGGGCCGATCCGCGGGGAGCAGATAGATAAAGTGCCGGTCTTTCGCCACTCGCGCTACTCGCCGTGTCGCTGCACTTGCAGCGCATCGATACGCCGCTTGTCGGCCTTGATGACCGCGAACTCGAAGCCACCGAAATCGACTTTCTCACCACGGCGCGGCAATCGTCCGAGTTCGTGCATTACGAGGCCGCCAATCGTGTCGTATTCCTCGTCGTCGAGCGCGCAATCGAAATACTCGTTGAAATCTTCGACCCGCGTCAGGGCCCGAACGGCAAAGCTCGGCTTCCCGTTGCGATCGCCGTCGGGACGGATGAACTCCGCCTCTTCCTGATCGTGCTCGTCGTCGATCTCGCCCACTATTTCCTCGAGCACGTCCTCGATCGTGAGCAGGCCGGCCACGCCGCCGTATTCATCGACGACAATCGCCATGTGGTTGTGGCTGGCGCGAAACTCCTTGAGCAGCGCGTTAAGCCGCTTGGATTCGGGAATGACCGCGGCAGGACGCAGCAGTTTCCGGATCGTGACTTCCCTGGCCGCGTCGCTGCCGAAATAGCGCAGCAGGTCCTTGGCCAGCAGGATGCCGAGCACCTCGTCGCGGTCTTCGCCAATAACCGGGAAACGGGAATGGCCGGACTCGACGATCAGGGCGAGTATCTCGTCGAACTCGTTCTCGATATCGATGACCACCATCTGCGAGCGCGGCACCATAACGTCGCGCACCTGGGTCTCGGATACCTCGAGAACGCCCGAGAGCATGCTTTTCTCTTCGGCATCGAGTTCGACTTCGGACTGGATAAAGGTCTGGATCTCGTCGCGGCTCCAGGGTTCACCCTTGAAGGCACGCTTGATTCGCGCAACCAGTCCGGGTGCACCAGAGCCGCTGGTACTGGGAGGTTTGTCGTTCATAACCTGTGATTCTATCTCTATCTACCGAGACTCTCCATAAGGGTCCGGGAGCCCGTATTGCTTCAGGGTCTGCGTCTCCAGCCCTTCCATTGCCGCCGCTTCACTATCGTCCCCGTGGTCATATCCCAGCAGGTGCAGGGTTCCGTGCACGAGCATATGCGCCCAGTGATCGGCGGCGGGCTTACCCTGCTCATCGGCCTCCTGGCTCACGATATCCGCGCAAACGACGAGGTCACCAAGAACCACCGCCGCCTCGGGCGGCAATCCCGCAACCTCGCCGGCAGGAAAAGACAACACGTTGGTCGGCTTGTCCTGCTCACGGTAGTCGCGATTCAACGCCTGTATTTCACTCTTATCGACCACGCGCACGGATAATTCAGTACCCGCGTCAAATTCCCGGCCCGTCGCCAGCAGCGCGCGGGTGACCCAGGTCGCAATCTCCGAGTTCGAGGGAATTTCTTTGTTATCGCAGGCAACCTGGACATCGACCACGAACGCGTCATCCGGCTTCACGTGGCCTGGTCAGCCTGCCCTGTCATTGTCTTCGTAGGCTTTCACAATCCGCTGCACGAGCTCGTGGCGCACGACATCCTTGCGAGTGAAGTTAGTGAACGCGACACCCTTGACGCCATCGAGTACCTCGGTGGCATTCTTGAGTCCCGATTGCTGTCCGGACGGCAGATCGATCTGCGTAATGTCACCCGTTACGACGGCACGCGAGCCGAAGCCTATGCGCGTCAGGAACATCTTCATTTGTTCCACGCTCGTGTTCTGCGCCTCGTCGAGAATGACGAAAGACTCGTTGAGCGAACGTCCGCGCATAAACGCGAGCGGCGCGATTTCGATGACGTTGCGCTCGATGAGACGCGTAACGCGTTCGGCGCCAATCATGTCGTAGAGCGCATCGTACATCGGCCGCAGATAGGGATCGACTTTCTGCGACAGGTCACCGGGCAGGAAACCGAGTCGCTCGCCGGCTTCGACCGCCGGACGGACCAGCACGATGCGCCGCACTTGCTCGTTCTCGAGGGCATCGACAGCACATGCGACGCCGAGGTAGGTCTTGCCCGTACCCGCCGGCCCGATGCCGAAAGCAAGATCGTGCTCCTGGATGTTCCTGAGGTACGCCGTCTGGTTCGCTCCGCGCGGCCGAATGAGCTTGCGGCGCGTCTGAATGCCGACGACCTGGCCGCCATTTTCTTCACTGTCGTTCGTCGCTGCATCGACATCGGTCATGAAAGACTCCTGCAACAGCATGTGTACTCGCTCCGGATCCAGTCGTTCGCTGCCGGTCATCTCGAACAACGACAGCAACACGTCACCGCCAACTTCGGCGGCGCCTGGCGTACCTGTTACCCGGAAGCGATTTCCACGACTGGCAATTTCGACATCGAGTCGGCGTTCGATCTGCCGCAAGTGTTCATCAAACTGGCCGCAAAGATTTGCAAGGCGACTATTATCGGCGGGCTCGAGGACTACGTCCCGAGAAATCTGGACAGCATTCAAGATCTGTATTCAAAACCTCTGTGCAGGAAACTGCCTGCCTGGGCGACAGGTATGGCGCGAGACCGCGTGGATGGCCTGGCATAAAATCTATCAGGGCAATAGATCATTGAATAACAGATTACCCTGAAGCGCGCGCCTTTGGAAGTGCGAGTCGACCGCGTAAGGAATTTGGCAAGGCTTCCGTAATGAGAACGTCAACAAACTCGCCGATCAGCGACGCATCGGCATCAAAGTTCACCCATCGATTGTTCTCGGTTCGTCCCGCAAGCTGTGAGTCGGCTTTCTTCGATATTCTCTCAACGAGCACCCGCTGTGTCGTGCCGACCATGGCCTGGCTTATCTCGAGCGCCTGTTGGTTTATGCGCGCCTGCAGTATCTGCAAACGCTGTTTCTTCACGTCCATTGGCGTGTCGTCGGCAAGGCTTGCGGCCGGCGTACCGGGACGTGCGCTGTAGATGAAACTGAAGGACTGGTCGAAGCCAACGTCGGCCACGAGGTTCATGAGCGCTTCGAAGTCCTTGTCGGTTTCGCCCGGGAAACCGATGATGAAGTCCGAGGACAGCGAAATACCCGGGCGTGCCTCACGCAACTTCCGGATCTTTTGTTTGTACTCGAGAATCGTGTGGCCGCGTTTCATTGCAGCGAGCACGCGGTCGGAACCATGCTGCACGGGCAGGTGCAGGTAACTCGCGAGCTTCGGCACCTCCGCGTAGGCCTGGATCAGGCTGTCCGTAAACTCCACGGGATGTGATGTCGTAAAACGAATGCGCTCGATGTTCTCGATGGCGGCCACGTAATAGATGAGCGTCGCGAGGTCCGCGATCTCCCCATCGTGCATCGGCCCACGGTAGGCATTCACATTCTGGCCGAGGAGGTTCACTTCACGGACCCCCTGCTCCGCAAGGGTCGCTACCTCCGCGATAACGTCGTCGAACGGCCGACTGATCTCTTCGCCGCGCGTATACGGCACGACACAAAAACTGCAGTACTTGCTGCAGCCTTCCATGACCGAGACGAACGCCGTGGGTCCCTCGGCGCGCGGTGCGGGAAGACGGTCGAACTTCTCGATCTCCGGAAACGAGATGTCGACGACGGGCTTAGCGGCGGCGGCGGCGATGAGTTCCGGAAGCCGGTGCAGGGTCTGCGGGCCGAAGACGACGTCGACGAACGGCGCGCGTTGCGTGATACCCTCGCCTTCCTGGCTCGCGACGCAGCCGCCCACACCGATCTTGACGTCCGGGTTCTTTTCCTTGAGCAGGCGCCAGCGACCCAGTTCGGAAAAAACTTTCTCCTGCGCTTTCTCCCTGATCGAGCACGTGTTCACGAGCAACAGGTCGGCATCGTCGGGCGAATCGGTCAGCTCGTAACCATGCGACTCACGAAGTACGTCCGCCATCTTCTCCGAGTCGTACTCGTTCATCTGGCAACCCATTGTCTTGATGTACAGCTTCAACGAATGAATCCCATGCTTTCCAGTTTGACGAGTATACGGTGCGCCGCGAGGTCCGGCGAAATGTCGGCCGTGTCGATGACCATTTCGGCGTTCTCGGGCACCTCGTAAGGATCGCTGATGCCTGTGAACTCCTTGATCTTGCCGGCACGCGCCAGGGCATACAGGCCCTTGCGATCGCGTTCCTCGCAAATGTCCAGCGCCGTCGACACGTGAATCTCGACGAACCCGCCTACGGGCTCGACGGCCTCACGCACCTGGCGACGAGTCGCAGTATACGGTGCGATCGGCGCACAAATCGCTATGCCGCCGTTCTTGGTGATCTCGCTGGCCACGTAGCCGATGCGACGAATGTTGAGATCGCGGTGCTCCTTCGAGAAACCGAGTTCGCTCGAGAGGTTCTTCCTGACGATATCACCGTCAAGCAGGCTGATCTGCCGGCCGCCGATTTCCATGAGCTTTGACATGAGTGCGTTGGCGATCGTGGACTTGCCCGAACCGGACAGGCCCGTAAAGAACACGGTGAAACCCTGCTTGTGGCGCGGCGGGTGCGTGCGTCGCAATTCTTCGACGACTTCCGGAAACGAGAACCAATCGGGAATCTCGAGACCCTCCTGCAGGCGGCGACGAAGTTCGGTACCCGAGATATTCAGCGTATTGTCGTCATCGGTAGCCTCGTCGATCGGGATGTACTGCGCCTTGTTTTCGGCATAGACCATCATGCGGAACGGCACCATCGAGATATCTAGTTCCTGCTCGTGTTCCTTGAGCAATTCCTGCGCGTCGTAGGGTCCGTAGAAGTCCTCGCCTTTGGAGTCCTTGCCCGGACCCGCGTGATCGCGCCCGACAATGAGGTGCGTACATCCGTAGTTCTTGCGGATGATCGCGTGCCACAGGGCCTCGCGTGGGCCTCCCATGCGCATCGCCAGCGGTAACAGCGACAGCGACGTGGTCTGTTCGGGATAGTGCGCGAGGATGTGCTCGTAACAGCGCACGCGCGTGTAGTGATCCACATCACCGGGCTTGGTCATGCCGACGACGGGATGGATCAGCAGGTTGGCCTCGGACTCCCTCGCCGCGAGCTGCGAAATCTCCTGGTGCGCACGGTGCATCGGGTTGCGGGTCTGGAATGCCACGACCTTGCGCCAGCCGAGCTTCTTGAATCGATCGCGCATCTCGGACGGGCTGTCACGCAGGTGCTTGAAATCGTAATGCGTCGGCGCCTCGATTCCGCTGAGTTTGCCGCCCACATAGACTGAATTGGCAATGTTGTTGAGATAATGCACGGCCGGATGCAGCTCGTCCGTGGTACCAAACACGCCTTCGGCCTCGGCCGCCTTGTCGGGTGTCCAGATGTCCCCGACCTCGAGCGTCGCGAGAATCACACCCTCGAGATCTCGCAGAGCAATCTTGTCACCGGACTTGATCGTGGCAGCGAATTCTTTGCTGACATCCAACGTGATCGGTACCGGCCAGAGCACGCCACTCGTCAAGCGCATGCCATTGACGACCGCGTCGTAGTCGGCTTCGTCGAGAAATCCCTCGAGCGGCGAAAAGGCCCCGTTGAGTACCAGTTCGATATCGCAGAGCTGGCGCTCTGTCAGGTCCCAGGACGCATAGTCCTGTGCCGCCTTCTTCTCGGCCTCGGCTTCATCCGCGCCGAGATAGAGGTTCCTGAGCTCCCCACCGTGAGGCTCTTTGTACGCACCCATTTTGTAGTTACCTGTTGGCTAAATGTAGAGAGCCGCGCAGGCTTATATCGCTCCGCGCGGCTCGGTAATCAAATTGGCGAATGCCTCGCCTAGAACGGGATATCGTCGTCGAAGTCATCCGGTCCCGGTTGCGGGGGCGCACTGCCACCACCGCCCTGGCCACCGCCGCCCTGGCCACCACCACCCTGGCCACCGCCACCCTGGCCGCCGCCGAAGTTGCCTCCGCCGCCACCGCCACGTCCGCCGAGCATCTGCATTTCGTCTGCGATGATCTCAGTCGTGTAACGGTCATTGCCGTCCTGCCCCTGCCACTTGCGGGTACGCAGCTTGCCTTCGATGTAAACCTGCGAGCCCTTACGCAGGTACTCGGCGGCGATCTCGGCCAGGCGATTGAACATCGCCACGCGATGCCACTCGGTGCGGTCCTTCTGTTCGCCCGTCTGCTTGTCTTTCCACGACTCGTTGGTCGCGACCGTGAAATTGGTAACAGCCGCGCCACTCGGCATATAGCGCGTCTCGGGATCCTGCCCGAGGTTACCAACGATAATGACTTTGTTTATTCCGCGGGCCATTTTGGTCCCCTGTCTGTGCTTTGATGTCGACGCCCGCCGCCATGGCGGCGAGGGGGGACTATTGTAGAGCCTGCCCGGGCAAAAGCTAGCCCGATTTCTGTCAGATTAACGACGAAATCGGCCGAAACCCTGCAACGCGAGCCAGATGCCCGCCAGCAGCGCACACACGAAGAAAACGTCGGTGGGCCGGCCTTGCCCGAGGAATCGGCCGCCGATCAGTCCGCCCGTGAAGGCCCCGAGGAACTGTGCGCTCGAAAAGACACCGAGGGATGCCCCGCGCACGTCATCGTCCGCGAGTATCGAGAGGCGCGCGGGTAGCCCGGCCTCGAGAAAGTTGAAGCCCCCGAAGTATGCGACGAGTGCCAGGAACACGGGGATCACGGAAAAGCCAAGAAACGTCAGCGCGAGCTGCGCGCCGAGAATCAGCACGACGGCGATGCCGATCAGCCGCCCTCGCCCCTGGTGGTGGTCCTGCATGATCATGGGCACCGTGATCACGAGCGACAGCAATAGCGCGCCCACGTACATCTTCCAGTGCTCGCTCAAGGCCATCTCGAGACGATCATTGAGCATGAACGGCAGAGCGACGAACGTGGCCGTCATGATCGTGTGCAGCAGGAACACGTAGAAATCGATGCGCAGCAGATCGGCGCGAAACGCGGGTACCAGGCTCCAGCTTTGCGGCTGCTCGGGGCGTGGTATGTCGGGCAGCAAGCTGAGCAGTGCGCCGGCCACTACGGTGAGCGCGGCCCCTAACCAGAACAGCGCCGGCACGCCGAAACGGGCAGCTATCAGTGGCCCCGCAACCATCGCCACCATGAAGGACAGGCCTATCCCGATACCGAATACGGCCATCGAACGCGTCCTGACCTGCTCGCGGGTCGCATCCGAAATTAGCGCCGTCAACGTCGCCGAGATCGCGCCGGCGCCTTGCAGCAGGCGGCCCATGATGACGCCATAGATAGTGTCGCTGAGCGCAGCGGTAATGCTGCCGGCGGCGAAGACCGCGAGGCCCAGCAGGATGACCGGAATTCGACCGACCCGATCCGAGAGGGCCCCCAGGGGCACCTGGAACCCGGCCTGGGTCAGGCCGTATGCACCTACAGCCAGGCCTATCAGGAGCGGGGTCGCGCTTTCGAGACCGGCCGCATACAGCGACAGCACGGGCAGCAACGCAAACAGGCCGAACATGCGGATCATCGAGATCACCGCAACGACGCCGACCGAGCGGCGCTCGGACGCCTGCATTGCGACGCTCGCGTCCGGGGTTTCTGTTGTCACTGGCAAGGTTCCTTTGCGCCGACGATGCGCGGCGGCGTATATTAGCAGGTTGTTCGCCCAACCCTGAATCCTTGCTATGAAGTCGATCGACATCCGTGGTGCACGGACCCACAACCTGCGCGATCTCGATATCAGCCTGCCCCGCGACAAGCTGATCGTGTTCACGGGCCTGTCGGGTTCGGGGAAGTCATCGCTTGCGTTCGACACGATCTATGCCGAAGGCCAGCGCCGCTACGTCGAGTCCCTCTCGGCCTATGCGCGCCAGTTCCTGTCGATGATGGAGAAGCCGGACGTCGATCACATCGACGGATTGTCGCCGGCAATCTCGATCGAACAGAAGTCCACGTCACACAATCCGCGCTCGACCGTCGGCACCGTGACCGAGATCTACGACTACCTGCGCCTGTTGTATGCGCGTGCCGGCACGCCGCGCTGCCCCGACCACGACATCACGCTGGAAGCGCAGACGGTGAGCCAGATGGTCGATCACGTGCTGGAGCTACCCGAGGGCACCCGGCTGATGCTGCTCGCCCCGGTCGTCGCGGATCGCAAGGGCGAGCACGTGCAGCTCATGGCAGACCTGCAGGCACAGGGATTCATTCGCGCCCGCATCAACGGCGAGATCTACGAACTCGACCAGCCACCCGAACTCGATCTGCACAAGAAGCACAACATCGATGCGATCGTGGATCGATTCAAGGTAAAGGAAGACATTCGCCTGCGGCTGGCCGAGTCGTTCGAGACCGCCCTGCGCCTGGCCGACGGCGTCGCCCGCATTGCTTACATGGACGACGATGACCAGGAGGAGATCGTCTTCTCGGACCGATTCGCCTGCAACATTTGCGGTTACAGCCTGACCGAACTCGAGCCGCGCCTGTTCTCGTTCAACAATCCGAGCGGCGCGTGCCCGGGCTGCGATGGCCTGGGCGTGAAGCAATTCTTCGACACCGATCGCGTCGTCGTCAATCCGTCCCTGTCACTGGCGGGCGGCGCGATTCGAGGCTGGGATCGCAAGACGACTTATTACTACCAGATGATCCAGAGCCTCGCGGCGCATTACGACTTCGATATCGAGACGCCGTTTAACGAGCTGCCGAAGAAACTGCAGAAGGTAGTGCTGTGCGGCAGCGGCAAGGAGAAGATCGAGTTCTTCTACGCCAACTCGCGGGGTATGCAGATCAAGAAACTGCATCGCTTCGAAGGTGTGCTGCCCAATCTCGAGCGTCGCTACCGCGAAACCGAGTCGGGCGCCGTGCGCGAAGAGTTGACGAAATTCCTCAACAGCCAGGCGTGCCCGGATTGCAGCGGCACGCGCCTCAACGAGGCGGCGCGGCACGTGTTCGTCTGCGATCGATCCCTGCCCGAAATCACGAGCCTGTCGGTCGGCGATGCGAGATCGTTTTTCGCCCAGCTTTCGCTCGACGGCTGGCGTGCCACCGTAGCCGACAAGATCGTCAAGGAGATCAGCGAACGCGTCGGCTTCCTGTCCGACGTCGGGCTCGACTACTTGTCGCTCGATCGCAGCGCCGAAACGCTATCGGGCGGCGAGGCCCAGCGCATCCGGCTGGCGAGCCAGATCGGTTCGGGACTGGTCGGTGTCATGTACATCCTCGACGAGCCCTCGATCGGTCTCCACCAGCGTGATAACCAGCGGCTTCTCGGCACGCTCACGCACCTGCGCGATCTCGGCAATACCGTGATCGTCGTAGAACATGACGAAGAGGCGATCCTGTCTGCGGATCACGTTATTGACCTCGGTCCCGGCGCCGGCGTTCATGGCGGCCAGGTCGTCGCGGCGGGCACGCCCGATGAAATCCAGAAGGAAGCGCGGTCGTTGACGGGCCAGTACCTGTCGGGCAAGCGCGCGATTGCGGTGCCGGACTCACGCACACCCGACGATCCCGAGCGGCAGATAGCGGTCATCGGCGCCACGGGCAACAACCTCAGGAACGTCGAGGCGTCGATTCCGGTCGGCCTGATGACCTGCGTTACGGGTGTGTCGGGGTCGGGTAAGTCGACGCTCATCAACGACACGCTCTACAAAGCCGTGGCCGAGGAGATCAATCGCGCCAGCCGCAACCCGGCGCCACACGATGAGATTCGCGGGCTCGAGCATATCGATCGGGTCATCGACATCAGCCAGAGCCCGATCGGCCGCACTCCGCGTTCGAATCCGGCCACCTACAGCGGCCTGTTCACGCCGATCCGCGAACTGTTCGCGGGCACCCAGGAAGCTCGGTCACGCGGCTACATGCCGGGCCGATTCAGCTTCAACGTCAAGGGCGGACGCTGCGAGGCCTGCCAGGGCGATGGCGTCATCAAGGTGGAGATGCACTTCCTGCCGGACGTCTACGTGCCCTGCGACGTCTGCCGGGGACAACGCTACAACCGCGAGACGCTCGAGATACGCTACAAGGGCAAGAATATCCACGAAGTGCTCGAAATGACGGTCGAAGACGCCGCCGAGTTCTTCCGCAATGTGCCCGTGGTAGCGAGAAAGCTGCAGACACTGATGGACGTCGGCCTGACTTACGTTCGCCTTGGGCAGAACGCGACCACGCTATCGGGCGGTGAGGCACAGCGCGTGAAACTCGCCAAGGAACTGTCCAAGCGCGATACGGGCAACACCTTGTACATACTCGATGAGCCGACAACGGGCCTGCATTTTCACGACATTGAACAGCTGCTTGGCGTATTGCACCGGCTGCGGGATCACGGCAACACGATCGTCGTTATCGAACACAATCTCGACGTGATCAAGACCGCCGACTGGGTTATCGACCTCGGGCCTGAGGGCGGCGACGGTGGTGGCCGTATTATCGCAACCGGTACGCCGGAGAAGGTCGCAGCGACCAAAGGATCATTTACCGGCGAATACCTGAAACCGCTGGTCAAACGCAGCCGCAAATCGAGCGGCAGCGCCGCTGTCGGTGCGTAGATACAACGAAGGTTCAATCAACTCGAGTTCCATGAGCAGATAGTTCCCGCCGGCGCCGCGTACCCAGTCGCCACGCCCGTAAACCGGCAGCGGAGTGATCTCATTGAACATCCTTGTCGCCGTTTCGAGCAGGTCTCCAGGCGGACACACCGGTTTGATGTCCGCTCCGTGTTCTTCCTGCACACGAAAATCCCGGGCTTGCGGCGTTTTGAGAATGGCGTGGCTGTACTCGCCGTTGAAATAGAACAGCGAGAACTCGCCCTCCGACAGGATGTTGTCAATAAACGGCTGCACGAAGAAGGCGCGATCGCGGAACGTCGTCGCGAGCGTTGCCCGCAATTCATCCGGAACCGGATCAGTCAGGACGAACGTATCCTTGGCGTTCGCGCCGACAGTCGGCTTGATAACCACGGTATCGGTCTCATGCGTCGCGAAGAACTCCGCGACATCGGCCGAATCGAATCCGTTGAACCACGCGCTCGGCACAATGCGTCCGCCGCGTTGCTCGATGTCGCGCAGATAGGTCTTCTCGAGCGTCCAGCGCACGAGAGACAAGTCGTTGACAAGCAAGGCGCGCGAAGCGTCAACCGCGTAGAGCACATCAAGAAACCGCCGCAGATGCTCGGGATAGTCCCACGGCGCGCAGATGTAGACGGCATCGAACGTATCCCAGTCGACCGCATGACGCCATGCCACTGTCTCGACGTGCCAGCCGAGCGCGGCCATCGCATCGAAACTCAGGTCGTAGTCCGTGACGAAATCGCCCTCGTCCTCCATGGTCAGGTAGGCGACCTTTCTCACTCACCGAAACTCCCGGTACGGAGAAACAGGATCGTCAGCTCTATCGTCCGTTGCATGCGCATCATGAACGCATGCGAGTGCTTGACGACGACGAAGTCGGTCATTCCCTCGAGCTTGGTGTCCTCGACCGACACGCGACCGTCGTCCGGATCCTCGAGCACGGAGGACGTGATCGGGTCTATCGTTCGATTCGCCGCTATGATGCCGAGTTCGAATTCGGCCGGACCAAGCTTGAGTGGCACACTGTCCTCGCCTTTACCGAGCTGTTTGCCAGCGGGCCCGTTGATCCAGTTGAAACCGGGTGCGCGTCCCAGCCTGTCGACGGCGGCACTGCCCTGGTTCGGCGGCCCCAGCATGACAACGCGGCCGAGTTCCGTGATTGGGTGTTTGCTCAGGTATTGACGCAAGAGAATGCCGCCCAGGGAATGTGTGACGAAATGAATGCGCTCGATCTCGCCAAACGCTCGGCATTGCTGCACGCCATCCAATACGGCTATCTCCGCGAGTTCTTCGACCGTGTGATGACGCGACGGGTAGTCGATATTCGCGGTCTCATAGCCTTCCTTCTGCAAGGCCTGCTCCATCTTCTTCATCGACGTCGACGTTCGCGCGAGTCCGTGCAGTAATACGACACAATCTTTTGCCATGGCCAGACCACTCCAGCAAAGCACAACGGCTATAAAGACGAGACGACTCATTCAGGCCACCAGACCGCGGTCACGCAGCTGCCGATCATGCAGCCTGCCAAGCAGCGACAAGGCCAGGACGGCGCCGAACAGGGCCCACGCCATGTCCGACTGGGTATCCCAGGCATAGCCCTGGGTGCCGAGAAAAGCGTCTGCAGCCTCATCGGAAAGCAGCGCCACCCACCACTCGACGAGTTCGTAGAATGCGCTGAAAGCAAGGCAGAAGCACACGATGAAAAAATCGCGCCAGCGACCCGACTTGAAGACCTGCAATCGTAACATCAGTTCGCGTGCAATCATCGCCGGGACGAATCCCTGCGCGAAATGCCCGAGCTTGTCGTAATTGTTACGTGTGCCATCGCTTAGCTCACGCAACCACTCACCAAGCGGGACCTCGGCGTAGGTGTAATGGCCCCCGACCATCAGGATGACGCAGTGCACGAGAATCAGTACGTACACGAGCGGCGTTAGCGGAAAACGCTCGCGGGAAAACCACAGGACGGCGCCGCCTGCCACGGCCGGGAACACCTCCAGACACCAGGTCACGAAATCTTTGGGGCCGATCCCCGACCATATCAATACTCCGAGGAAGACTGCGATCCAGACCTGCCGCACGCGCGCTCCCTAGCCTTCCTGCTCGTGCAGGGCCTCGCCCTTCCTCGACCGCCAGTAACCCCGGCTGCTGAAGCACTGCCACACCCACGGCAGCCAGCGCAACAGCGCGAAGCTGAGCCACAGTGCCCAGGCAAGAATCAGCGCCTTGTAGATCCAGAGCGGCACCGTGATCACGGAAGCCGTCGGCAGCACCGATTGACTGCGGTCGGCGAACCATCCCAGCACGCTGCCGTACGAGTTCTGACCCGTGACATGCATGTCCGGCGAACCGAGCAAGCCGAGCGGCAGGCTGGTTACCACCGACGACAACGCAATTACGGTCAGGCCGCCGATGCCGAGTTGTATCAGGTTGAATTTCCACCAGTTGACCTCGGGCTGCCAACGCTCGCGCGCGCCGCAAGCGAGTAGCCAGAGAATGACGACGCCCAGGACGGGCCAGCTGAACGTGCTGAAGCCGATACCCAGCAGCAGCCATTGCCAGCTCTTGAGTGGCGCGAGGCCGATGCGTCCGAGGATCAGCGCGAACAGGATCAATGCTGCCAGCTCAGACCAGTACAGTACGGCCGGCCCGAGTTCCGGACCGCCCGTCGCCAGCAGCCATCGATCGTGTGGTTTGGTCAGTCTCATGTCGATGTTGCTGGCCGGCGCACCGATGTCAATCACCGGCGTCGTCGTGCGGAGGCCCATCTCGCCGGCCGCACGCCACCTGATGCCGATGCTGTGCGTGCCGGGCAATATCGGCACCGTCAGTTCGCCGTCCTCCGCTCGCAGGGTCTGCATGCGCCCGTCGATGAGCACGTCGGTAAGCTCGGCATTCTCCGGCAGCCGCAGCACGTGTTGCGCGCCTCGCGTGCTGCGATAACCCAGGTCGAGGCTCACATCGCTCGAGCGGTTCCCGTGCACGATGGCCAGGCTCACGGAATCGAAAGCCAGCGTCGTACCCTCGGAGGCTTCGGGGCGGGTCGCCGTCAGCGTCACCTGCTCGCCGCTGCGGGGATTGAACTCGGCGATGCGCACATCGCTCATGTCTTCCCCGGCGTCACTTTCAGGAAGGCCTGCGAACTCGGCGTTCCAGATGTTCCCGACTGCAAATCGCCAGACTTCGTTCCAGGAAGCGCCCGGTTCCACCGTCAATGTCAGCGGTGACTGGCGCGGCAGGGTGGACGTCCAGCTGACGCTGCCCTGCTGCGGATTCATCGAGACCAATACCCGGCCTTCGCTGACATTGAAGTCGCCGCTGACGATTTGCTCGCCATCGACCAGCGGCACGTCCATCGTCAATGCACCCTGCGCAGGCGCGACCCGGTGGACCGTTGTGCGCACACGCCAGTCCAGGTCGAGTTCCACGGTTCGTTCGATCCTCGCGAATGCAGGGAAGCGGCTGCTTTCCCAGCGAACCGCGTCGTCGCCGTCGGTCTGCAAGCGCGTCAGCTGCAGTGAGCCCGACAGCAATCGGCGGTCCTTGATGCCAGCGACGAACCAGCCATCGCCCTCCACTTCAATGACACGCGGCGGGGCCAGGAACGCGACTTCGAGACTGTCGACGGCCGGCACAGGGCCTCGCAGGGTCAATTCATGTCGACCGCTGGTCACATACAGCCACAGTGTGCTGTCGCGACCGCGCAGAACGCGCGCATCGCCACCACTCTGCAACAGCACGCTCTCGGGCCGCCAGCCATCGGCGGAACCCGGCAAAGGAATGGCGACGTTCTCCAACGCATGCACGGCCAGTGTCATGCTGATCGTCGAGGCTCCGACATCGACATCCGCGTCTACGATCTCTGCACAGCGAGGCACGCAGTCGGGTGGTTCGGTGAGGCGCCGTTCCAGTTCGAGCAGCAGCTCGGCGTCGGGCAGTTGCGCCTCTGCAGCAGGGCTCAAGGCGAGTGTGGAGAACAGTACGCCAGCGGCCAGCATGCTAATCGCCTGTGCCCGACCGAGGCCCAGGCCGCCTGGCAGTCGCCAACGCTTCTTGAGGATCTCCGCGGCCAGCACCCCGGCAAACAGCAGCAGCAGCGCGACTTCAATGACACGCAACAGGCTTACGAGCCAGCGCGGCATTACCACGAGCCGCATGGTCTGCCCGGCGTCGACCGGACCGCTCCACATGAGCGTGTAGGAATTCCAGCGCCACGACGGGATACCGGGACCTGCCTGCACGATCGCGTTCGGCGCGTAGCGGGCAAATAGCTGCGATGGCTTGCTTGCTGTCACGAGGACCTCTTCGATCGCCCCGGCTCTCCCCTCCACTTGCTCGACCTGTAGCCTGGAGACTGCGGCCTTCTCAGCGGTATATGGTGCCTCCGCGATATCGGCGGCCGGCATGACCGCCGCCAGGCCCCGGGACGGGTAAGCGCCGTATTGCGGCTCGAGCTGCGGGTAAATGGCCACACGTAGCTGCCCTGCAACAAACGGCACAAGCACGATGACCAGCGCCGCGGCGCTGAGCCACTGGTAACTCGATACGAGCCTCCGCAATCGTCCTTCCGGGGCGACCCTCATCAGTGCAATGGCGATCAACAGGTTGAGCCAGAGCCACGCAGGCGCGTGCAGCTCATGAAAACTGAGTACGAGCGCCAGCAGCGCAATGACGCCTGCGCTCCCGCCCAGCAGCCGCCAGACCGCGATCGTGATGATCAGGACGAGGAAGAAATCGAGTAACTGCCACTGGCTCGTCCAGCTGCCTCCGGCGTGGTCGACGCCGGGTGCTGTGAGCAGTTTGTGGCCCGGCGGCAGATTAAGCCTGGCATCGACTTCGGCAAATCGTGTATCCCACCCCGTCACAGGCATCGATCCGAGCGTGTCGGCCCGGCCGAGCGATGCGAGGCCGACCTCGGTCTGGCGCAGCTCGACGCCTGTCTGCCCGGCCCCTTTACCCTTCGTGACCAGGAGGTTCTCTTCATTCTCGGTGGCGCTCAGCAGCGCATACGGTGGCCCCATGTCCAGGCGCCAGTCTGTGCGCATCTGCCCGCCGATCTCATCCCTGACCATGAAGCCGTCGCCGTTGAAGTCCAGCCAGATCGTCCTGTTCAGCGCCAGTTCGTTGACGGCCGACACGATGCCGCGACTGCGTTCGAGTATTTCGAGCGTCGCACCCGTGTCGATGCGAAACGCTGGAAAGTTGTTCCAGTTATTCGGCACCTCAGCCTGTACCGGGTCGACGGGCGGTGGTCCGTCCGCGGCCGTGACGCGCAGGCGGTCATTCGATTGGTAGCTCCAGATCTCGGTGTCGGGCAGATTCGTGCCTTTTCCGGGCCGCGTTATGGCATTCAGGACCCCGGGGCCACGGGCGGTGAGGTAGACAGTCCAGCTCCCGGGCCGGACCTGGAGTCTCAGGTTTCCGTCTGCCTCGAGTTTCGCCGGCAGCTGGCTATGGATGCTGAGCGGCACGAAGCCCTCGGGCAGGATCGGGCCGAACAACTCTTCGCGCACGCTGCCGGACACGTCGATTCGGAGCTGCGTGACCAGTCGCGTTGGCACGTTGTCGGCGACGAGTCGGTGGATAACGGTGCGCACCGAGTCGACGGCACGAGTGTCCTGCTTGCGCTCGCCCAGGAACACGCCGTTGCGATCGAACTCGGGTCGCTCGACCCTGCGGCCGTCCACGGTCAGCGCGATCAGGCCGCTTTCGGGGGGCAGGCGCAGCACGCCGGGGCGCTCGTCCCACTCGAACCGACCCGTGATGCTGTAGCTGCCAGGCGCCAGGCGCAGGCTCGGCCGGTTGTCGTGTGCGACAACCTCGATGGCCCGATCATTGACCCTGACACGGTCCGGCCAATAGTCGACCCCACCCGGGAGTGCGACCCACTGCTCATCGGCGTATACGGTCCACCGCTGTGTGAACTCTGCGCCCGTTGCCGTGACGTCGAGCCGCAGTTGTCCCGGCCACGCACATACGAAGTCGCCACGCTGTGCGGCGCCGCGATCGAAGAAGAACGGGCAATTCCGATATTCCTTGTCCTTCAGGACCCACTGCTGCCAGTCACGCAGGTCGCCCGGTATTGCGTCCTGGGCGGCGGCCGTGGTCGTCGTCAACAGCAGGGATAAGATAAGCAGCCTAAGCAGCGATGACATGATGTCCCTCCAGCGCTCTACGATGACACTATACGTCAACGTAATGACGATCGATTAAGGGTTAGCTATCAATAGTGTGGCGGGCGCTCGTCGGCGGGGTCGCCCGTCGAAACGGCCTCACCCATGGCCCGTACCCTGCTGATCAGGGTCTTGCACAATTCGTCGAGCTGCATGATCGTCGCCTGCTGCCCGGTCACCACGTCGTTGAGATCGATGAGCAGCTGCTCCTGGTGCGCCAGCTTGGTTTCGATTTCTATCAGGCGTTCTTCGCTCATTGGCGTCCCCTGTTCGCATTTTGCGATTCGGGCTAGGATACACCGGTCAGTCGTTCCGGACCCGCCCATGTCATTACTGCGTTTCGACGAAATCGGACTCGAGTTCGGTGAGCAGGTCATACTGCGCGACGCCGAGTTTTCGATCGACGCCGGCGAACGCGTGTGCCTGATCGGCCGCAACGGCGCCGGCAAGTCGACGACGCTCAAATTGATCATGGGCGCTCTCGAACCCGATCGTGGCGAGATCGTTGCGAAGTCAGACCTGATCGTGAGCCAGCTCGAGCAAACCTTGCCCGAGGCTCACGACCTGATTGTCGCGGACGTGATCCGGTCGGGCCTGACGCAGGTCGAGCGACTGTTGAAAGACTACGCAGAAAAATCGAAGCTCGAACTGGACAAGCACGGGCTCCTCGAACTCGAGGCCCTGCACGCGAAGATCGACTCGCACGACGGCTGGCATCTCGAACAACGGGTCGAGACGACCATTACGGAGCTCAACCTCCCGGCCGAGAAGCGCATGAACGAATTGTCGGGTGGCTGGCGGCGCCGCGTGGCCCTCGCGAAGGCGCTCGTACAGAAGCCCGACCTGCTGCTGCTCGATGAACCCACCAATCACCTCGACATCGCGACGATCAAATGGCTCGAGGACCGCGTCTACAGCTATCCGGGCGCGGTCGTGTTCATTACTCATGACCGGGCGTTCCTGCAGAAACTCGCGAAGCGGATCGTCGAGATCGATCGCGGGAAGCTCTCGAGCTGGCCCGGCGATTACAATAACTATTTGATTCGAAAAGACAAAGTACTCGAAGACGAGGCGACAGCAGAGGCCCGGTTCGACAAGAAGCTCGAGCAGGAAGAAGCCTGGATACGGCAGGGAATCAAGGCGCGGCGTACGCGCAATGAAGGCCGCGTGCGCGCGTTGCAGAAAATGCGCGAGGAAAGAGAAGGCCGGCTCGCCAGGGACAACACCGCTCGCATCTACATCGAAGAGGCGGAACAGTCGGGGCGCAAGGTCATCCGTGCGCGGAACATCAGTTACAGCTACGACGATGAACCCGTTATCGAGAACTTCTCGACAAAGATCATGCGCGGGGATCGCATCGGGCTGATCGGCAATAACGGTGTCGGCAAGACGACACTGCTGCGACTCCTGCTCGGCCAACTTCAGCCGCAGACGGGCACACTCAAGCAGGGCACGAACCTCGAGATCGGCTATTTCGATCAGCTGCGGCAGACACTCGATCTCGATAAATCAGTCGCGTACAACGTGGGCGAAGGACGCACTTACATCAATCTCAACGGCAAGGACCGGCACGTGGTCGGCTACCTGAAGGGCTTCCTGTTTACGCCCAAACGTGCGCAAACGCCGGTCAAGTCGCTGTCGGGCGGCGAGCGAAATCGAGTCATCCTGGCCAAGCTGTTCACGCGTCCTGCGAACCTGCTGGTCCTCGACGAACCGACCAACGACCTGGACATCGAAACGCTCGAGGTGCTGGAGCAGAAGCTCTGCGAATACACGGGCACGCTGCTAGTCGTCAGCCACGACCGCGAGTTTCTCGACAACGTCGTCACGAGCACGATCGTGTTCGAGGAAGACGGCAAGATCCAGGAGTACGTTGGCGGTTACAGCGACTGGATTCGACAGGGCCACAGGCTCGCCGAGACCGACAGCCCGTTCGAAGTACAGCAAAAAAAGCGCGAGGCCGCCGAGCGTCGCCGCCAGAAGAATGCGACGAAACTCAGCTACAAGGACCAGCGCGAACTCGACCAGCTACCCGCAGAGATCGAATCCCTGGAGTCTGCTATCGCCGAACTGCAACAGCGCATCGCGAACCCCGGCTTTTACTCACAGGACCCGGCCGACGTGCAACGGAGGCTCAGTGAGCTCGGCGACGCCGAGGCTCTGCTGGAACAGCGTGTCGAACGCTGGGGCGAACTCGAGACTCTGCAGCAGTCGTTTCAGAGCAGCTGAAGAATCAGCGCCACCTGGCACGCCCAGCCCACGGCGAACGACAGCGTCCTGATCCAGGGAATCGCCATCGTGTAGGACAAGAGGTGCACGACGCGCGCCCAGAAATAGACCTTGCACGCCAGCACGGTCGTTTCGTTGCTTACGCCCGCGACATTCGCAATCAGTACGAGCGCCGCGAACACGACGAGGTTCTCGACCGCGTTGTAATGGGCCGCCTTCATCTTGGTTGCCCAGCCCGACAACGCTTTCGGCTCTTCCGGGTAGCCCACGGCGTCCATGAGGCCGCGCACCATGATCGTATTGATGATGTACGGCATCCACATAACGGCATTCAGCGTCACGACCCAGGTCAGGCTCGTCAGTTCGCTTGTCATCGTCTTCCCCTTGTTGTGCTTGTTTAGTCAGATGAACGAGTCAGAAAATAGCACTTATCCTTCATTTTCGCGTCATCCGGATAGTCCTGTACGGTAAAACCCATCGCAAGGTAACACCGGTAAGCCGGCTCATTGTGGCGGTACACGAACAGGGAATACTCGTTAAAACCGAGCTGCTCCCTGGCCACTTGCATAAGCATCGCGATGAGCCGCTTGCCGGCACCTTCGCCGCGCATCGAAGGTTCGGCGATCAGGCGCGCGAGATGGCCGCGACCCTGGCGGTCGTAAATCTGTCCGAAGGCTGCCATTGCCTGGCCCGGGCTCCGTAGCGTGAACGAACGCATCACGTCCATGCCGCAATCTTCGACAAAGGAGCCCCGTGTGAACGGGTAGCGAAACTCGGGGCCGCCCCAGATATCCACCGAGTGACTGTCGGGAAACCAGCCCATGAGTTCGTCGATCTCCGCGTCGGTCGTGGCGGCAAGCGTCCAGCCGTCCGCGGAGGTCAGGACATCGTTCACCGGCCTTCTTTTGGCAACGTGAAGTTCAGCACGAGGTACCCGGCGATGCCCGACAACAGCGACCCCAGGATGATGCCCAGCCGTTCGTCGAAGACGACATCGGAGCTGACCACTTCGTGTTCGAAGGCCAGCGAACCGACAAACAGGCTCATCGTGAAACCCACGCCGCAAAGGATGGACACGCCGTACAGGCCGCCCCAGCCCGACCCGTCCGGCAGGCGCGCCAGCCCGACCTTAATTGCGATAAAGCAAAGCAGGAATATTCCGACCTGCTTACCAACGAACAGGCCGGTGGCGATACCCAGAGGTACCTCGTGGAACAGGTCGGCCAGGCCGACGCCACTCAGGCTGATGCCCGCATTGACGAACGCAAACAGCGGCAGCACACCGAACGCGACTACCTGGTGCAGATCGTGTTCCAGTTCGCGTAGCGGCGATCGAGACGGTTCCTCGGCATCGCGCATCGGAATAAATGCGGCCAGCGCAACGCCGGCCAGGGTTGCGTGTACGCCGGACTTGAGCACGGCCACCCACATGATGATGCCAACGACAATATACGTCGACACGCTGCTGACGCCTCGCCAGCTGAGGATCGCCAGCACCGCGACGCAGCCCAGAGCCGTGATGAGTGCAGCCACCGAAAGGTCGGCGGAGTAGAAGATCGCGATGATGATGATAGCGCCGAGGTCGTCGAAGATAGCGAGGGAGACCAGGAAGACCTTGAGCGATACGGGCACCCTGCTTCCCAGCAGCGACAATATTCCCAGTGCGAACGCGATGTCCGTGGCCGCGGGAATCGCCCAGCCACGCATCGCGTCGGCATTGCCCGAAGTGATTGCCAGGTAGAGGGCCACAGGCAGCACGATCCCGCCAACCGCTCCGATCGCCGGCAACATTACGTTTGCCGGCCGCGATAGTTCGCCTTCGAGGAATTCACGTTTCAGCTCGAGCCCGACGAGGAAGAAAAAGATCGCCATGAGCCCGTCGTTGACCCAGAGAAACAGTGGCTTCGCGATTTGCAGCCCGCCGACGCGGATCTCGACGGGCGTTTCGATGAACAGCGCATACAGGCCGGCAGCGGGCGAGTTCGCAGCAAGCATCGCCAGGACCGCAGCACCCATGAGCAAGATGCCGCCGGCCGATTCCAAGCGCAAGAAATTCCTGATTGTTGCCTGCATTGCTTGACGAGTTGGCGGTCAGTCGCCGGGCATGGTCTGGTCGAAGTAGCGGTCAAACGCCCTGTGCACGATTTCCGGCGAGATCTCCATCGCCTGCATCGCGTCGCTGAACTTCTCCATTTCGGTAACGTCGCGTTCCCCATCGGAAGCGATTACCTTGAGCCCCATCAGCGCGATGTCTTCCTGTTCCTGATCTGACAACGTCGGAACAAGGTCCTTGAGTAACATCACGAGCGTCGGCTTCTCGATCATCTCGGACATCGCCCTCGTTATCAGTTCCAGAGACTGCGGTCCTTCCAGGTGGAAGTGGCCCTCGATGAGACCGATGATCTCGGCCGATTCTTCGGGCTCGATCTTTCCGTTGCCGCGCGCGATATAGATCAGGAACGCTGCGACCAGGAATTGCGAGTCGTAAGTCTCGACACCTTCCGTTGTTTCGATAACGAGCTTGGTTCCCTCGAGCTTCGAACTCAGGATTTCGCTAGTCATGACACACTCACTTCGTCACGTAGTTCTTGCGCATGTCCGTTACCGATTCGGCGATCAGGCGTTGCAGCAACTTCTCGTCGACGTCAGACAGGCGCTTGATATACAGGCAGGATTTGCCGGTCTTGTATTTTCCGAGTTTCTTCATCAGTGGCTCGTATTTCCTGAATCCCGGCATTATGTAAACGGTCAGTGCCTGTTTTCGCGGCGACAACCCGGTTACCAGGAAGTTGCCCTCGCGGCCACTCGCGTACTTGTAGTGGTAGCTGCCGAACCCAATGATACTCCTTCCCCACATCTTTGCGCGCGACCCCGTCGCTTCGCGCATCATTGCGGTGATTTTTTTCACGTCGCGACGTTTCTGCAGGTCATCGATGCCGTTGATGAACGCCGTCACGCTCGCTTTGCCCGGTTTCGTCTTGTTTTCGGCCATAGCGTGATCCTCTAGTGCGAGGTCCCGAACAGTCGGTCGCCTGCGTCGCCCAGTCCCGGCACGATGTATTTCTTATCGTTCAGTTGTTTATCGATTGCGGCGGCATAGATCCGCACATCGGGGTGCGCGTCCTCGACCAGTTGTATGCCCTCGGGGCAGGTCACAATGCAGATAACAACGATGTTATCAGCACCTTCCTGCTTGAGCTGGTCGATTGCAGCGACTGTAGAACCGCCCGTCGCGATCATCGGGTCGATCACGATACACGTACCGCCCTTGATCTGCGGCGGAAAGCGCTCGTAGTAAGTGACTGGCTGCTTCGTCTCCTCGTCCCGATACAGGCCGACGAAACCGACGCGCGCAGTGGGGACGAGTTCGAGTATGCCCTCGAGCATCCCGACACCGGCACGCAGTATCGGCACGACGACGAGATCGGTATCGATTTTGTGGCACGTGGCAGCACCAACGGGTGTCTGCACCTCGACCTCTTTGGTTTTGATGTTTTGTAGCGCTTCGTAGCAGATGAACTTGGTAATCTCCGTCGCCAGTTCCCGAAATCGCTTGTGCCCGGTTTCGACGTCGCGAATGATTGCGAGCTTGTGTTGAACGCAGGGATGTTCGATCAGTTTCGCCATGTTTCAGGTTCCATCGTTGTTGTTCGTTGCATCCGACCAGATCGCAAACTCGGTGCCCGCCGGGTCGACGAAATGGAAACGGCGACCGCCCGGGAACGGGAAGATATCTTCGCTGATCGTGCCGCCGAGTTCTTTCACCTTCTCGACGTCCCGCTCGAGATTTTCGCTGTAATAGACCAGCAGGACGCCAGTGGCGGGCGCAGGATCCGGGGCACGCCGGAATCCGCCGTCCAGGCGTCCGTCATTGAAACTGACGTAATCGTCGCCCCATTCCTGGAACGACCAGCCGAACATCGCTTCGCAGAACTCGCGCGCTTTCCTGATATCCGTGACGGGAATCTCTACGTAGTCAATCCTGTTCTCAGCGCGCATGTCACTCCCCTGCAGGCCTATAGTCCCTTCAATCTCAGTATCGGTCGTTCGGCATCAATCCACACGGTACCAAACTCGCCGTCCATTTCGTATTGGCCGCTCGAAAGCCGCCGCAACGACCGAATCGGACCGTGTGAAATTTTATCTGCAATATCAACAACTTTCGCTCCAGGTATGCCTGTGGCGCTCATTGTGTCGCAGTGCGGAAACTCGATCACGGCCGGACGAATGCAGACCTTTTCGGCGGGTCTCGGTTGCTCGTAGAACGGGTGCGTCTCCAGAAGCAACAGGTCAATATCGACGAACAGCGTGTCGGCCTCGACACGCCATGACAGCACGTAAGACTGTGTCAGGTCGACGTCCGCAAACTCACGCAGCTTGCGCCAGTCGACACTGTCGTCCCGTAGATCGTTCATGGACATCCCCTAACCGAAGTTATTCGCGACCCATACACCAATGTAGTGAGAAAATATTACTACAAGAGCTGCAATGCCCAGGTGTTCACTGACGATGGCCAGCGGTGACTCGTCCTGCGATCGTGCCAGGAAGTAACTGAGGACGACGATAACCAGCATACCCCAGGCCACCGAAGCTATTACGGCCGTCGACAGGGGCAATAACAGCAGTGGTATGGCGAAACTTATCGAAAAGACGAACTTGGTTATGAACGTCATGATCGTTGCCGACCAGACGTGACCGTGCGTAGTATTCGGGTCGGACTCTTCGGCAAGGTGGATACCCAGCGCATCCGACATCGCATCGGCAACCGCGATGACGAGAATGCCGCCCAGCACGGCCGTGACGGACCGGGTTCCGGAGTTCAGTCCGACGATCAACCCGATCGTGGTTATGACGCCCGATGTCGCACCGAAAAACAGCCCCGTACGGGCACCATCGCTTTTGAAAAACTCCATGCCGCTCCAGGTTGCCTAGTTCAGCCTCATGCTGTACAGGCAGATTTCGTGATCTTCGTCGGGCATTGTAATGCCTCTCTCGAAGGAAAGGCCAAGCTTCTCGATCAGGGCGATCGACGCCGCATTGTCAGGCGAAACGATGGCAGTGAGCGTCTCGATACCGAGGTCTTTACGCGCATGCTCGACGACGGCAAGCGCAGCCTCTGAGGCAAGCCCGGCGCCACAGTACGGAGGCAACAGCGCGAACCCGATATCCGGATCCTCGAGGTTGTCACGTCGGAACAGGCCGCATATGCCGATACGTCGGTTGTCGTTTTTTTGCACGAGGCAATACGGGCCATAACCGAACCGCTCGAAGAGCCGTAGCGCGCCTTCCGTCATCGCCACGCGCGCCTCTGCGACGGTCCGGATACCGCGATCGCCAACGAAGCGCACGAAATCCGGGTCGTTCCAGATGGCGAGCATCAGGTCCGCGTCTTCGAGGGTAACGCGGCGGAGGCGAAGTCGCTCGGTCTCGAGAAAATCGTCCTGCTGGTGATTGATATCCACTCCCTGCCCCTCTAGCCGTGCCTCAATTGCCACCATGAGTACAGGAATTGCTGCGCCGCGCCGCCCGGGGTCTCGTGATCCTCGATTTCATGGCTACACAACTCGAAAACACCGCCGAACAGTTCCTGGAGATGCGCCACGTCGTAGCGGCAGATCTCGAGGCCGCTGCACTTCAGCGGACCTTCAGGCCCGAACGTCGAAAGGACCAGGTGACCTTCCTCTCGCAAGGACTTCATCAGGGCCTGAACATAGCGATCTCGATCCGCGGCGTCAGTCAGGAAATGGAATACCGCGCGGTCATGCCACAGCGCGTAGCGGCGCTCAGGCTCGAAACGCGTAACGTCGGTCTCGATCCACCGTACATCAGCAGCACGGTCGCCGAGGCGCCTCTGCGATTCTGCGAGTGCCCTTGCCGAAATATCCAGCACGCTGACGTCCCGGAATCCGTCAGCGAGCAGATTATCGACGAGCGTTGACGCGCCGCCGCCCGCGTCGAGGATCGCGTCACTGTGGCCGACACCCGTTGCACGTATCAGCTCGAGAGACTTTTCAGGGACAGGCTGAAACCACGAGACCTCGGTCGACTGCTTCGTGCCGTACACCTGTTCCCAGTGCGATTTGCGTTCGTCGCTCAGGAGACTACTCCTCGTCAATCAGTCGTCAGAGTCACCGAGCAGCCAGGCCTTGGCCTTCTCCACGGTCGGAAAGTCCCTCCCGGGGAGATCGCGGTTGGAGAGAATCGACGCCGCGAAGGAAACAGTTTCGGCAGCCTCGGGAGTCTGCTCGACCCAGGCGATCCTGTAGCGTTCGTCGATGTTTTTCTCGCGGAAGATGCGCGGCAACTCGTAGGCTTCGACGGCCTCGATGGGTGTATCCGTATTGGCGATCCCGAGCACATTGAAGCAATTGTGCTTCTCGCATGCCCTCGAGACCTGCGACCAGAGGTTCTCCTGGTACTCATAGTTCTTGTCGCCCGCCGTCAGCACAAGGACATGGTCACCTTCAAACGACACTGTGATTTCGTAGAGCACGTCGGGCCTGCCTCGCCGTAGCTCTCTCTATACTATCGCTCCGGGCAGCAACAACGCAAAACGACCCCGTGCCAGTAGCAGCCCATCATACAGCGCACGATTCTCGAGCCGCACGACCCATCACTAAGTTGCTGTTTTCAGGTCCCTCGTCACGTGAACAGCGGCACGGAAATAGAACACGCTGCCGATGATTGCCGCGATCGCTGTTGTCATGATCGCCCAGCGTATTGACTCGACGCCCAGCGAGGGTTCGAGCGCGTCGCTGACCGCACCTACAGTGACCGGCCCCAGCCCCAGACCTATAATGTTGAGCACGAAGAACACCAACGACGATGCGAGAGCGCGGTAGCGTGGCCCGACGAGCGCATGGGCCGTCGCGATCGTCGGCCCGAGGAACATCGACTGGCAGTACACGGCGAGGGCATAGATACCCCACATGGCGTACTGGTGACCGACCAGCAGCATCGGAATCACAAAGAGTCCCGACAGGAGTGTGCTGATCGCCGGCACCTTGTAGTACCAACGTGCGTCACGTTTGCCGAGCAGGTCGCTCAGGTGTCCGCCCGTGTATACGCCCGCGGCGCCGGCAAGACCGGCAATCAATGCGAGCCAGGTACCGACCAGCCCCACGGGAACATCGTAGAGTCGAATCGCGAAAGAAGGCATGAAGTTCAGCGACCCATAACCGAGGAAAGCGTTGAACCCCGACCCGACCGCTGCAAGTCGGAAACTCGGTATCGCCCACAGGCGCTTCACGTCGCTCAGCAAATGACCTTCGGGAATCGCGGAATGGTCGCCCGTATCCGAAAGGCCACGCAACGGTTCCCGTAGCGTCAGCTTGACGATGATCGCAAGGAATATTCCGGGGATGCCAACAACGAGGAAGGCCACGCGCCAGCCGAAGAACTGGTTGATCCAGCCGCCCGCGAGAAAGCCGATGAGAATACCGATATAGATTCCGATCGAGTAGACGGACAATGCACGACCGCGTTCCTCGTGAGGGAAGTAGTCGGAAATAATCGAATGCGATGGCGGGCTCGCGCCTGCTTCGCCGACCCCCACGCCGATGCGAGCAGCCAGCAACTGCACGAAACTGGTTGTCATGCCCGAAAGCGCCGTCATACCGCTCCAGACAACAAGCGATGCCGACACGATGTTGACGCGGTTATAGCGGTCCGCCCAGCGCGCTATCGGTATACCGCAGACAACGTAGAAGACTGCAAACGTAAAGCCGGACAGCAGCCCAAGCTGCTTGTCGCTCAAACCCAGTTCGGCTTTGATCGACTCCTGCAGAATGACGAGAATCTGGCGATCGATAAAGTTGAAGATGTAAACGACCATCAGCAACAGCAAGACGTAGTTTCGATAGCTCCTCGACGCCGGCACCATGAATCCTTTAATGCTCGCAATGAGCGACTTGCGTACTATAACCTGATGCAGACAACCGCGATCAAGCTGCGAGCACCCTACCTCTTGTTCCTCGGCGATGTGAGCAACTCGGTCAATGCGAAAACCGGCCTGGGTATCGCGACGTGGGTGGCCGATCGCTGCGCCGGGCAATTGCGGTTTACCGGCTGCCCTGTCGACAGCGGCTTGCCCGATCTCGGCATCGAGCAAGCCATTGCCGAGGGCGTTGGCACGGTCATCATCGGCGTCGCCCCGGTCGGCGGGCAGATCCAGGACAACTGGTTGCCGCCGCTAATCGATCTCGCGAGCGCCGGGATCGATATTGCGTCGGGGTTGCACAGCCGCCTCTCTGATCTTCCCGAACTCGTGGAAGCCGCGCGGGCGGGCGGCGCCCGGCTCGTAGACGTGCGCGTGCCACCCGCGGATATCCCCTGCGGGCTCGGCAAGAAACGTGAGGGTAAGCGTGTCCTGACCGTTGGCACGGACTGCGCCGTCGGCAAGAAATACACGGCGCTTGCCCTGCATCGCGAACTCTCGCGACGGGACATCGACGCAAGCTTCCGGGCCACCGGCCAGACGGGCATCATGATCGCGGGCGAGGGAATTCCGATCGACGCGGTCGTCGCCGATTTCGTTGCCGGCGCCGCCGAACTGCTGTCCCCCGAGAATGCGGAGTATCACTGGGATGTCATAGAGGGCCAAGGCTCGCTCATTCATCCGAGTTACGCCGGGGTTACGTTGGGACTGATTCACGGATCGCAACCGGACGCGCTCGTGCTGTGTCATGAGGCCGACCGGACTGCCATTCACGAGGTGGGCGGGCACTTTCCGATTCCTGCCCTGGGTGCCGTGATGGACACCTATCTTGCAGCGGCCAGGCTGACGAACCCGAACTGCATTTTCGCCGGAATCAGCGTCAATACTTCGGGACTCGATGAGGAAACGCGGAGAGCTTACCTGGAGAATCTCCACGATGAACACGGCATGCCCGCGGAAGACCCGATCGTGACCGGCATGCAGCGCATTGCCGACAGGCTCCTGCAGTGCTAAGCCGGATCAAAGCGGTGCCGGAACGTAAAGGCTTCCGCTGTCGGGCCGTCTGCCCAGAGATTCTCGAGACGCGCCTTGCCCTCTTCTATTGTCGGCAGCGTGCCCGCTTCGATCCACCACAATACAAGGGGTGATTTTTTCGGGCGTTCAAACCACTCGGATCGTTTCTGAACGGCTTTCACATGCTGGCTCTTGTACACATAGGACTCGAGCGCCTCCACGGACTCCCAGACTGACATGTTGAACAATACGAGTTCGTCCCCGAAAACGTCGATTTCCGTCGCGTCGCCCTCCTCGGTCTGTAGTCGCCACACGAATCCTGGCGAGGTATCCGCCAGGGCGTTAAGGGGCTCGAGGCGCTCAGCGAAACCAGCCATCGCCGGGTCGTCCAGGGGCGCGCGCATGTGCGCGATGTTAGCCTGAACGATGTGATGCACCGGTGGTATCGCCGGATCTGAAGGGTTCGGGTTTCGATTCGAGCGGGCAGTACCGCGCCTTACGATGACAGTTTCTGCACCGGCAATCAGAAAACAGGAGCTCCTGGACGGAAATGGTGTTGCTCGAGCAGTTGGGGCAATCGCGTTTCATCCGGAGTACAAGGCAGGCTGCGTCGCGACCATATTATCATGGCCAATGTTTTCGCGACTCAGAGCTGCAGTTGCCAGTAGCCGACGTCGACCCAGCGGTCCAACTTGTAGCCCACACGCTCGAAGTGGCCCACCTTCCTGAATCCCAGGCTCTCGTGCAGGCGGATGCTGGCTTCGTTCGGCAAGGAAATTCCGCCGATGACCGAGCGCATCGAATGTGCCCGGATTGCTTCGATAAGGTCTGAATACAACGTCATCCCGATGCCCTTTCCGGTCTTCACGGGGTCGAGGTAGATCGTCGATTCAACAGCGAAGCGGTAAGCGCACCGTCCTTTCCACCTGGACGCATAGGCATAACCGAAAATTTCCTGATCAACCTCCGCAACGAGCCACGGTAGTGGAATCGTCAGCGTATCTCGTACACGCCGGGCCATCTCGTTTTCCTCGACGATTTCGGTCTCGAACGTGATACAGGTATTCGCGATGTAATGGTTGTAAATACGCGTTATCGCCGCGGCGTCAGCTTCACTCGCATTTCGTATCGTCATCACCACGGCAAGACTAGTCCTCGAACTCCCAGGTATCGGCGCCGTCGAGATGCCGGATTCGAAATCCTGCGATGACAGCATCGCCGCACATGCGAAAATTCACCGCCATGCGCGTATTCCCGCTTGCACTCAGACTCGTCCAATGGGTGGTGCACCCACATTCCCTGCAGGTGTGAATAGCCAGGGTTTTGTCGCCCTGCACATACGCGATCGTGGCATCGTCCCGCGCCGTTATTTCGACGAATCGGGAATCCAGGTGTCCCCAGAGCGCCGCGACCCGTCGGCAGATCGAGCAGTTGCAGCTCGTGAGCCACTTCGGCTCCTCCAGTAACCTGAACTTTACGCTACCACAGTGGCAGCTCCCCTCGATCATGTAGGGTTCCCTCGATGTTCCGATAAGGTGCGCGGACGCACCCAGAACCAACTCACAAGCACGAGCGCACCGAACATCGTATAGCAAACGACGAACACCCATGCCGGCGCCTGGTAGTAAAGCAGCTGTTCCAGCCAGTGCGCAATGAACGATCCCGCGTACACTGCGTCTCCGGCGCGCTCGCGTAAAGCCATTTCCCATGTCGTCAACGGGCAAATAACGCCGATCCACGACTGAATAACCACTACGCCGATGGCGGCGAGGTGTGCGATCCTGAAGTACGGGTTGCGAACCCAGGACCAGTGTCGCAGCCGCCCCAGGAGAATCAGAACCAGCCCGAAGATGACGAATGCGACGAACAGTACGTGTAGCGCCAGCAGCAGGTCGGCGCCGAGCAGGAACAGCTGATCAGCGCTCATTTCCCTCACGCGTCGGACGCGTCACTGGATCGGCGTCGGAGGATTCGCATTTCGATCGCATCTCGAGCATCAGTGAATACTAGAGCTTGAACTCGTTGTCGGGGCCAGGGGTGAGGTAGACGATCTGGCTCGGCTCGAGGATGTCGACGCGGTGCCAGAGGCCTTTGGGTACCACCAGCCCCTCACCGGGACCGACGTCGACATCGTCGATAGGATCTTCGATAAAAACAACCCGAATGTGTCCGGACACCAGGTACAGGATTTCGTCACCGTCAGGATGCCGCTCTCCGTTGTGAGGCGAGTTCTCGGTCATCGTGGCGACACCGAAAGTCATGCCTTCGAAGGGTATCGGTGGATCCGGCTGTTCGGGCAATTTCGAGGCCACGAAGTCACGATCGAGACCTATCACATGTGTTGCAGGGTTGAATCGGATCGGATTCGACATGGTGAATTCCTCCAATTGCGGTTAACCGGCGCCTGCGCCTTCAACCTGGCAGCGCGTGATCACGTAACTTCGAAATTCATCGGTCAGGAACCTGGCGGTGTTGTCGTTCCAGAACTCCAGGCCATTCTCGCGCTTCACATAGCCACAGATTCGCGATTCGAAACGTTCCCACTCGGCCGGACCCACAAGACCGTATTGTCTCGAAAAATAGGTCTTCTCGTAAATGGACCAGAGATTGACGACCAGCAGTTGTCGTCTCAACAAATCGGGATTGTCGATGCCCCAATGCTCGGTCATTACCCTCAGCGATTCTTCGTTCGATGCTATTTGCATCCGGTAGTCAATCAGACTCTCGATACTCCGATTGAACGTGTTCGCCCTGATCAGGTCCGAGTTGCCGCGAATCTCCAGAACCAGGAAGACCAGCGTAATGAGTACCGCCACTCCCGAAATTATCTCCGCAACATGCGCCCAGTTTCTTATTCGTTCGTTATTCATTGAGACGTCCAGTTTATCGCTTCGGAAACTCGAGCCAGAACACGCCACGCAAGTCACCTGCTTCGAATCCGACCGCCTGATCCTCGGGATAAAGCTCGTCGATACGTTCTGCAACCGCAGGAGAAAGATCCTGTCCGTGGCACGTCAAACAGAGCGGCTGAGCAATGATCGGTTCTGCGTAGCCCCATCGATCGTCGGACAAGGGCACAACGTATGCAGCACGATTCCTGTCGTCGTCCAGGTACATCTGTATTGCGGTGTGCACCCACTCGGGTGAGGAATTCGCAGGGTTCCGAAGTCGATGACTGCTGCGACCAACGCGAATGCCCTCGCGCCTGCGTGATTCAGCGATCTCCGGTGCCCGCACCTGGCATACACTGATCGCCTCGACAGGGCCCTGCTCGAGTCCCTCGAGCAAGGCTGACTTCAGCTCTTTCTTGAAAGGAAGCAGCAGCTCCGCGCCACGAGTCAGCGCTACATCGTATGTATGCGTGGCGCCAGCCACCAACAATGGAAAAAGCAGAAGTACGAACGGCAGGCGACTTACCATGAGTCCTGCCGCTAGATCCCCATCCTGACAAGCACATCGATGACCTCGCGCATGAAGCGTTCGATGGTCGGGTGATCGGTCGCGAAATTGGTCTCGAGCGCCCGGGCCTTCTCTACGACGGAATCTGTTTCTGCCTTGTCGCCCTCTGTATCCAGCAAACCGTGAATATCCGAGTCCAGTTCCTTCACCATGGATCGTGTCTTGTCGTCCAGTTCGGTCTTCTGGATTTCCTCCTGAAGCCTGGTCAGTAATTCTCGAATCTCTGTATTGCTCATGGTTCTATCCCAGCTTCCTTATTCCAATCGCGTCACGAATCTCGGCGAGGTACGGCACCGAAATCTCGCGGGCTTTCTGCGCGCCTTTCCTGAGCTCTGCTTCGACGATCGCCGGGTCGGCAATCAGCCGCTCGTACTCCTCGCGCGCAGGCTTAATGTGATCATTGATGTACTCATAGAGCTTCTGCTTCATCTCGCCCCACGCGATTCCTTCGGCATAAAGCTTTACCACGTCGGCCGTCTCTCCGGGCATCGCGAGAGCCTTGTATATATCGAAGATCGTGCTGTCTTCCGTGTCCTTCGGTTCGCCCGGTTCGAGGCTATTGGTCTTGATCTTCATGATCAATTTCCTTAACGGCTTTTCGGGCGCGAAGATCGGAATCGTGTTGTTGTAGCTCTTCGACATCTTGCGACCGTCCAGGCCCTTGAGCACGGCCGTGTGCTCGCCTATCACGGGTTCAGGTAACACGAACGTCTCACCATAGTTATGATTGAAGCGTTGTGCGATATCCCGCGCCATCTCGACATGCTGCTTCTGGTCCTGGCCGACGGGGACCTTGGTGGACTTGAACATCAGGATGTCGGCGGCCATGAGTACCGGGTAGCTATAGAGCGCCATCATCACGCCCTTGTCGGGATCCTTGTTGCCCCCTTCAACGTTTGCCTGCACGGATGCCTTGTAGGAGTGCGCACGGTTCATGAGACCTTTGGCCGTCATGCCGTGGAGGATCCAGGTGAGTTCGAGTATCTCGGGTATGTCCGACTGGCGGTAGAAATAGGCGTGCTCCGTATCGAGCCCAAGTGCCATCCAGGCCGCCGCAATCTCCAGCGTCGACCGACTGATCTTGTCCGGGTCTTCGTTCTTCGCCAGCGAATGATAATCTGCAAGGAAATAGAAGTGTTTCGTCGTGAGGTCCTTGCTCGCCTCGATGCCCGGACGGATGGCGCCCACGTAATTGCCGATGTGCGGCGTGCCCGTGGTCGTGATGCCTGTCAGGTAAATCTCCTCCTTCATACTCTAGTATCCCGCGGCCTGGCCGTCTTTGCGCACTTCCGACGCGCCATAATACACGCCCTGCTCCTCGTCCCACATGATCGCCTGGTAGCCGCCGAAACTGCCATTGCTGGGTCCGAGCGTGTGACCGAGCGCCTCGAGCTTGTCGCGAGTCTCCTGGCTGAAAGTGCTTTCGAGATGCACCACGCCACCGTCGGTCATTTTCGTGCCGGTAGGCTCCGACGATCCCACATGATTGACGCGCGCCGCGTCCCCGGCTTCCTGCAAATTCATGCCGAAATCGACCATATTCACGACAACCTGCGCGTGCCCCTGGGGTTGCATGCCGCCACCCATGAGGCCGAAGCTGATCAGCGGCTTGCCGTCTTTCATGACGAACGCCGGGATGATCGTATGAAATGGGCGTTTGCCACCCTCGACGACATTGGCGTGATCGGGATCGAGCGCGAAGAGTTCGGCACGGTCCTGCAGCACGAAACCGAGTTCGCCCGGAATCATCCCGGAGCCCATGCCGCGGTAGTTACTCTGGATCAGCGAAACCATATTGCCGTCCTTGTCGGCCACGGTCAGGTAAATTGTGTCACCCTGGCCGAGCTTCGCATCGCCGGCCGGCAGCGTTGTCGAAGCGCGTTCCATCGAGATCAGTGCGCGACGTTCATCGGCGTAGTCTTTGGAAATCAGCCACGCTACAGGTACATCGGCGAAATCCATATCGGCGTAATACTTCGCGCGATCCTCCCAGGCAAGCTTCTTCGCTTCGACGAGCGCGTGCATATATTCGGCGCTGCCGAAGCCCATCGACTTGATATCGAAGCCTTCGAGGATGTTCAGTATCTGCAACGCCGCGATGCCCTGCCCGTTCGGCGGCAGCTCGTAGACGTCCCATCCCCGGTAATTGGCCGACACCGGCGTGACCCATTCCGACGTGTGCGCCGCGAGGTCATCGTAGGTCAGGAGTCCACCCTGCTCGGCCATGTGAGCGTCGATCTCGCGCGCGATATCGCCCTTGTAAAACGCATCCCTGCCATTCTCGGCAATAGTCGCATAGGTCTTCGCAAGCCGGGGGTTCCTGAACATCTCGCCCTTGCGCGGCACATGCCCGTTGGGCATGAACGTATCCCTGAATCCCGGGTACTCGCCGATACGCCGTTCATTTGACTTGAAGTAATGCGCGATGACTTCCGACACCGGGAATCCGTTGTTCGCGTAAGCGATAGCCGGCGCCAGGATGTCGTTCATCGGCAGTCGTCCGTAACGCCCGTGCAGTTCGAACCAGCCATCCACGGCGCCCGGTACGCTGACAGGCAGGGGCCCGAACGGCGGTATCTCGTCGATGCCGTTGTCCCGGAAATACTCGAGCGTCATGGCCCTGGGCGAGCGGCCCGATGCGTTGAGGCCGGTCAGTTCTCGTTTCTCCGCGTCCCAGACGATCGCGAACAGGTCACCACCGATACCGCACCCGGTTGGCTCCATGAGCCCGAGCGCTGCATTCGCGGCAATTGCCGCGTCCACGGCGCTGCCGCCCGCCTTGAGTATATCCAGTGCGACCTGGGTCGCCAGCGGCTGGCTCGTCGCAGCCATACCGTGCGGCGCGATCACCTCGGAGCGCGACGCGATGGCGCGCCCTGCGACCCGGTCGTAACCCGGCTCAGAGGCCATACCGGCACCTCCCGATGTCACCAATAATGCGCCGATCAACCATGCAACTCGCTTCATCCTGTGCTCCGCACTCCGGCAGGGCCGCTAATGATCGCACTCGCCGCCACCGCCAGCAACAGGGTATTATTCCCGAATGAATAACGACTTCAGCGACAAGAACCCAGACCTGGGCGCCCTCTACAGCGCCCATCTCGAGATACTGACCGCGCGCCACGATCATGCGCTGGAACAGTCTGGCGCAAGCCATGCTGTCATCTATTCGGGCAATCCGAAGGTCGCTTTTCTCGACGACTATCACTATCCATTCAAGGCGAACCCGCACTTCGTGAGCTGGTTGCCGTTGACCAATCTGCCGTTCTCTTACATCGTTTATACGCCCGGCGAAACACCCGTGCTGATCTATTTTCAGCCGCACGACTACTGGCACGTTGTGCCCGGCGCACCCGATGGCTACTGGACCAGCCACTTCGACGTACGCATCGTGCACTCGATCGACGACATCGCAGCCCACCTGCCTGAAGATCCCGAGAAAAGCATCATTATTGGAGAACTCGACGACGAGTCGCTCACATTCGGAATCGAACGCACCAATCCGACGACGGCCGTCAATATCCTGCACTATGCTCGTGGCTCGAAGACGGACTACGAACTGGCAATCATGCGGCTTGCCTCGCGTCGTGGCGCGGCGGGCCACATTGCGGCCGAGGCTGCCTTCCGCGAAGGCCTCCCGGAGTTCGATATTCACCGCGCCTACTGCAAGGCCGTAGGTCACGCCGATGCCGAGCTGCCCTACGGGAACATCGTTGCGCTGAATGAGCACGGCGCGGTATTGCATTACACAGATCTCGATCGTGAGAGCCCGGCCGGGCTGCGCTCGTTTCTGATTGACGCGGGCGCGCAGGTGCACGGTTATGCGTCCGATATCACGCGGACGTATTCATTGGGCGACCAGCGCTTCCAGGAACTGATCGATCGGATGGACGCCATGGAAAGGGAGATCGTCGAGCGTGTCGAATCCGGCGTCGATTACCGGGCGTTGCACGTGGACACACACAAGATGCTCGCCGGGATTCTCGTGGAAGCGGACCTCGCAAGCGGCGATCCCGAAACGCTGCTGGAAACCGGCGTCACGTCAGCGTTCTTCCCGCACGGCCTCGGGCACCTGCTCGGTGTCCAGGTCCATGACGTGGGCGGCCACATGGAAAACGAGTCGGGCACGATTATCGATCCGCCGAGCGGCCACCCCTTCCTGCGCCTGACGCGGGTGCTCGAAGAGAACATGGTGTTGACCATCGAGCCCGGCCTCTACGTGATCGACATGTTGCTCGAGAATCTGCGCGGTACACCCGCGGAGAGTCACGTGAACTGGAAGACCGTGGACTGGCTGCGCCCGTTCGGCGGCATTCGTATCGAGGACAACGTGCGTGTACTCGCAAACGGCCGTGAGAACCTGACGCGCGACGCATTTGCGGACGCCTCATGATGGATCATGGTCCGCGGCGATTGCGCTGAATTGGTGCGCAATGTCACTGTAACGTCTGCCTGTCAGGTTTGAATCCCGCGCCGCTCCTGGCCTCCACGAGCCGCCCCGGATTCAGCCTGTTTGGCATGGATAGTGCAGCTCCGGTCGTATATGGCTTCTGCAAACCGCAACATATCGCTGCGCGCGCTGCGTGTCTTCTGCGTGGCCGCCGAACGCGAGAGTTTCCGCGAAGCGGCCGACGTGCTGTTCCTGACGTCGTCGGCGGTCAGCCACCAGATCAAACACCTCGAGTCCGAACTCGGCCTCAAACTGTTCGAGCGAACACCACGATCGCTGGAGCTGACCGCTTCCGGGCGGTCGTTCTACGATGATGTGCGGCCCGTACTCGACGACCTCGACGCGGTCACGATCAGGCATGCCAAAGCAAAGCAGACCCGCTCCCTGCGCATCTCCGTCCAGCCTTTTTTTGCGAGCGAGCTGTTTGTTCCCCGCCTGCCGGAGTTCGTGGCCGAACATCCCGATCTCGACATCAGTGTCGATACGAGCGACGAGTCTCCGGAAAAACATCCGGGCGCCGCAGACGTTTCTATCAGGGTATTTGGTAAGGTTCCGCCCACGCTCGCATCCGACGCGTTGTTTCCACTGAGCCTGACCCCTGCCGGATCCCCGGAATTCTATGACAGCGTCAAGATCAAGTCGGGAAAAATCGTTGGTGATTTTCCGCTCGTCGTTCATGAGTCCCGCCCGAGGGCGTGGCAGGAATGGGAGCGCACCTCGCGAATCAAGGTGCCCGATCACCGTAACAGTATCCGCCTGGATTCCATGATCGCGGTTGCGCGCGCCGCGGAGCGCAGCATGGGGGCCGCTCTCGTGCCCAAGTACCTGAGCGACAGCTGGTTCGATTCGTCCAGCCTCGTGCAACTCTTTGATCATGAGCTCAGGACGAAGGACACGTTTTACTTCGTATCGAGAAAAGAGGATCGCAATAACAAGGACATAAAGCTGTTCCGCGAATGGGTATTACAGAACTTCGCGGACAAGCGCTGAATTTTTTTCAACGTAGAGTGCAAACTTTTTCGTTTGTACGTTGAGCGCTTCGACACTACTGTGCCCGCGACGAACCCGGAGACGGCGACGGCGACGGCGACGGCGACGGCGACGTTATCTGTTAGATACATAATCGCTTTGAGGCAAACAGTTATGAAGACGTTCAACGAAATGAAACCACGACGGGCGCTTGCAGTAGTGGGCGCATTGATTTTCAGTTCCACATTGACTGCACCGGCAATTGCCGATCGGCCGACGTCGATGCCGTACAAGATGACGGTTATCGAGGACGCGGCTTACGGCCGGAAAGTTACATCGGGCGATTACGAGCAGGCGATCCGGAAGATCACAGACGACGGTACCCGCTCGAGCGGTCGGTTTGCGGACCAGGTCAATCTTTGCGTCGCGTACGCGAAGTCGACAGACCTGCAGAGGGCCGGCAAAGCTTGCAACGCAGCAATCGCGCACCTCAGGAAGCAGGAGCGGCGGGCGACTCGCGACCGTAGCAAAAGCAATCCCGTGTTTCGCCGCTACCAGAGGGACCTCGCGGTGGCGTTGTCCAACCGCGGCGTACTGCTTGCAGTCTCGGGCGACGCAGGGAAAGCCAGGGAGGACTTCGCCGCGGCCATCGAGTTGCAAACCAGGGTGTCATCGATTGCCCGGAGCAATCTCGAGCGCCTTGAACAGTCGGCTGTGCCCGAGGCCTAAGTCGCTACCGCACAGAGCAGCAAACGGTCGCAGCCTCCTGATGGCGGCGGCTAACGAGGCGGTCCGGATTCCCCCTCCGGACCGCCTTTTCTATTTTGATTCCTCAGCAGCAGCTCGCGCCTCGGCTTTGAGCCTTTTCTTGACGCGCTGGCCCTTGCGCTCCAGCGATGGCCGTGCAGCGCGCGCGAACCACGGGAACAGGTAGGTCAATGTCGTCAGGAACCCGCTAAGCCGCGGCATGGCTTCTTCGCCAACATTGTTACCGCAGAGATCCAATATCGTCTGCGCCACCTCCTCGGCTGTGCTCATGGGCTGCGAGAACGTAAGGTCGGAGACCTGGTCCATATCGGCCATGATGAAAGAAGTACTGATGGGGCCAGGCGAAACGAGACCGATTTTCGTCTTGCTGTCCCGCAGTTCTTCGGCAAGGGCCAGTGTAAATGCACGCAGGCCAGCTTTGGTTGACGAATAGGTTGCTGCTCCGGCAACCGGGGTACGACCCGCGAGCGATCCGACGTTGATGATCGCGCCCTCCCCTGCCTCTTCGAGATAAGGCAACGCAATCCGGCTAAGGACGATCGGTGCACGCAGATTGACATCGACCATCTTCGCAAGTTCGACGGGCTCGACGTCTGCAACTGCGCCCCTGGCATGGCAACCGGCGTTATTGATGAGGATGTCGACGCGTCCGAACTCGAACTTCGCCTTCTTGAAGACGTCGATACAGGCATCGGCGTCGGAGACGTCCATCGCGAAGATCTCTACGTGAGTCTTGTCGCGCAGTTCCTGGGCAACCGCTTCGAGGTTCTTCTTGCCGCGCGCGACCAGCATGAGGTTGGCGCCGGCATCGGCGAACAGTCGTGCGGTGGCAGCACCGACGCCCTCGGATGCACCCGTGATGATCACGGTCTTGTCATGGAAGATCATGCGCGCATCTTAATAGATGCGATTAGAATCCGATATATCCCCTGATCTTTTTCCACAGACTCGACTCCCATCCATAGACCTCGAGTTGCTCAGGGTCGAGTGTTGCGACGGGTAATGTGGTGTCAGCGGATATCGACTCGTTGGCTGCCACATCCTCGGGCCGGAGCTCGAGATCGCCTTTTCTGCCATGCGTAGAATCAGTCAGGCCATCCACAGCAAGGCTCAGGTACGGCAGCACCTCGTCATCGACGATGTCATCGAGAAAAACGGCATCCGGGTCGAAGGCCTCCTTCGACAGGATCACGCAATCGTCAAATGCTTTGTCGTTGCTGATGGTTCTCTTCCGATGAGGACATTGCCTGTTACTTTAGTCCTGTCGGTAAAGAATCGCTGTGAGCCGACTCACAATTGGCATAATTCCTTTTTTGATATAAATTTCATATGGTTAGGGGCTTTGATCCGGCGTTGTTACATCTTGAAACCTCGGAATCAGGGGCATTCGTCATATAGGTGTCTGAAAGCAGGTAAGATTGTTTTTCCGCCCGATAAAAACGAAGAAAGTCGCGTACCTTGCCATGCCCTCACTGTATCGCCTGATCCTGCCCTCACTTCTCGCCGCGCTCGCTGGTTGTGGTGAAGATCCGCCGACCAGTCCGCGAGGCGGCTGGGGCGCCGCTGCCAAGGTCGTAACCGTCCAGGTGGAGCTTCGACCCATGGTCGACGAGATCGAGGCGCTCGGCACTGCGCGTGCCAACGAGTCCATAGAGATCCAGCCGCGGGTCGCGAGCCTGATTGATCACGTAGAGTTCGCAGAAGGACAGGTGGTGCGAAAAGGCGACCTGCTCGTCGCACTCGAAAACAGGGAGATCGTAGCGGGCCTCGCAGTTGCCGAGGCCTCGCTGTCGGAAAGCCGCAGCATTTACGAACGCAGCAAGTCACTCGCGTCATCGCAGGCAATCTCCGCATCCAACCTGGAGCAGCTTCTCGCACAGGTGAAGGTCGACGAGGCACAGGTCGCAGCCGCCCGGGCGCGACTGGCCAATACCCGGATTCTCGCCCCGTTCGCGGGACGCGTAGGCTTGCGTCGGGTCAGCCCCGGCAGCTTCGTCAACACATCGACCGTGATCACGACACTTGACGATGTCAGCCAGATCAAGCTCGATTTTTCGGTTCCGGAAACCTTCCTTACCGTTGTGCGGGAAGGCATGAATATCGTCGCGCACAGTCTCGTCTACCCGGATCGCGAATTCCTCGGCAATGTCAAAAGCGTCGATACGCGTCTCGACCCCATCTCGCGCTCGGTGCAGGTTCGCGCGTTGATACCGAATACCGATGGCGTACTCAAACCCGGCATGTTCCTGACGGTCGACCTGCAACGCGACCGCGGCGACGTACTCGTGGCGCCCGAGCAGTCGATCGTCCCGGAGGGTACCCGACAGTTCGTCTACGTCGTGAAGGACGGCAAGGCTGAGAAGCGGCCCGTGATACTCGGTCGCCGCATTCCGGGTTTCGTCACGATCGAAGAAGGTCTGCAGCCGGGCGAGGAGATCGTTACCGAGGGTACGCACAAGATTCGTGACGGCGCGGACGTGGAAACGATCACGCCGGCGCGGGCGAACGCCCAGTCGACTACCGGGTAGTCATCAATGCTGATCTCCGACGTCTCCGTTCGCCGCCCCGTCTTCGCTGCTGTTATCTCGCTGATACTCGTCATCGTCGGGCTCATGTCCATGCAGACGATGTCGATCCGCGAGTACCCGGACATACAGCGGCCAATTGTCTCGATCAGCACGACGTATCGCGGAGCGGCATCCGACATTGTCGAGCGCAGGGTGACCCAGGTGCTCGAGGACCAGATCGCGGGCATTTCGGGCATCACGAAGATGTCGTCGCGAAGCTATGACGAAAGGTCGGCGATAACGATCGAGTTTTCACGGGACCGGGACATCGATGGCGCCGCCAACGACGTTCGCGATCGCGTCTCACGTGTCCTGGGTATGCTCCCCGATGAAGCGGAACCACCCGAGGTCTCGAAGCGTGACAGCTCGTCGGCGACGACGATGTGGATCAATGTCGGCAGCGAATCCCGCTCGCTCATGGAGTTGACCGACTTTACGGATCGCTACCTGGTCGATGCGCTGTCGGTCGTGGATGGCGTCGCATTCGTGAGAAGTAACGGTAGCCGGCGGCCCTCCATGCGGATCTGGGTCGACACCAAGCGACTCGCGGCTCGCAGCCTTACGGTGACCGACATCGAAGACGCACTGCGGCGCGAAAACGTACAGATACCGTCCGGCAGGCTCGAATCGAGCACGCGCGAATTCACGCTACGCACCGACACGGGCTTTCGCACGGTCGAGGATTTTCGCCAGCTCGTCATCCAGGAAGGCGGCGACGACTACCTGATGCGGCTGGGTGAGGTAGCCGATATCGAACTTGCTCCCGAGAACGTGCGCAGTTTTTCGCGGACAGACGGCGAGTCGGGAATGAGCGTCGGCATCGTGCCGCAGGCCCAGGCCAATATTCTGCAGGTCAACGCGGCCGTCACCGAACGCGTTGATGAACTACAGAGCTCGCTGCCGCCCGATATCAACCTCGATATCAACATGGACAACTCCATATTCATTCGCGAGTCCCTGAAGGAAGTCGGCAAGGCGCTGGGACTCGCGCTATTGCTCGTGCTCGTCGTCATTTACGGCTTCATCGGCACGCTGCGCGCGACCGTGATTCCGGCCGTCACGATACCGATTTCCATTATCGCCGCGTTTATCGTCATGGCGGCGCTCGGATTTTCGATAAACACGTTGACGATGCTCGGGTTTGTACTTGCCATCGGCCTCGTTGTTGACGATGCGATCGTCGTCCTCGAGAATATCGCGCGGCGCATCGAGAACAAGGAACCGACTTTGCTGGCCGCAACGAACGGCAGCCGCGAAATCGGTTTTGCCGTCATCGCAACGACGCTGGTCCTCGTCGCGGTGATCCTGCCCGTCTCGTTCATGCCCGGCCAGATCGGCCTCGTGTTCGGTGAATTCGGAATCTCGCTCGCGGCAGCCGTCATGTTCTCAAGCCTGGTTGCGCTGACGCTCGTGCCGATGCTGACGACGAAACTGTTCAGCGACAATCGCCTGCACCGCGGCCGCTTTACACATTTTGTCGATCGAATGTTCCGCCGCTTATCGCGGTTCTACGAACGCGTGCTGCGCCGCGTTACCCGGCACCCGGTTATCGTCATCGTCACCGCGCTGGCCGTATTTGCCGCCAGCCTTACGTTGATCGGCGCGATGCCGAAAGAATACATGCCACGTGAAGACCGCGGCATGGCCATGATTCGAATGACCGCACCCGACGGCGCCAGCCTCGACTACACGCTCCGGTACATCATCGAAGCGGAAAAGATCGTGCTCGCGGACAAGGAAAAAGGCGATGTATTACGGGCACTTGGCCGCTCAGGAAGCTGGGGTGGCGGTGCCGATGTCAACTCGGGCATGGTATTCGCTCCGCTGCAGGTCTGGTCCAGGCGCGACCGGTCCGCGCAGGAAATTGTCGCCAACTGGAATCGGCAATTGCGTGATTTGCCTGGCGTTTCCGCCTTCGCCATGGCGCCGGGCGCCTGGAGCCTTGGCCAGAGTAGCCGGCCGTTGCAGATCGTCCTGGGTGGTACAAGCTATGACGAACTATCCCAGTGGCGCGACATTGTCATTGCCGAGGCCGAGAAGCTCCCCGGACTCGCCAACCTGCAGTCCGACTACCGCGAGCGCAAACCCAAGATCGATGTCTCGATCGATCGGGACAGGGCAGCAGATCTCGGCGTCTCGCTGGCAAACGTAGGCAGGACACTGGAGACCATCCTGGGGTCCCGTGTCGTAACGACGTTCATCGACGAGGGCGAAGAGTATCGCGTGATCCTGCAGGGCGCCGATGAACGCAGGCAGACGCCGAGCGATCTCGAGACGATTTACGTGCGCTCGGAACGCTCGGGCCAGCTCATCCCGTTGTCCAATCTCGTAACGCTCAAGGAAGTCGCGGGCCCCATGGACCTGCGGCGCTTTGACCGCATGCGCTCGATCACGATAAGCGCATCGCTGACCGGGGGCTATTCACTCGGCGAGGCGCTGGCCGCGCTCGAGAAAATTGTCGGCGATAATCTCCCGGAGTCCGCACGCCTGAACTACGACGGCGAGTCCCGCGATTTCAAGAACACGGGTAGTGCGATTTACACGACGTTCCTTCTGGCCCTCGTCATCGCCTACCTCGTCCTGGCTGCACAGTTCGAGAGTTTCCGGCATCCCCTGATTATCATGACCACGGTACCCCTGGCGATCACGGGCGCACTTCTCGGGCTGAAGATTTTCGGTTCGAGCATCAACATCTACAGCCAGATCGGCGCAATCATGCTGATCGGCCTGGCGGCGAAGAACGGTATCCTGATCGTCGAGTTTGCGAACCAGCTGCGCGATCGCGGCGTCGATTTTCGCGAGGCGATTATCGAATCCTCCAGGACTCGCCTGCGGCCCGTGCTCATGACCAGCATGTGCACGGCGTTCGGTTCGATCCCGCTGCTCCTGGCATCCGGCGCCGGTGCGCTGTCGCGGCAGTCCATCGGTGCGGTCGTCTTCTTCGGCGTGACCTGCTCGGTGTTGTTGACGCTGATCGTCGTACCGACGGTTTACGGCCTCATCGCAAGAAACACGCACTCGCCCGAATATATCGCCCACCTCATCGACAAGCTTTCCTCGAAGGCGCCCGGCGCCGAGGTTAGCGAGACCTGACAGTCGTTGGTACACGCCCAGCGGCCCCATATTTTGTTAAATTTGTGACCTGTCCCACATATGTGCGTCCCGGATGGCCGCCATAATCGAGGGACGTAAGCTTGGGCCAGTGTAAGCGGAGGTCACTATGACCAGTTCATTGCTATGGACGCTGCTATTCCTGGGCAATGTAGCCTTGTTTTGGCTGTGGATCAGCTACTCCATCAAGGTCTTGAGGGGACAATGCCCGCATTGCGGTAAGTAATCGATTCTGCGCTGTCACGCAGAGTCATCCGGACGGCGCCTCCCGCGCCAGGTGACTCTCTTGGCCATAAAAAAAGCCGGGCAATGCCCGGCTTCTTCATATACTGGCAGAGCCCTGCCCTATTCCTCGACGACCGCCTCGGCCTCGGCCTGCTCGGTAAGCATGACAATCGCCATGGGCGCGGCGTCACCGGGACGCGGCCCCGTCTTGAGGATGCGCAGGTAGCCGCCCGGACGCTCTTTGAAGCGTGGGCCAATTTCGGAGAACAACTTGCCGACTACTTCCTTGTCGCGCAGGCGATCGAAAGCCAGGCGGCGATTCGCAACGCTGTCTTCCTTCGCGAGCGTGATCAGCGGCTCTACAACACGACGCAGTTCTTTTGCTTTCGGCAGCGTCGTCTTGATCGTTTCGTGCTTCAGCATCGACGCGGCCATGTTGCGGAACATCGCCTTGCGGTGAGAGCTGTTACGACCCAGTCGACGACCGGATTTTCTATGACGCATTTGTCTTTCCTAAGTATCTAATCTTTACGACGCAAGCACGCGGCTTTACATCATCAGCTCGTGTTCCGGACGCAGGCTAGCCGGCGGCCAGTTATCGAGGTGCATGCCCAATCCCAGGCCGTGGCCTTCGAGCACTTCCTTGATCTCTGTCAGCGACTTCTTGCCGAGGTTCGGTGTCCTGAGCAGTTCGACTTCGGTGCGCTGTACGAGGTCACCGATGTACATGATGTTCTCTGCCTTGAGGCAGTTGGCCGAACGCACCGTAAGTTCAAGCTCGTCGACAGGCCGCAGCAGGATCGGATCGACCTGGTTCTCGGCCTGGGCGCCAGCGCCATCGTCCTGACCCTGCAGGTCGACGAAGACCGACAGCTGATCCTTGAGGATGCTGCCAGCACGGCGAATAGCCTCTTCAGGGTCGATCGTGCCGTTGGTCTCGATCTCTATCAACAACTTGTCGAGGTCGGTGCGCTGTTCAACACGTGCCGCTTCAACGTTGTACGTTACGCGTACGATCGGGCTGAAAGAGGCATCGAGTTGCAGGCGACCGATCGGGCCTGCCTGCTCTTCGAACGACGGGCGCTGCGTCGCCGGGCGATAGCCGCGGCCGCGCTCGACTTTCAGCAGCATGTTCAGCTCGCCAGCCTTGGTCAGGTTGGCGATGACCAGCTCGGGGTTCATGATTTCAACGTCATGATCGAGCTGGATGTCGCCGGCCGTTACCGGGCCCGGGCCTTTCTTCGAAATACGCAGCTCAGCCGTGTCGCGCGTGTTCATCGTGACCGCGACCTGCTTCAGGCTCAACAAGATGTCGACGACATCTTCCTGTACGCCCTCGATACTGGTGTACTCGTGGAGCACGCCTTCGATTTCGGCTTCCGTGATGGCAGCACCAGGCATGGACGACAACAGGATGCGACGCAGCGCATTGCCGAGCGTGTGGCCGAAACCGCGTTCGAACGGTTCGATTACGACTTTTGCTTGCAGATCGTTGACCGGCGTCACCTTGACGACGCGCGGTTTCAGAAATTCGTGTACAGATTCCTGCATGGGGATAAACCCTCCTGACTACTTCGAGTACAGCTCGACGACTAGGTTTTCGTTGATATCGGGGAGAATGTCTTCTCGATCCGGTAACGACTTCAATACACCTGCCATCTTCTTGGCGTCGACCTCGACCCATTCGGGCAGGCCAACCTGGCTCGCAATTTCCATTGCGCTCTGGATGCGAAGTTGCTTCTTCGCCTTCTCGCGAATATTTACCGCGTCGCCGGCCTTGAGCTGGGCGGACGGAATATTAACGAGCTTGCCATTCACTTCGATGCTCTTGTGGCTCACGAGCTGGCGAGCTTCGGCGCGCGTCGAGGCAAAGCCCATGCGATAAACGACGTTATCGAGGCGTCCTTCGAGCAGCCGCAGCAGGTTCTCACCCGTCGAGCCTTTTAACTGAGCAGCACGCTTGTAATAGTTGCGGAACTGTCGCTCGAGCACCCCGTACATGCGACGGAGTTTTTGCTTCTCGCGAAGCTGCAGGCCGTAATCCGACAGGCGCGGACGACGCTGTGTCGGTCCGCCCGGCGGGACTTCGAGCTTGCACTTCGATTCGAGCGGCCTGACGCCACTCTTCAGAAACAGGTCCGTGCCTTCGCGGCGGGACAGTTTGCACTTTGGTCCTAAATATCTTGCCATTATTCAGCCTCTATACTCGACGCTTTTTCGGCGGGCGACAGCCGTTGTGAGGAATCGGTGTGACATCCTCAATGTTTTGAATGCGAAAACCCAGGGCGTTCAGGGCACGAACCGCGGACTCGCGGCCGGGGCCTGGCCCACGAACACGCACGTCCACGTTCTTTACGCCGAACTCGAGGGCCGCGCGGCCCGCCTTGTCCGACGCCACCTGCGCGGCAAACGGGGTCGATTTACGAGATCCACGGAAACCGCAGCCGCCGGCCGTTGCCCACGAAAGAGCATTGCCCTGGCGATCCGTGATCGTGATGATCGTGTTGTTGAAGGAAGCGTGTATGTGCGCAACCGCATCGACTACGTGCTTTTTAACCTTCTTTTTCTTTGGTTCAGCCATTGGAAATTATCTCTTGATTGGACGGCGCGGGCCCTTGCGAGTACGCGCGTTCGTACGAGTGCGTTGGCCGCGCAGCGGCAGACCACGTCTGTGGCGAATTCCACGATAAGAACCGAGGTCCATCAGGCGCTTGATGTTCATCGACGTTTCGCGACGGAGATCGCCTTCGACCGTGAAGGCCGCGACGGCCGTCCTGAGCTTTGCCACCTCGGGCTCAGCCAGGTCTTTGACCGGCGTATCCGGTGCAACGCCTGCCGCCTCGCATATCTGCCTGGCGCGGGTGTGCCCAATGCCGAAGATCGACGTCAGTGAAATCACGACGTGCTTCGTCAACGGAATATTTATGCCTGCTATACGTGCCACTTAACAGTTCCTCATCAATTAGCCCAGGATCAACCCTGGCGCTGCTTATGCCGTGCGTCGGTGCAGATCACCCGCACGACACCATTGCGACGAATGATTTTGCAATTTCTGCAGATCTTTTTGACTGATGCTCTTACTTTCATGAGCTCTCTCCTAAACGCTGATCACAATCAGCGTACTTGTCCACCCCGGCCGTAGTTGCGCAGGTTGGCTTTTTGCATCATGCCTTCGTACTGGTGACTCATGGCATGTGCCTGCATTTGTGACATGAAGTCCATCGTTACCACGACCAGGATCAGCAAGCTTGTGCCGCCGAAGCTGAACGGCATGCTCGGGTAGAACATGCGGACGAGTTCGGGCAGAAGGCAAACACCTGCGATGTAGATCGCGCCCCAGAACGTCAGGCGAGTCAGAACCCGGTCAATGTATTCCGCCGTGTGGGCGCCTGGCCGGATACCCGGCAGAAATGCGCCCGCTTTCTTCAGGTTGTCGGCAGTGTCCTTCGAGTTGTACATCAGCGCCGTATAGAAGAAGCAGAAGAAGATAATCATCGATGCGTACAGCAACACGTAGACAGGCTGCCCCGGACCCAGGTTGGCGCCGATCGTCTGCAATGCGCGCTGTGCTGCATTGGGATCTGCCGCCTGACCGAAGAACTGCGCGATCGTCGCCGGGAACATCAGGATCGAAGACGCGAAAATCGGCGGGATCACACCCGACATGTTGATTTTGAACGGCAGGTGCGTGCTTTGTGCCTGGAACATCTTGCGGCCCTGCTGACGCCTTGCGTAATTGACCGCGATGCGGCGCTGCGCGCGCTCCATGTAGACGACGAAGATGATCGCCGCAACGCCGCCAAGCAGCATCAGGATTGCCGTAATCGCACTCATCTCGCCATTGCGAACGAGCTCAGCCGTTCCGGCAATCGCGGCCGGCAGGCCAGCGACGATGCCCGCCAGGATGATCATCGAGATGCCATTGCCGATGCCGCGTTCGGTAATCTGTTCACCGAGCCACATCAGGAATACCGTACCCGTAACGAGCGTGATGCAGGCCGTGATCAGGAACGCAGGGCCTGGATTGACGACCAGTCCGACCTGGTTTTGCAGCCATGAGGCAGCCGCTATCGACTGGAAGCTCGCGAGTGCGACGGTGCCATAACGGGTGTATTTCACGATCTGCCGACGACCCTGCTCACCTTCCTTCCTGAGCTGCTGCAGGCTCGGGATGATGTGGCTGGCCATCTGCATGATGATCGAAGACGAAATGTACGGCACGATGCCGAGCGCAAAGATCCCGAAACGCGACAACGCGCCGCCCGAGAACATGTTGAACATGCCCAGCAGGTTGCCCGACTGCTGCTCGAAAAAATCAGCCAGCGCAGCGGGATCCACGCCAGGCACCGGGATATAGGTGCCAACGCGGTAAACGATCAGCGCGCCAACGAGGAACAGCAGACGAATCTTGAGTTCGCCTAGTTTGCTCGCCTGCTTTGCCAGATCGGCCGGACTTTGTTGGGGCTTCTTCGCCACGTTCGTTCCTGTTTAGTCTTCGATGCTGCCGCCAGCCTTCTCGATATCCGCACGGGCACCCTTGGTGACCGCGATACCCTTCAGCTTGACTGCTTTCTTGATTTCGCCAGACTTGATGACTTTGACCTTCGTTACGAAAGCCGGCACGAGGTCTGCCTTCTTCAGCACGTCAATATCGATGACGTCTGCGGTCGGCAACTCGAGTTCGTGCAAACGCAACTCGGCCGTGTACTTGGCCATACGCGAACGGAAACCGACTTTCGGCAAGCGACGCTGCAGCGGCATCTGGCCGCCCTCGAAGCCAACCTTGTGGTAGCCACCAGAGCGCGCATGCTGGCCCTTCTGGCCACGACCACAGGTCTTTCCCTGGCCCGCAGCATGTCCGCGACCCAGGCGCTTGCCCGCTTTCTTCGCACCTTTTCCAGGTGAAATTTCATTGAGACGCATGTCAGGCTTCCTCCACCGACAAAAGGTACGAGACGCGATTAATCATGCCGCGATTCTCAGGCGTATCGACGACCGTTACGGTCTGGTGCATTTTTCTGAGGCCGAGGCCGGCAACGCAGGCCTTGTGGCTCTTCAGCCGCCCGTGCTTGCTCTTGACCAGCGTGACCTTCAACTCTTTTGACTTCGCCATGCTCTTGTACCTAAAACTCTGTGCTCGACAATCCCCTGCCCCGTTCAGGCGAGGATTTCCTTAACTTTCTTACCGCGCTTCGCCGCGATGGCCTGCGGCGAGTGAATCTCCGAGAGACCCTGGATGGTCGCGCGCACGACATTGATCGGATTGCGCGAGCCGTAGCTCTTGGCCAAAACGTTGCGAACACCCGCAGCCTCGAAGACGGCACGCATCGCGCCGCCGGCGATAACGCCGGTTCCCTCGGAAGCCGGCTGCATGTAAACGCGGGTAGCGCCGTGGCGGCCTTTCTTCGCGTACTGCAAGGTCTCGTTGTTGAGGTTGATCGCGATCATGTTCTTGCGAGCAGCCTGCATCGCTTTCTGGATCGCGATCGGCACCTCACGTGCCTTGCCGTAGCCGAAGCCAACCTGCCCCTGCCCGTCACCAACCACTGTCAGTGCCGTGAAGCCGAATTGACGTCCGCCCTTAACTACCTTGGCGACGCGATTCACGGTGACCAATTTTTCAATCAGATCATCGTTCGACTGGTTCTGTTCGTTTCTAGCCATAATTTGGTCCTGATGGCCTTGGCCATCAAAAATCCTCAAAAGAGTCGATAATTAGAATTTCAATCCTGCTTCACGGGCAGCATCGGCAAGTGCCTTGATACGGCCGTGGTAACGGAAACCCGAACGATCGAATGCGACGGTATCGATGCCCGCTGCTTTCGCCTTCTCGGCAATGCGTGCGCCAACGATTGCTGCGGCTTCGACGTTGCCACCGTACTTGATTCCCTTGCGAACCTCGGGCTCGAGCGTCGACGCCGTCGCCAGCACTTCGCCGCCACTGGCGCCGATTACCTGCGCGTAAATATGGCGCGGCGTGCGGTGAATGCTCAGGCGATTGGCCTCGAGTTCACGGATCTTCGAGCGGCCCCTACGGGCACGACGCAAGCGATTTTGTTTCTTGTCCAGTTTCATGGATGTTTACCTAGTTATTTCTTCTTCGCTTCCTTCAACATGACACGCTCGTCGGCGTATCGAACACCCTTGCCCTTGTAGGGCTCGGGCGGACGGAAGGCGCGAATCTCTGCGGAGACCTGACCGACCATCTGCTTGTCGGCGCCTTTGACGAGAATCTCTGTCTGGCTCGGCGTCTCGACCGTAATGCCTTCTGGAACCTCGTAATTGATCGGATGCGAGAAACCGAGCGTCAGGTTGAGCTTCTTGCCCTGTGCCTGCGCGCGATAACCAACACCTTTGAGTTCGAGTTTGCGCTCGAAGCCTTCCGTTACGCCCACGGCCATGTTGGCCAGGATCGAGCGCATCGTGCCCGCAATAGCGGTGGCGAAACGCGAACCCGAACGCGGCGCAACGGCCAGCACGTTATCTTCCTGCTTGAGCTCCACTTCGGAATTCAGTTCCAGCGACAGTTCACCCTTGCCGCCCTTCAGGGTGACAACGTTACCGTCCTGCTTGAACTCGACGCCTTTCGGCAGCTCAATGGGTGCTTTTGCAACTCTTGACATAGTCCTGTCTCTTATCAACAAGGCTCACGCATCAGGAAACGATGCACAGAACCTCACCACCAACACCCTTCTCACGGGCCTTCCGGTCGCTCATCACGCCGGCCGAGGTCGATACGATCGCGACACCGAGGCCACCGAGCACCTTGGGCAGGTCTTCCTTGCCACGGTAGACCCTGAGGCCTGGCCGGCTCGCACGCTGGATCTTTTCGATCACGGGCACGCCTTCGAAATACTTGAGCTCGATCGTGAGCTCCCTGGCTGCGCCTTCACCGTCGGTTGCGAAACCCGTGATGTAGCCTTCGTCCTGCAGTACTTTCGCGACCGCTTCCTTGGCTTTCGACGCAGGCATGGATACGGCAACCTTGCGTGCCTTCTGCCCGTTTCGAATGCGTGTCAGCATGTCTGCGATTGGATCGGTCATACTCATGTTCTTTCTCCGCTACCAGCTGGCCTTCGTAAGACCAGGTATCTCGCCGTTCATGGCGGCTTCGCGCAGCTTGTTACGGCCAAGGCCAAACTTGCGATAAACGCCGTGCGGACGGCCAGTGATCGCGCAACGACTCCGTTGCCGCGTCGGGCTACCATCACGTGGCAAACTGTTCAGCTTCGCCTGGGCAACTGCACGCTCCTCATCGGAGCTGTGAATGCTGCGGACGATCGCCTTCAGCGCTTTACGCTTCTCAGCCTGGCGGGCAACCAGCTTCGCCCGCTTCAGTTCGCGCATGATCATCGACTTTTTGGCCATGTGTGTTGTCTCTATTTCTTGAAGGGGAAGTTGAACGCTTCCAGGAGCGCTTTGCCTTCCGCGGGGTTACGCGCCGACGTGGTAATGACAATGTCCATGCCACGCAACGCATCAATTTCGTCGTAGTTGATTTCCGGGAAAATAATCTGTTCCTGGACACCCATGCTGTAGTTGCCCTGCTTGTCGAAGGACTTCGGGTTCAGCCCACGAAAGTCACGGATACGCGGAATGGCGATGTTGACGAGTCGATCGAGAAACTCGTACATACGCTCACGTCGCAGCGTGACCTTACAGCCAACGGGCATACCGTCGCGGATCTTGAAGCTGGCTACCGACTTGCGCGCAAGACGCGTGACCGGCTTCTGCCCCGTAATCTTCTCGAGATCGGCACGGGCATTCTCCATGATCTTCTTGTCGGTCACCGCCGCACCAACACCCATATTCAAGGTGATCTTGGTGATCTGCGGAACCTCCATCGGGTTCTTCAGGCCGAGCTTCTCCTGGATCTCTCCAGCCAGCTCGCTGTGATACTTTTCCTGTAAACGTGACATGATAATTCTCTTAAATGTCTACTACGTCGCCGCTCTTGAAGACGCGCACTTTGCTGCCGTCCTTCTCGACACGGAAACCGACCCGCTCACCCTTCTTTGACTTCGGGTTGAATACGAGCACGTTCGAAACATCCAGCGGCATAGCCTTATCCTTGATGCCGCCCATTTCGCCAATATTCGGGTTCGGCTTGACATGTTTCTTCGCCAGGTTGACACCCTCTACGAGTACCCGGGCGTCCGGAAATACTTCCAGAACAGTGCCCCGACGACCCTTGTCCTTGCCGGTCGTTACGATGACTTCATCGCCTTTTCTGATCTTGTTCATTGCTCTATCCAGGAAAGCCAAAGTTCTTAAAGAACCTCGGGCGCCAGCGAAATAATCTTCATGAACCGGCTCGTGCGCAGCTCACGCGTTACCGGGCCAAAAATACGTGTGCCGATCGGCTCGAGACGCGCGTTCAGGAGAACAGCAGCGTTACCATCGAAACGAATCAGCGAGCCATCCTTGCGGCGTACGCCCTTACGGGTACGAACGACGACGGCGTTGTAGATCTCGCCTTTCTTGACCTTGCCTCGCGGGATCGCGTCCTTGACGCTCACCTTGATGACGTCGCCTACGCCCGCGTAGCGGCGCTTGGAGCCGCCCAGCACCTTGATGCACTGCACGCGGCGAGCGCCCGAGTTGTCGGCGGCGTCCAGAACTGTCTGCATCTGAATCATGACTGCATCCTAAGAGTTATTGCTTGTCTGCCGCGCGTTCAACAACGTTGACGACTGACCAGGACTTGTTCTTCGAAACCGGACGGCACTCCGAGATCGAAACGCGATCACCGGCCTTGCATTCGTTCGACGCGTCGTGCGCAAGGACCTTCGTCGTACGGCGGATGTACTTGCCATACACGGGGTGCTTGATCAGTCGCTCGATCGCTACCGATACGGTCTTGTCCATCTTGTCACTTACGACACGACCCGTGACCGTACGTTGTGTCTTCTTTTCTTCACTCATTTGTCTTCACCCGCCGCACGTTGCAGCTCGCTGAGAACCGTCTTGATGCGCGCAATATCTTTTCTGACGCGGCCGTGTTCGTGATTGTGCGGATGCTCGCCCGTGGCTTGCTGCATGCGCAGATTGAACTGTTCGCGGCGCAACGCAACGAGTTCCTCGTTGAGTTCATCGACCGACTTATTGCGTAGGTCTGCTACGTTCATCACATCACCTGCCGTCTTACAAACGCGGTTCCGAAAGGCAATTTCGCAGCCGCGAGGCGGAACGCCTCCCGTGCTATCTCTTCGGTCACACCTTCCATCTCATACAGGACCCGGCCCGGCTGAATCTGGCAAACCCAGTATTCGACGTTGCCCTTGCCCTTACCCTGGCGAACCTCGAGCGGCTTCTTCGAGATCGGCTTGTCCGGGAACACCCGGATCCAGATTTTTCCGCCACGCTTGATGTGGCGCGTCATCGCACGACGAGCGGCCTCGATCTGACGCGCGGTCAGCCGGCCACGGCCGGTCGCCTTGAGTCCGAACTCACCGAACGATACGTTGCTTCCGCGCAGCGCAAGACCGCGGTTGCGACCTTTCATCTGCTTGCGAAATTTTGTTCTCTTAGGCTGTAACATCTTTGTCTTCTCTTACGAACGAGCGCCAGCTGCAGCTTCTTGTGGCTCCGCAGGAGCCGCTTCGGGCTTGTCAAAAACCTCGCCCTTGAAAATCCAGACCTTCACACCGATTACGCCATACGTCGTGAGCGCTTCGGCCGTGCCATAGTCGATATCAGCGCGCAACGTGTGCAGCGGGACGCGGCCTTCACGGTACCACTCCGAACGTGCGATCTCGGCGCCATTCAGGCGGCCGCCGACCTTTACCTTGACGCCTTCTGCGCCAACGCGCATCGTGTTCGTCACGGCGCGCTTCATGGCACGACGGAACATGACACGGCGTTCGAGCTGCTGCGCGATACCTTCTGCGACGAGCTGCGCATCAAGCTCGGGCTTGCGCACCTCGCTGATGTTGATGCGAACATCCTGAATCTGCATCCCGATCATCTTCGATACTTCGGCCCGCAGCTTCTCGATGTCCTCGCCCTTCTTGCCGATCACGATGCCAGGACGAGCCGTGAAGATCGTGATGTTGCACTTCTTCGCGGGACGTTCGATCGCAATGCGGCTCACCGAAGCATCTTTCAGCTTGTCCTTGATGTAGACGCGCAGCTGATGATCCATGCGAATGTACTCGGGGAACGTCTTGGAATCGGCATACCACTTCGATGCCCAGTCCTTGACGATGCCAAGGCGAATACCTGTTGGATGTACTTTCTGACCCATATTAGTTACTCGTCGCCTACCCTGATGGTGATGTGACTGTTCCGCTTGATAATGCGTGCGCCGCGACCTTTCGCCCGAGCGCGGTAACGACGAAGCGTCGGCGCCTCATTGACTTCGATGGTCGCGATCTTCAATTCGTCGATGTCTGCACCGTGGTTGTGCTCGGCATTGGCCACGGCCGACTCGAGAACCTTCTTGACGATGCGCGCGCTCTTCTTCGGCGAAAATGTCAACGTGCGCAGAGCGTCATCGACGGTCTTGCCGCGGATCGCGTCGGCCATGAGGCGACATTTCTGCGGCGAAATACGCGCGTACCTGAGTGTTGCTGCAACTTGCATTACCCGGCTCCCTTATTTCGTTTTCCGATCACCGGAGTGACCGCGGAACGTGCGCGTCATCGCAAACTCACCGAGCTTGTGACCAACCATGTTTTCGGAGATCAGTACCGGTACGTGCTGACGTCCGTTATGCACGGCGATGGTCAAACCGACCATGTCCGGCAGAACCATCGAGCGGCGCGACCAGGTCTTGATCGGACGACGATCGTTCTTCTTCGCTGCTTCGGCAACCTTCTTCGCCAGGTGGTTATCGACGAACGGGCCTTTTCTTACACTGCGTGGCATCTTCGAATTCCTTTACTTTCGCTTGCGCCTGCGGACGATCATGTTGTCCGTGCGCTTGTTTGAACGCGTCTTCGCGCCCTTGGTCGGCGTGCCCCAGGGGCTGACCGGATGGCGGCCACCGGAGGTGCGACCCTCACCACCGCCGTGCGGGTGATCAACCGGGTTCATGGCAACGCCGCGAACCGTCGGGCGGACACCTCTCCAGCGACTCGCTCCGGCTTTGCCGAGCTTGCGTAGATTGTGTTCGCCGTGACCGACCTCGCCGACCGTCGCACGACAGTCAACGTGAATCCTGCGCATTTCGCCCGACCGCAGCCGTAGTGTTACATACGCACCCTCGCGTGCCGCGAGCTGTGCTGAGCCGCCGGCAGAACGAATCATCTGGCCGCCCTTGCCTGGCTTCATCTCGATGTTGTGTACGGTCGTACCAACCGGGATCGCGCGCAATGGCAGGGCATTACCCGGCTTGATGGGCGCATCTTCACCGCTAATGATCGGTGCACCAGCCCGCACGTTCTTGGGCGCAAGGATGTAGCGACGTTCGCCGTCGGCGTACTTTACGAGCGCGAGGTGTGCGCTGCGGTTCGGATCATACTCGAGGCGTTCTACCACGCCCGGAATTCCGTCCTTGTCGCGCTTGAAGTCGACGATGCGGTAGCGCTGCTTGTGACCGCCACCCTGGTGACGAATCGTGATGCGACCGTTGTTGTTGCGGCCACCCTTGGACGTCTTCTTGTCGAGCAACGGACCATAGGGCTTGCCCTTGTGCAGGCCTTGTGTCTTGACGGCGACGACGAAGCGGCGTCCAGCTGATGTCGGTTTGGCTTTATGCAGTGACATGTTTGGTAACCCTTATTCTCCGCCGTAGAACTCTTCGAGAGAGCTTCCTTCGGCGAGCCTTACGTAGGCTTTCTTCCAGTCGTTGCGACGACCCCTGGCCATCTGAAAACGCTTGGTCTTGCCCTTGACGTTGACAACCTGGACGCCTTCGACCTGGACTTCGAACAGCAGCTCAACGGCCTGCTGGATCTCTTTCTTGGTGGCGTCGTTGCGGACCTTCAGAACCACCTGGTTCTTCTCCGCAGCCATGTGTGACTTCTCAGACAGATGGGGCCCGCGAATGACCGTCATCAGCCTTTCCTGGTGGGCAGCGTGGCTCATGACAGGCGCTCCTCAATCAGTTTCAGCGCCGGCAGCGTTACCAGCACCTTCTCGAAGCGGATCAGGACCACGGGATCCATCGATGCGACATCGCAAATGCCGACGTTCGGCAGGTTGCGCGCCGCAAGGAAGATTTTCTCATCGAACGCCTCGTTGAGAATCAGCACGTTGTCGAGCTCGAGCTCCTTGAGCCTGGTAGCCAGCAACTTCGTCTTTGGCGCTTCGAGCGTGAGCTCCTTGACGATAACGAGGCGGTCCTGGCGGACCAGCTCCGAGATCATCGACCGCAGCGCAGCACGGTACATCTTCTTGTTGACCTTCTGGTCGTAGTTGCGCGGCTTGGCGGCAAACGTGCGGCCGCCGCCAACCCAGATCGGGCTGCGGATCGTACCAGCGCGCGCCCGGCCGGTGCCTTTCTGACGCCAGGGCTTGGCGCCGCCTCCCCGAGCTTCCGAACGATTCTTCTGCGCCTTGGTGCCCGCGCGGCTACCCGCGAGGTATGCCGTCACGACCTGGTGGACGAGTGCTTCGTTGTAGTCCACGCCGAACGCCGCTTCCGCGACGTCAACCGAACCCTTGTCCTGTAATTTCAGTTTCATTGCCATCGCCCCTTACTTCACGGCCTTGATGGCGGGACGCACGATAACGCGTCCGCCGGCGTGACCCGGGACAGCGCCCCTGATCAACAGAAGGTTGCGTTCGCTGTCAACGCGAACGACTTCGAGATTCTGCACTGTGCGGCGGACGTTGCCCATCTGACCCGACATCTTCTTTCCCTTGAAGACACGGCCAGGCGTCTGGTTCTGACCGATCGACCCGGGCGCACGATGCGCCAGCGAGTTGCCGTGCGTGGCATCCTGCATGCTGAAGTTATGGCGCTTTACGGTACCGGCGAAGCCTTTACCGATCGAGGTACCAATGACATCGACCTTCTGGCCTTCGCCAAACAGTTCAACACGTAATTCCGTGCCGGTCTGATAATCCGTCTCATCGCTGTCAGCAATTCGGAATTCGGCAAGTAGGTCGCCGGCTTCGACCTTCGCGGCAGCAAAGTGGCCGGCTGCAGGTTTGACGACCCGGGACGCTTTGCGGCTTCCGGCTGCAACCTGCAGCGCGCGATAGCCGTCCGTCTCCACGGTCTTCACCTGTGTGATTCGGTTTGGCTGTGCCTCCACTACGGTAACAGGAATCGAAACTCCGTCTTCCGTAAAGACACGTGTCATGCCGCATTTGCGGCCAACAAGACCCATCGTCATCTTAAAAACCTCGCACCGACTTCGTTTGGTCAGCGACATTCTTCAAATTCAAAATCTTCACCGCGGCCACTTCGATTGGCGACCGCTGTCGGAAGCAGGAAATAGGGACAGTGACCCTAATTCACGTAACTCTTGTCCGGAACCTGTCCGGCCTGGCGCAAGAATTAGGGTCACTGTCCCTATTTCCTGCTTTTCCCAGACACGCGAAAGGGCCAGCCATCGCTGAGAGCTCCGCTCTCTGTGCTCTGGGGCTGACCCTAAGCTCCGGTCCGGTCATTCAGCCGGCCCGGCGGTTCCGGGATTTGCCGTGTCACCCTCGATTTCCTGGCGAC
>Ga0209567_10000011_pt1 | contig 76196 bp, 72 predicted proteins | sample COG_12_FD_184756 | JGI IMG/M metagenome (GOLD analysis project Ga0209567, IMG submission 184756) | Pelagic marine sediment microbial communities from the LTER site Helgoland, North Sea, for post-phytoplankton bloom and carbon turnover... | ecosystem: Environmental > Aquatic > Marine > Neritic... | reverse complement strand
ACCCTCGACCGAAGCGGCCGGCGGGTTGTCAGGGAACGTTCGAATGTGGGCGACAACATTGTCGACAGCCTGTTCGTCACCAAGTGTCGCGACCATGCCGATCATCTGTTGACCGAACGTGTCGCCCTGGTGCGTACCACGCAGGCCGTTCTTGTAATTCATGATCTGGCGCTTCAGGTACCAACGGCCCTGGCCGGCAATCTTCGGCGCGTTCATGGCGACGATGCCTTCACCCTGTTGGCCATGGCAGGCTGCGCACACTCCGTACTGCGCTGCTCCAATTGCAGCATCTCCCGGGGGCCGGCTATTGAGTGCGCTGTACGTTGACTGGCTCGCGAGCCAGGCGTCGTAATTTTCCTGGCTGTCGACGATAACGGCGCCACGCATTGTGTGATGGCCGACGCCACACAGTTCTTCGCAAAGTACTTCGAAACGACCTTTTTTGGTAGGCGTCAGCCAGAGGAATGTATTCATTCCCGGTACCAGGTCCATCTTGACCCGGAACTGGGCCACCGCGAAGTCGTGCAGCACATCCTTCGAGCGCAGCAGGAATTTGACCGGCCTGTCTACAGGTACATGGATTTCAGCGTTGTAGATAAGGACATCGTCCTGGCCGTTGGGATCGTCAGGGTCCATGCCGAACGGGTTGTCGTTGCTGATGCGTTCCGCATCGACCTCGCCAAGCTTCCCATCATCACCTGGCAGACGGTACGTCCAGTGCCACTGCTGACCGACAGCCTCGACGACGTGCGCCTCTTCGGGAACATCGACAAACTTGGCCCAGACAAACAGGCCTGGTGTCAGCATGGCGGCTACGCCAATCGCTGTCAGCACGGTCAGCCAGGTCTCGAGCTTCTTGTTCTCGGGCTCGTAGGTGGAACGAGCACCTTTCTTGTGGCGAAACTTGATGACGCAGTACGCCATAAAGAGGTTGACCGCCACAAAGACGAATCCTGTGACGTAGAGAGTAATGTCGACTGTGAAGTCCACCATTCCCCAGTTGGAAGCCAACTCGGTAAATGTCCAGGGACTTAGAACGTGAAACAGGAGCGAGCCAACGACGAGCAGTATCAGGACTACAGCTAAAGGCATACGACGAACGTCCCCCTAATCTTCTTATGTTTTTCTTCTTTCCCCTTTCATCAACATACTGGAATAAGTAGGTATTTTCCACTATACGCCGGCATCAGAGACCGATATCGCGCTTGACTTTTTCCTCTGCTTTCTTGAGGTCTGACTGGAGTTTGTCGAGCTCCTCCTGCAACGGCCCGGTCAGCATCGCAGTCTCGGCGTTCAGATCGATCGTCGGGACGGCTGCGACGAAATTCACCGGTGTCGGCGAGACAGGCTCGTCCGGCACCTGCCAGTTTACGATCACAATAACAGCGATGGCCGCGGCCACACCTGTCAGCGTGCTGGCCCACCAGAACAGCGGCGGTTTGGCTGCACGCGGCATCTGTTCCATGGGCTCCACAGCTCGCAAGGAAGCATTGATGCGCCGCTCGAGTTCGTCGGAGACGGTAACGTCAATTTGCTCTGCATCAGTTCGTAATTGTTTTGCCAGTTTATCCATAGGCTTCACTTTGGTCCGCGGCGCTGTTCATTTGTGTTTCGAGCGCGCGCCGCCCTCTCATTAAGTTGACTTTGGTCCAGGAGACGGACCGGTCCAGGGTTGTCGAAATGTCATTCACGGACATGTCTTCAGCGTAGCGCAGCCACATGGCTGTGAACACCTCGTCAGTCAGCGTGCGTCGCGCACTGACCCACAGATTCTCTGTTTCCGAATCGGCGATACATTGCTGCAAGGGGTCATTTTCCTCGTCACGCAGTTCGCCGACCTCCATCACGTCCGGGCCACGCAGTTTCGCCGCGTTGCGAATCGCAATGCGATAGAGCCAGGTACTGAAACGCCAGCGTGAATCGTAAGAGTGGATGTAGCGGAACGCGGCTATAAGCGTGTCCTGCAACGCATCCTCGGCATCGGCAAAACTCGCGCAGCGCGTCAGCAGGAAACGCAGGAGGCGTTCCCTGTAGAGCTCGGCGAGGTCGCAGAATGCCTCCGCGGACCCCGCTTTCGCAGCAACAATCAGTTTGGATTCATCAGTCACGAATTGTCAGTCACGAATTGTCTATCACTAATGGTCAGTCACTAATGGTTCTGACAACCAGTTCCGGATCGATCGCAACCGAGATGCTGAGGCTGTTGCCCTTGGCTTCGACTTTCGTACCCTGCAGCATGGCGACGGCCTCGGCATCCATGTCGTCATTGAAAGCCATGAGGCTGATCAGTCCACGTACTACGCTGGCGAGCGACTCGGCCATTTCGGGTTCGCTCGTGATCAGCTTGGCCTCGAGCGCCAGCTTGTTGGCGGCGGCGGCCATCAGGAACGCGACCTGCTCGGTGTTTCGCAGGATATTCGAGTCCCAATCGCTGTCTCCATCATCACCGAATGCCGTCGAATTCATACCGGCCTGCAGCATCGTCTTCTCGGCGGTGAGCACCAGCAATGCGCCGTTGTGGCCGTTTCTTCCGGCGATCCTGCCTTTATTGGCAAGCATCGCTTTCATCTGTTCTTCGCTGCCCGTGATCAGGATCTTGTTCTTGAGGGCGAGGCTGATCCATGACTCTTCTTCGAGTGAATCGATTTGAATCTCGACATTGCTGTCCGCGTAGTCGATGCTTTCGCCCTCCTCCGTCCCCTCGAAGTGGTAGTAAGCCTTCCCAGAGTATTTCAACGGATTCAAGTCACCTTCTGCGGCGATCAGGGTCATGATCTTGTCCTTCGTGTCCTGGCTGATGTTGCCTTCAAACAGGATGACAGGCCCTTCGCCCTCGAGTGCAAAGGCGGTCAGGCTGTCCAGTTCCCTGTCCAGGTCGACACCTGATTCGTCTTTGACTTCGGCGAATGCCTCATCCTGCAACCAGGCATAGACGCTCTGGCCCGGCCCATCGTCTCGCATCTGTGCAAGGTCAATGTGGAAGTACCAAACCGCCGAGCCCGGAACATCCGCAGCCTTTGCCGCAGCGATGCCCGGCGCGACCAGGAGCAGCACAATAATCAGAATCTTCAAATAACGCATTGACACACCCTCAATTCAAGTTCTTATAGGCTTATAGGGGCCATCAGCGTAATTGGTTACAGCGAGTGGCCGATTTTTTCGGCCATTCGCTGCTGTGTCACTTCTTGCTGGTCAGCCAGCTCACGCCGAACGTCAGCACCAGGCCGACCGTGAAGCCCGGAATCGCCTCGTACAGGCCATAAAAGTCCGCTTTGAAGTAGACCAGCCAGACAACGCTCGCGATGAAGCCGCCAGACATTCCGCACAGCACGCCAAGCCACGTTATTCGCTTGTAATAGAGGATGCCGAGGATGGCCGGGCCGAATGCCGATCCCAGGCCTGACCATGATGCCAGGACGAAGTGGAAGATGACGCGCGGCTCCTGCACCCCGAGTACGACGGCAATGATGCCAATGACAACCGTGAACACCTTGCCGATATTGGCCAGGCGCTCATCGGACTCGTCGCTGCCCATGATCTTCTGGTAGGTATCGCGCACGACCGCCGACGATGCCAGCAGTAACAGGGAGTCGACCGTGGACATGATCGCCGACAGGACGACGACCAGTAGCATACCCGAGATAATCGGCGGGAACAGGTTGCTCGAGATGACCGGAAAGATCGTCTCGGGATCGTCGAGGCCCGGGTACAGGGCACGACCGGCAACGCCGACAGTCACTGCGCCGACGAGGAAAATTAGCAATACGCCGACGGACATGATCCGGGCCTTCTTCAACTCAGCATCATCGCGTGCCGACATATAACGAATCAGCAACTGGGGCACCCCGAGAAACGGTAGCCCGATAGCCATGAGGCTCGCGATTCCGATTAGTACAGGTCCATTCGAAATAGCAAACATATCGAGCAGAGCCGGATCTTGCTGCTCGAGCGAGAGCACCACTTCACCCCAGCCGCCCGATGCGATGATCGCTGCGGCGGGCACCGCAATCAGGCCCAACAACATCAGCACACCTTGCACGACATCGGTGTATGAAACCGCCTTGTAACCGCCCACAAAGGTATATGCAATGATGAAGATCGAGCCGACGATGACGCCGGTCTCGTAGTTCATGCCGAGAAAACTCGAGAAGGCCTTGCCGGTCGCAACCATCTGAGCTGTCACGTAGGTAGTAACCATGACCACGATGATCAGTACTGCTACAAGACGGATCAGGTGCCACTTGTCGGCAAATTTCGCCACCAGCACGTCCGGCACCGTAATGGCCTCCGTCTCATCACTTAGCGCTTTCAATCGCCTCGAAACCAGCCACCAGGATGCGGCAATTCCAATAATCTCACCGACGACGATCCAGTAAGCCTGTACGCCCACAAGATAGCCCATGCCCGACAGGCCCAGCAGCAGCCAGCCGCTTTCGCCGGTGGCGTTCGTGCTGAAGGCCACGACCCAGTACGGCAGCTTCTTGCCAGCCAGGTAGAAACCCGAAAGCGTGTGCGTCTCGCGGCGGCTCCAGACTGCGAGCGCAGCGAGGATGCCGAGATAAACAATGAGAACGGCGACTGTCGTGTTCATTGGAGACCTGCCTGCTCCGAGAATGAGCCTATCGGTGAGCCGGGCGGTACCGGCGTAGGGACCAGGGTTTCGATTGCCGCGGGATCATCCTGCAAGCGAGCGATTTCGTGCCGCGCGAATGCGTAATGCGCGCGCATTGCGGGGTCGCCGCGCGGTGATTGCTTGTCTAACCATTTGTCGAGTTCCTGCACTGCGGCGAGTGACAGCGCACGGACCTGCATATCCGCATTCGGATCGAACGCGAGACCGAGTAAACCGTACAATACCTGCATGCTGGTCTGACGCTGAATATTGGCCGCGACATTTCCTTTTGCGGCGTCCGCGTACCAGCTCGCGTCAAGCAGCCCGCCCGTAATCGCTGTAAACCCTGGCGCGCCCGAGCGCTCCAGCCGCGCCGCTCGCGCCGGATCGAGCAACACCCGCAACGTCAGAGCGACAGCACTCCGAGCAGGGGCAAGGCTGTCGAAGTTGATGCCCGTCGCCCCGGTAAACGTCTCGCGTGTCTTGGGGTTGTTCGGGACGCGTGGCGGGATCGCGTCCGCGAGGCCCTGGGGCAGTTTCAAGATGGCCGGATCGATCGTCGCCAGCAGTGCATCTATCGCCTGCTGCTGCCTGGCGACGGAAACCGGGCGCGCATCGGCCTGCGCGTCACCCCGAATACGGTAGTTGAAGAACTGGCCACCTATGAGTTTGCCGACTGCCTGGATCTGGAATCGGTGAAACAGGTAGATCGGCACCAACGCTTCTTCGATACTCGCCAGCGGCCGACCGATACGAATGACTCGCTCCGAGAATCGCTGCAATGCGATTTCGCGGACACGCAGCAGGTGTTCGAGTTCGGTGATGGCGTCTGCACCATTATCCCAGAGGTTGCCATCGGGATGAGACGTCGATGGCGAACGCGAATCGTCATCCGCAACGTACTTGAGTCCCATTGCCAACGTGCTGTCCACAATATCGGCACGCGCTTTCGCTCGATCCGTGCCCTCCGGGAAATCCTGGTAGGCGTACAAGACCGTTCGTTTGTCCCATTCGCCGATGCCGACGTCATACGCGTCGGACAGGTCGAGCTCGCCATCAGCATCAATGCGGACCAACGGGAACGGGTAATCCATGACGGATGCGCGATCCTGCGTGCTTGCCGCAAAGTTATGTGCGAAGCCCAGCGTGTGCCCAACTTCGTGCGCCGACAACTGGCGAATCCGTGCCAGTGCCATCTCGAGCATCTCGGGCGGCACGGACTCATCCTCGTAGGGAGCAAGCAGCCCCTCGGCGATCAGGTAGTCCTGGCGCACACGCAGGGATCCGAGCGACACGTGCCCCTTCAGGATCTCCCCTGTCCGCGGATCAAGAATCGATGAGCCATAGGACCAGCCGCGGGTCGAGCGGTGCACCCACTGGATAACGTTGTACCGTACGTCCATCGGATCGATGCCCTCGGGCAACATCTCCACACGGTACGCGTCCTTGTAGCCTGCGGCCTCGAACGCCTGCGCCCACCAACGCGCTCCGTCGAGCAACGCCGACCGGACGGGCTCCGGCGCGCCACGGTCCAGGTAGTAAATGATCGGCTCGACCGCCTCGCTGACTTCGGCCGAGGGGTCGGCCTTTTTCAAACGATGCCGCCGGCCGAAATCGAGCAGCATCGAGTCGCCGATGGGCGTCGCGTAGTCGGCGAAACCCACCCCGCCGTAGCCGAGACCGATCATGCCGCTGCGCGGGTCAAACGGCAGCGGCTCGTAATCATCGTCGGGCAGGCGGATGAATGAGTGATGCACGTGCACCGAGAGCGAGGTCCAGTCCGGGATGACGGTCGGCAAATACTCACCGGTCGCCTCGCCAACAAATGTCACGACAGCTTCGACCTCGGTGTTGTCGGGGAAGGCCTTCGTACGTCGCAGGTCGATAGCCGAGCGCGAATCGTCGACCTGGAAACTGCCCTCGTCCATGTCGGCCAGGCGCGCGGCAACGCCGTGTGCATCGCGTATGAAGAAAGCCGTAGCATCGACAATCGTTGAATCGTCGGCCTCATCAATATCGGTAAAGCCCCAGATAATCGACCGCGCGAACGATTCGTCGATGGCCTGGCGCTCATCCGAATTGTCACTGACGGCGCGATACCTCAGGTTGTCCTCGACGAGCAGGATCTTCGGCCCGCTCCGCAGGAATCGGACGACCTTGGTATCGCCAAGCTGGCCCCGATCGAGTCCAATGTCATTCGACCCAATGCCTCGTGGCAACGAAGACTGGTACAGAAACGGTGTGTCCAGTTCCTCAACACGCATCAGCATCCGTCCGGTCGCCTCGTCCCACCAGATGTCCACAAAACCCGCGAACGAATCGTACTGGTCGAGGTCGAGTGGGCTCGGCTCGGTAGCGTGGCTACCGGCCGCTAACAGCAGGCAAAGCACGATTGACGAAATCGAATATCGCTTTGGCATTACTTCTCCTCAGGGTCTGACAGATAGCGCGTCGTCGGAGGCAAGATACAGGGCTACCTTGCCGTCGAGCTTCCCTGTCATCAATTCAGATGTCGCGCGTGATACGGCCAGCGATTATTCCCGAAATCAGAATGACAATGCCGGCGCCGAGCAGGTACTCGGGATAGGAACGCGTAATGCCGCAGTAGTAGATGCCGGCAATAATGACACCCTGAAAAATATTCATGAAGATACTGTCGCGCACGACGGCTTTTGGAAATCGCAGCCGCGAAATCATGAGCAGCGCCAACACGAACATGAGTATCGGCATGTACAGGTGCAACGGCAGCGATGCGGCGATATCGGGCTGGTGAATCAGCACGAGCACGACAGCCGATATCAAACCGCCGCCCGCCGCCGTGATCGGAATACCCGTGAACCACCCGGTGCTGGGCGTCTCACTGTAGAGATTGAACCTGGCCAGGCGCATGGCGCCCGCCAATGTGAACACGCCAACGGCAGCCAGCAGCACCCAGAACTGCCCGGACTCGTACTCAATGCCACCGACCTGCAAACCGGCATTCAGCATCAGAACGGCGGGAGCAACACCAAAGGACACGAGGTCCGCCATCGAGTCGAACTCGGCGCCGAAATCGGACGTTGCCTTCAGGAGTCGCGCCGAGACACCATCCAGAACGTCCAGAAGACCGCACCACACGATGATCCAGGCGGCAAGTTCGAGCTCGCCGAGCTGGGTGGTAATGATCGATCCCACACCAAGCAGCAGGCTCAGCGCGGTGAATGCATTCGGTACGGTATAGCGAAGACGAATCAAGAGCTTTGCAAACCTCTTTTTGTTAGTTGGTCCATTCTGCATCCGGCGGCGTCGATTATCCACCGCCACGAGGGCCTGGCGTCAGCCGCCCCACCAGTTCATACCGCGGACATTGGCACCGGAGCCTGTGATCCCGATGGGCCCACGCGGCAGCGTCAGTTGTAATAGCGTGCCGTTGCGCTCGATCTCGATGACGACATCCTCGCCCGGGTCGCCCTCCATCGAGCTCTTGCGCAAGTCATTGACGCTGAACACGCGCTCGCCGGCATAGCGGACGAGTTGATCGCCTGGCTCGAGCCCGATGTCGCTTCCCGGGGATCCCCCGAGGACCTGCGTAATCCTGACCGCGGTCGGCTGGCCCTGCACCTCCAGGTAGCGTGCATAGGCATCGTCACCCATCTCCGAGCGCATGATCACCTGGGGATCATAGTCGCTGGAGTACAAACCGATTTCCTCGCCATTGCGCTGTGCCTCCCAGACGAATTGCAGGGCCTTGTAGGCAGCCTCAGACTCCTGCTGCAGAATTCGGCGAGCCTCGTCCTCCGAAAAGCCGCCTTCGACCATGCGACTGACACGCCGTTCCTGGTAGCGGCGCATCCAGTCGACGTCGTTACTGGTAGAACTCGACTCTGTGCGCGCGGCCCTCTCCGCTTCCGCACGCGCCTTTAGTTCGGCGACGGCACTCTCGTCCCCACCTTCCAGGCGTTCGATGCCTTCGAACAGTATCGCGATGCTGTCCTCGAGCGCGATTCGCGCGTCTCGTTCTTCGGCGACTATTCGCTCGAGACGTTCCAGCCGGTCTTCCGGACTGGCATTTTCGCCGAGAACCGCGCTTGACGGATTGCTCTCCATGCGTCCAGCCTGGTCCCCCGCAGTCCAGGCACCAACCGCAAATCCGGCCAGCAGGCTCACAACAACAACGACGGCGATCTTGTTCATGGCTGATGCCTCCTGGTTACTCCGCCACCTCGGCCGCAACGACCTGCGCCGGGCAATTGCTGCCTTCCGAATAAGGCCCCAGACCGGTATTAACGCTCGCGACCTGCCCAGGTGCGACCCGACCATTGATATTGAAGCGCGGCTGTTGCTGGCGGCCGGATGCATCCGTATACGCGACGACGACGGCGACGCCGGAAATTGCGACCGTCGTGTCGTTCCTGATCGAGACAACCAGGTTGCCGTACCCATCTGCCGAACAACCGCTTGGAATGTACGCACCGGGATTGGTCGGCAATTCAAGTTCCACTAGCCTGGCCATCGCCGCCTGCCCGATCTCGCCGCCCGACTTGGCGACGATCTTGAAATTCTCGATTGCCGTGGCGTTATCGCCATTGTCGTAAGCGATATCACCCAGCGCATAATATGCCGGTGCCGTCGGCAGCAAGTCGAGACTGTCCTCGAGGTCGCTGACAGCTCCGCCCGACTGCCCCAGCTTTTTGCGCGCGAGCCCCCGCTGCAGGTAGTAATAGAAGAAATCGTGACGCCGCTCGATTGCGCGATCGTAGTTTGTTGCGGCCCAGTCATAGTTCTCCTGGAGGTATCGAATGTCGCCGCGCAGGGCATGAAAATTCGCTTCACCGGGGAATAGATCGAGTGCCTGGCTCGCCTTCGCCAGGGCCTCGTCGATATTCTCGTCAGCCAGCGCCTTGCGGCCCTCGTCGTAGGCATCGTAGGCGGGCTTCAGGTCGCGCGTCTTCTTCATCGCCGCCTGGTACTCGCGTTCTCCGCGCATGCCGCCTTGCGGCAGCGATTTCGCCGTTTCGATATTCGCCTGGACCCGCTCCCGCGACGGCGGGTGGCTGGCGAACAGCCCGCTAAGCCAATCGGGATCGCGACCTTCGCTGAGGCGCACGAACGTCTCCTGCAGATCGACAGCGCCTTGCGGGTCATAGCCTGCCGCGGACATGTATTTCATGCCGTATTCGTCGGACTCGAGTTCGGCGCTGCGCCCATACTTTGCAAGGCTCACCTGCGCGAGCACGCTGGCGCCACCCGCGATCATGTTGCCGTAGTCACTGTCACTCGCGACCACCATCGTGCCCATGACGCCAACCTGCATAAGGGTTGCCATCGACTGCTGCTTGGCAGAATGACGCGCCGCCGCGTGAACGGCTTCGTGCCCGAGCACGGCAGCAAGCTCAGCCTCGGATTCCAGCTCGGTGAGCAGGCCGCGATTGATCGCGATTTTGCCACCGGGCAACGCCCAGGCGTTGGGAACGGAATTATTCAGGACGACAAATTCATACGGCAGATCGACATCGCTCTGGGCTGCAACCTTTTCGCCGACCTGCTGCACATAAGCGGTCAGTTCCGGATCGATATCGTACTCGCCGCCCTGCGATTGCTGCATGGGCGCATAGTTCTTTTCACCGAGCTCGATCTCCTGGGCCGTGCTCATGAAGACCATCTCCCGCTTACCAGTCACTGGATTAACGGAACAACCTGCCAGCGCCACGAAGATTAGCAGCAGGAATACAGTTGCCTTGCGCATTACATTACCTCCGAAAATCGACCTTCAAGTATACCGCGTAAGTGGTTTTCCCAATGGCGTTGTCACGCCGCGACGACCAAACTGGGGACCATGGATACGGACGCGCGCGAACTGATGACGGAGTTGCGGGAAGATCACCGCAACATGGCCATAGTACTGGACTTGCTGGACGGTCTTGTCGAGCAGATGGAGGCCGGTAAAGACCCGGACTTCGAGCTATTCGACGAAATCATGCGCTACATGACCGTGTACCCGGATGCGGTCCATCATCCCAAGGAAGATATCGTCTACGGGAAATTGCGCAGCAAGCGCCCCGACCTGGCCGAAGACCTGGATCACGTACCAGACGACCATAACGACATCGCCCACCTGGGTACGTTGCTAAGGGACGAGGTCGAAGCGATCAACGCGGGTGCCGCGGTCCGGCGCGACAAGATGATCGAAGACACGAGCGCCTATATCCTGCGCCTGCGTAACCACATGCGGTGGGAAGAAGAAGACCTGTTCAAACGCGTCGACCGAATGCTCGAGGCTGAACCGCATAAGGTGAATATCGAGGAGCTGGGACGAATTAAAGACCCGGTATTCGAGCTTGAGATCGAGGCTGGCTTTCGGCGCCTGCTGGCGAGCCTGCCTCGCTAGAAATACCAGGCGATCTGGGCGAACAGGCCAGCGCCACTCGACAGGTAGCGATCCGGCGTACCTGATTCAATTCCACCGAATTCGCTGCCATCGGGCCCCACCGGCACGTTGATGCTGCCGAGAAACGTCAGGTTGTCGGACAAACTGTACGAGGTGACTACCTGGAGTAGCGCGCTTGGATCCGCGACATTGACGAATACTGTCGGCGTCACGCTCCACAGCGGTGTCATCTCGATCATGACGTTGCCAAAGAGATAATGCCGACCAACGGTGAACAGCTCACCGCGTGACAATCGTACGAGCAGATCGGGATTCGCAGCCAGGCTTGCCGGGTCGTAGTTTCCGTCTTCCTGGCCGAAGCCGTTGAAGTAGTACTCGATAGCACCACTCATGTTCTTACCACCCCAGGTCCACGAGTACATGAGGTTGATCACGAACTGCGCGTAGGTATCGAGATCCGTATCTGTCACGACCAGGTCGGCACTCCAGACGGCACCACCGATGCCCCGCCCTGCTCCGAGCCCATAGACCGAGTCACCGTAGCGGCTAGCGACGAGCAGGTCGTACTCGCTTGCCCCGGCAAAGCCGTGATACTTGACCGCCGCCGTCGCTTCATCGGCGTCGACGTCACCGGTTTGCAGGTTACGCCGGGCTACGTAGGCCAGCTGTACATCGTTGCCGTTGTCCTGCAGGTATTGCATGTACAGCATGTCGTCGCCGGCTTTGTACTCGGTATCGATCGACTCCGGGTCGAACGGGTTGACGAGATCCATTGGTGCGTAGGCGAGTCCGTTTCCCCAGGACAATGCCTGGCGGCCGACGCGAACCACCGCTTTTTCGCTCGCGAAGCCCAGCCAGAGTCGATCAAGTCGCTGCACAATGGCACTGTCGCTGCTTTCCGAGATGACGTCCGTGAGATTGAACAAGCGGCGGTCGTCGTCGGGCGGCCCCGTCAGCTGCAGGCTGTCGCCGTACAGCGCGAGGAACTGGTAGGAAGAATCGAAGGTCCAGCCGCCGGACTTGAATTTCAGGTTCAGCCGCAGGTTTCCCGCGAGGTCCAGGGACTCGGCCCCTGCGATGTCCCTGAACACACTGTTCTCCGGATACGTCTGGCCGACAGCCCGAAACTTCGTGTGCCCATCGAACTCTGTGGTCAGGTCAGCGCACGCCAGCGCCGGTAATAACAGCAGGAACAGGCTGCTACGCCGCATGTTGCTCGACGTCGTCCACGATGCGGCCGTCGCGCATGCGCACGAGTCGTTTGGCATATCGCTGCACACGCTGGTCGTGGGTCGCGATCACGAATGTCGTGTCGTGATGCTCGTTGAGCTCGGTAAACAACTCCATGAGTTCGCCAGACGTCTTCGAATCGAGGTTAGCTGTTGGCTCATCGGCCAGGACCAGCTCCGGCCGCGACACGATCGCACGCGCCACGGCGACACGCTGCTGTTGTCCGCCCGACATTTCCGCCGGCCGCCGATCTTCAAGGCCCTTGAGTCCAACCTCTTCGAGGATCGCCAGCGACTTCTCACTGCGTTCGTTCGCTGGCACGCCCTGCACCTGCATGACGAACTCGACGTTTTCCCGTGCCGTCAGGACCGGTATCAGGTTGTAGGCCTGGAATACGAAACCGACGTTGGCCAGGCGCAGGTCGGCCAGCTGGCCCTTGCTCATCTCGTCGATGCGTTGCCCGGCAACCCAGACTTCGCCGCTGTCCGGAATGTCGAGGCCGCCGATGGCATTCAGTAGCGTCGTCTTGCCGCCACCGGATGGCGACATCAGGCAGACGAATTCGCCTTTCTCGATATCAATACTCAAATGGTCGAGTGCCTTGATGTCCTGATCGCCCTGGCGATAGGTCTTGCAGATATCCACACAACGCACGGCTGTCATCATCACACCTTTGTAATTGCTTCGACCGGCTCGTAGCGCGAAGCGCGCCAGGCCGGCGACAGGCTCGCGAGGAAGCCCAATACCAGTACCACGACGTTCGACAGGACGACGTCGCCCATATACAGCTTCGGATACAACATGCTCGAAGCACCAAACATTTCCATGCCCTCGGCAACTACCGAGATATCGATACCGCTCTCAAGCGGCTTCACGGTAAGCCATGCCAGTGTATCGCCAATCAGGAGCCCCACCGACAACAGCATCATCGACTCGAGGATGATCTGACCCAGGATGCTCGCCGGCTTCATGCCGAGTGCCAGCATCAATCCGATCTCACGTACCCGTTCAAACACGGCCATGACGAGCGTATTGACCAGCCCGAAGGACAGCGCAAGGAAGATGACGACGAACCAGATCAGCACGAAACCGTCCATTACTCCGAGCATTGTCCCCAGGTAGGTATCGACTTCGGTCCAGCGACTGACCCGCACCGAGTCATCGACTTCGGCTATCACTTTTTCGTAGGTCGGCTCGACGTTGCGGTAGTCGTCGCCGAAGAAGACGACCTCGGTTGTCGTATTGCCAATCCGCAGCATCTTTTGCGCGGCTTCCTTGCCGATAAACGCGTAGGTCTCCTCGTAGGTCTCCATGTCCGCGTGGAACAGCCCAACTACCCTGAAACCACGATCGGCGATTTCGTTGTCCGGGTCCTGGCTCATCAGCACGATGCGCTTGCCGACCTCGGTCTCCAGCGTGTCGGCGAGCTTCGCACCGATTACGACTCCATTATCTGCGGCACTTTCAAGAAACCGTCCCTCGACCTCGGCGTAGTCGACGAACGAAAAGTCACGTTCGGCAACCGGGTCGATGCCGAGCAATGTGACGCCGCGAGACTCTCTTTCACTCGTTATAACCGCGGGCACCCTGACGCGGCTCGCCCACGCTGCAAAGCCTGCATCGGCGAAACGACTCTCGAGCTCCGCGTCAGTCAGATTGACGCGGTTGGTAATACTCGGGTCGTCCAGGTAGTCCGGGTTGTGCAGCTGCACATGCCCGGGAAGCACGCTGATCCCGTCGCTGACCATCTGGTCGACCATGCCGCGTGTCAGGGCCGTCATGAAGATCATGGCCCAGGCTCCAATCGAGATGGCGCTGAGCATGACCAGTGTTCGACGGTGATTGCGCCACAGGTAGCGCCAGGCAAGCCGACTGAGAACGGGCAACATTCGCATCAGAGCGTCCTCATGGCTTCGACCGGATGCAGCCGGCGCAGGCGCCAGGCCGGGTAGACGGCGGCAAGCAGCGTAAACAGGAAGACCACTGCCGGCCCGAACGCGGTCCTCAGCCAGGAAACCTGCGGGTATACGCGTCCCGGCAGATTGAAGTTTGCGGCCATCTCTTCCATGCCCGGATAGGAAAGACCGTTAACCGAGAACCAGTAGGTAAGGAGCGCGCCAGCCGCGGCGCCAAGGATGAACCCAATCAGCCCCATCATTGTCGTCTCGAGCATGACGAGCCGGCCCAGCCGGCCCGGTTTCATGCCCAGTGCCATGACCACGCCGAACTCGTGCGTCCGCTCCAGAACCGACATGAGCTGGGTGTTGAGCACGCTGAATGCGACCAGGATAACGAGAATCCCGTACATGAAGAACGCACTGCTGATATCGGCCTGGATAGCCTGCTTGAGGCCGGGCTGCAGCGCGTCCCAGTCGTGTACCACGAGTCCCTCGGGCAGCGCGGCAGCCACTTGCTGATGGACCGCCGGCGCATCGTCCAGGGTCGGCGCCAGGATCACGACCTGGTGCCCGGCACCGTTCATGTAGAACACTTCCTGGAATGCCCCCAGCGGCATCTCGGCGATATTGCGGTCAATCTCCTTCACACCGCTATCGAAGATACCGACGATGGTCACGACCGCGGCCGCAAACGAACCATCGAGGCCGCTGCCGAGTAATGTCAGCTCATCACCGACGCCGACGCGCAGGTTCCGCGCGAGCATCGTACCGATGACGATCTCCAGGGCATCGGTACTCTCGAAATACTGGCCGTCCTTGATCAGACCCGGGATGTTGGAGACGTTGACCTCAAACGCGGGTTCCACGCCATAGATGCCGATGCCATAGCTACGCTCTTCGCTCGATGCCAGCCCAAAGGACCAGCCGCGCGCAGCGACCGTTTCGATACCGAGTTCGCCGCGAAGCTGATTGGCCAGGGATTGAACATCCGGCACGACCTGGCGCATCTTCTGGTCGTCCTTGTAGCCGGGCGCCTGCACCTGCATGTGGCCACTGAATACCTGCAAGGTATTGTCGATCATCAGCCCGTACATGCTGAACTGAAACGAGATCATGAATACGAGCAGGGTATTCGAGAAGACCATCGCCCCGATCGTGAGCCAGGTCCGGCGGGCGTGCCGCCACAGGTTGCGCCATGCAAGTCGCAGGACGATGTTCATCTAGTCTCTTGCCCGGCGGGACACTCTAGTCTCGCGGGTTCCGCAGGTTCGACAGCGTAAACACGCTGTCCTTCAAATCCAGTTCATACTCGATTTCATTGACAGCGATCTCGGTCCACTCGTCCGGTTCATCTGTCTTGATCATGCGCTGACGCTGCGCGATCGTACGGCCGCCCATTTCACCAATCTCCAGCGACCTGAGCGTCTTGACGAGTTCGCCGTCCTGGTCGTAGAACGCATGTTCCAGCACGACATGGTCATCCCGGATAGACAGCACCTCTCGACCCCAGACGACCGCAGCGTCCTCATGCGGAATCGATTCGATTTCGTAGATCGTGATGTCATCTTCGACGCGGGTAGACAATACGGTGTGGTCGTATTGATCGATAATGTCGTCGGCTCGCGCGATGTCCTTGTTCGAAAAGTCAGAACCCATCCAGCTCTGCCCCATCATCGACGATGGCACCTTGATGACGCGATTGATCTTGGGCGAAAACGTCCACATGCTGTTCTCGTCGGTCAGCGTGCCGTTTCCCCGGTCCTTCTTCGGCTCCATGACGCGTACCAGTGACTTCTCGTCGCCCTTGGTCCACGCCTCCATGGTCATGCTGCGCTCCCAGTCCGGCCGGTGGATGACCATCGTCATGACCGTATAGGACGACAGGCCACGCCAGTGATCGATCGCGTCGCGGACGATCTGGGTAGCATCGCGCTCTTCGCCGGCCGCAGAAGCCGGCAAGGCGAACAACAATATGAACAGTAGATAAGGTTTTTTCATGACTACTCCGACCATGACGATAGGCGAATATTCAGGATTTCACATCCGTAGTTTCCGCGTCACAGGCATACCCCACGTTGATTCAGTGGGTTACGGCACCGGCGTAGGTGTTTGTCGCAATGGTGCCCGATCCCCTCTTGGATAGACTGAATGCAGGTCGATTAAAGAGAGAAATGAGAAAGGACGGAACCATGTTTAGTATCGAAGCAATCATGAGTACGAACTTGATTACGGTACCTCCGTCCGCGACTCTGGCCGAGGCTCGGACGCTGATGCACGACAACCGTATCCATCATATTCCAGTACTCGATGGGGACCAGTTGATTGGCCTGATTTCGCTAACGAACGTACTCGCAGCAACGGACAGCTTCCTGCGCGACGACGGCACGCGCATTCATGCCAACGATATTGGCATTACGGATGCGATGGTGACCGATATTGCAACCGTCGACGTCAATGCCAGCTTGCGGCATGCGGCGCTGTTCCTCGAGAAGCACAAGATCGGCTGCCTGCCGGTGCTCGATGACGGCGCGCTTGTCGGCATCATCACCGACACGGACTTCGTTGCTGTAGCGATCAACCTGCTGGAGCAAATCGAAGAAACAGAACCTGTCGATGAGGACTACGACGACGTAAGCGTCGCCTAGTCGGCCACCGCCTCTTTCTCCGCACTGCGCAGCGCGTACTCCGCGTCGCGCTCGGAGCCCAACAGAATTGCCACCCACCGAGTGCGCTCGTCGCTCTCGAGCGCCATCTTGAGCGTCATCGTTAGTGGCACTGACAGCAACATTCCGACTGGACCGAAGATGAAGCCCCACGCAACGAGGCCGACGAATACGACCAGCGGCGAAATGCCAACGCCATAACCCATCAGGCGCGGCTCCAGGAAGTTACCGAAAACGATGTTGATACCGATGAATCCCACGGCGGTTGCGCCCGCAGCTCCTGGCCCGATTTGTACGAGCGCCAGGAGAACAGCCGGCACAGCGGCGATAATCGAACCGATAGTCGGTACGTAATTGAGCAGGAACGCGAGCATCGCCCAGAGCAGTGGAAAATCGAGGTGCAGCGCCCAGGTCAGCGTGCCCGCGCAAATACCGGTTGCGATGCTGATCAGGGTTTTGATACCGAGGTAGCGGCCGAGGTTCTGGAGGAAAACTCGTGGCCGCTCCAGTGATGTCTCACTTGCGCCAAAAGCCGCTGCGAACTTTGTCTTGGCCGTCGATGCTTCCAGCAGAATGAAGATCATCGTAAAGATGATCAGGAAGGTATTCGTCAGCACGTCGCGCAAGCTGTTGAGAATCCCAGCGGCCAGCCCCATCGCCCAGCCCGGATCGATCATGTCACCGATACTCTCGATCGACTCATCGACATTGAGATTGGTGACCATGAAATCGAACACGCCATCGATAATGACATCGAGGCGCGCCTGGTATGTCGGCAGCGCCGCGGTGAAGTCCCCGATCGACGTACCGAGAATCATGCCGACGAGCGCCAGCAACAACATGAGCGTTGTTACGATAAGCAGCGCCGCGAGCACCGAAGGAACACGGTGCTCCTGCATCCAGAGCATCGGTCGAACAGTGATCAGCGCGAGAAACGCGGCGAGCAGGAATGGCACGAGCAGCACGGACATCATCTGCATGCCGTAAATCACAACGACAATAGCCGCCATGATGATGATCGAACTCGTTCTGGTCGGTACTCTCTGCTCCACGGCCTGATGATCGCATACGCGGCTAGCGCAGGCGACTCTTCCCAATGAGATCCAGCAGTCCCGAGGACAGTGCGATGCCGCGCCACAACAGGTGTTCACTGTTGCGTAACGGCCAGCGAGAGAATTTCTTGTCAGCAGCAGCGGCGGCGGCGTCCGCATGCAGAATATTCTGCGCCATCCGGCGCCCGGCGTCCGCACAACTGACGAGCCCACTTGCGCCGACTGAATACCAGGTGCCGTTGTGTGCCCCCGAGTGGCCCTGGGCGTCCCGGGTCGCTGCGATCATCCCGGTCCAGCAGTGCGTGAACTCCATCGACGCAACCTCGGGAAACAGGCGTTTGAAATAGTCCTTCAGGGCCTGCACGTTGGCGTCCACAGATCGGGGCGTCTGGGCGACCGGACCGGCCATAATCAGGCGTCGTCCGTCCGGCGACGGCCTGCAGCTATGGCTCCTGACCTGATTGACCAGCAGGGCACGTCCGGTTGGAAACATCTCTTCGACACCCTGGGGCGGCAACTCCTCTGATGCCGCGACAATTGATGGAAGCCCCAGCGTGCGTTTCCACAGGTACCCGGCAAAGTCTTTCGTATAGCCACCAGTCGTCAGCAGAACATTCTGTGCAAGAACGTCGCCCCCGTTGGTTTGAACTCGTGTCCCGTCCTTGCACGCCTGCAGGCCGACCACCTCGGTCCGCTCACAAATCGTCGCGCCAAGCCTGTTTGCCAGGGCCGCAAGACCGGCAATCATTTTCGCGGGCTGCACGTGATGGGCGCTGCTCAGGACAAGCCCACCGGCAAACATGTCGCTCACGTTACCGCCCGCTTCTGTTGCGAGATCCTCCTTCGAAATCGCGTAGTCGCTGGTTTTGTAGAGCGCGTTGCGTGCGTCGACCGAGTCCGCCAGCATCCGGTAATTCGATTTGGTCGGCGCCAGCAATACGATCCCTTGCTGCAGATCACAATCGGCGCCCGACTCTTCAATGAGCCGCAACAGGTAGCGCTGCGCCGCGAGGCGATCCCGGTGCCAGGCCTTGCGAGGCCGACCATGCACGACTTCGTCCGGGTCACCGAAACCGACTCCGGCAGCCGGGGTGGACAGCACGCCCATGCTGCGACCAGTCGCTCCGCCGCCGACATGATTCGATTCAACAACGGTTACGGACTGACCCGCGCGTGCCAGTTCGATAGCGGTGACGATGCCGGTCTGGCCGCCGCCGACAATAAGGGTGTCGCAACGGTCCGGGAGCGAAGACGTAGGTTCAGATTGACGCCCGTCCCACCAATACGAATTGGATTGCGTCAGTTTGAACCCTTCGGCGTGTAGAGCTCCGCTTCCTCGCGGGTTAGCTGGTCGATCTTTACGCTCCACCGTGCCAACGTCGAACTAATACGCAACTGGTAAAGACCGGCGGTATGAAACAGTTTGACACCATTGCCGCGGCGCTTCGTATACAGCACGCGACCCACGTGCCGACCGGTCTTGGCTTCGACCAGGGTGATCTCGAGACCCATCAGCTGTTCGTAGTCACCATCGAGGCGCCAGTCGAGTACCCACGGTGACTCGACCCGGAAGATTGCCGTGGTCGTGTTGTCGGATCCCTTGAATTCGGCCACACGGGTCTTGGCATTAGCGGGTACCGCGATAATCGCGATTAATATAACTGTGAGGAATATGCGTGCGGTCACGGCGACGACTCATTAGCGAAACAGGCTAAGACTATAGTCGGGTGGGAGTACCTGTCGCAATATCGGCGACCTGGTTTACGGCGGCCTGGTCCACTGGAACTATGATCTCGTTGCGACGCAGGAACCACGGAGTGAATGGACTGTTGTACCTCGCGAGTTCGGGCGGAGCGGCGGTCTCAATACCCAGATCGCCCAGGTCACCCAGCAAGCGCTGCTCATGTTTGTCGATGTTCTTCTCGCTCCAGCGCCCTGAAAACTGGCGAACCGCGACGATTCGCGCAGGCTTTTCGCGAATCCGAATACGCTCGTCATTCGGCACAGGCAGATTGTCCAGCGTATAGGCCCTTTCCATGACGAATGCGAAATCCTGGTAGACCCGGCTTCCGCTCCTGTTCTCTCGCGACTCGACAGGCGCCGTCATTTGCATCTTCACGTCGTCGTCGTTTTCGCCGAATATATAGCCGGCAAGTATGCGAAACGCCTGGTTGTCCGCAGATTTTCCCGAAACGCTTACTTCGGCGACCAGGTAGGGCTCGTAGCGCCGAAACTCGATCTCATCTGTTTCGTAAAGTACTTCGTACTCAGGCTCTTCCAGTGCCATAGCGACACCTCCCGTGGCGAGCAGCGGTATAGCGAGTGTGATTTGCAGGAGTTTTCGAAACATGTCTTTGGGTAATAGGTTGCGGCACCTCCATGTGCCGGCTTTGGGGGAGTCAGATATCTCTGCGCAACTGCGGCGCTTCCGGGATAGCCTCAAGCTCAGCAGACGGGACCAGGGTCGGATCCTCGGCGCCGGCCGGCTGGCCGGCCATTACGATGGATGCAATAAGACCCAGATAAATGATTACCCACGATCTGATAGGGGATCTCGCCTGAACACTCACTTTGACTTCCTCTTGGAAATGAATTGATGGCGCGCAGTTTATGCGGGAACCAGGTCAGATGGATGTCAGAACTGTGTAGATTTGTATCAGGAGGTTTCAGCGGGTGAGATAGCCGAGTGCTTCGGCTGAAAACCTGGTGGCGGAGCGGCCGATCATGGATTCGAGCGGATCGACAGAGGCCGTATTGCCCTCCTCGAGCATCGTCAATTGGTCGCGTGTAACCGGGTAGAACGGCAGCCAGTCAAACAGCGTGGCGCCGACCCGCATGACCCATAGCGGCATCGGCAAAATGATTTTCTTCTTGCCGGCGGCGGTGGCAATTCGCCGGATCATTTCTTTCCAGGAAAGAATTTCCGGCCCGGCCAGTTCGACTGTTTTGCCGATCGTTTTGGGGTCATTCAATGCCGCAACGAACGCATCGGCGACGTCCTTAATGTGCACCGGCGACATGCGAATGCCGGCAAAGCCTGCTGCCGGTATCGGCGGGCGTACCATGTCACGATACAACTGCGTCGCGAACTCCATTGTGCCGCGTGGGTCACCGAAAATAACCGATGGCCTCAATATTGTGACATCGAGACCACTCTCGAGCGCGTACAGCTCGGCGCGCCGCTTGGTCGCCTGGTACTTCGTCCCGGGATCCTTGACGCCAATAGCGCTCATCAAGAGCATCCGGCGTACGCCGGCCTCTTTTGCAGCGGCGATCGTATCGACAACGCCCTGGTACTGCGTTTGCTCGAAGGTGATGCCGCGCCGCGGAAACTCTCGCAGCAGACCAACGTTGTAGACAACGGCATCGCATCCCTCGAGGGTTTCACGCAGAGCTTCCGGCGACGCGAGATCGCCCGATACAGCTCGGACAGAATCACTGAGCAGCTTGCTCTCGCTGCCGGGTCTGACGAGGGTGCTGACGGAGTGACCCGCGGCAAGAAAGGCATCGACGAGATAGCCGCCGACGAACCCTGTTCCTCCAATGATTGCGATTTTCATAGCGCGTCGATAGATGCGGTCCGGAAAGACGTTGGCGGGCATTGTAGACTATTGCCGTTATGAATTCGGTGCGAGCACTTTCTGCCACTTTGGCCATCGCCTGCCTTGCGCTTGTCGTACTGCTGTATTTGGATCTGTGGGTACCTGCGGCTGCCGCAAAACTCATCGCTTCGTCGGCATTTATCGCCGTCGCGATCATGAGTGGTGCCTGGCAATCCACGTTCGGCAAGTTTCTGCTGGCGGGGTTGGCCTTGTCATGGTGTGGCGACATGTTTCTTATTGGAGACTCGCGCAATGCGTCTCTGGCGGGCCTCGTCGCGTTTCTTCTTGCGCATGTCGCATACGTCGCCGCGTTCATTCGACATGGCTATAGCCGAACCTGGACGCTTCTATCGGCCGTTCCTGTCGCCATCATCGCGGTCGTGACCTACAACTGGCTGCAACCTCACATACCCGCCGAACTGGACACACCGGTGAGGTCCTACATCGCCGTAATCAGCCTGATGGTTGTCTATGCCTTCGGCACACGTGGGGCCGGCGGAACGAAACTGATATTGGCCGGTGCACTCCTGTTCTACCTGTCCGACCTGTCGGTCGCGGCACTCCGCCTCGTGCAGACCGATTGGCCGACCTACATTCTCGGCCTGCCTTTATATTACGGCGGTCAGCTTTGCCTCGCGCTGAGCGTCTCGCATTCCCGGTCCCATTGAGGCGTACCAGCGAACTTCTCCGCCAGGAAATCGATAAACGCACGCACACGATACGACAGGTGCCGGGTTGGCGGGTATACGGCGTACGCCGGTGACACCGGCCACTCATAGTCGGTCAGCAACGGCACGAGATTGCCGCGACGAATAGCTTCGGCCGCCAGGAAGGTTGGTTGAATGACTATGCCAAGACCGTGGGCCGCCGCGTTCGCCAGGAAGTCGCCACTGCTTGCGCGGAGCACCGTATTGACCTTGACGACATGCTCCTTGCCTTTGGCATCCTTCCACGCCCACCTGTCGGGATCCGCGAGATTCGAGTACACCAGGCATTCGTGGTCTGCCAATTCCTCCGGTGTTCGGGGTTCGCCGTGTATCTTGATGTAGTGCGGCGAGGCCGCGATCACCGTACGCGCGTCGAACAGGCGCCGAGCAATCAGTGACGAGTCTTTGAGATGGCCGATTCGCAAGGCGAGGTCCATGCCTTCCTCCAGCAGATCGACACGCCGGTCGTTGAGGTCGAGGTCAAAATGCAATTTCGGATGCAGCTTCGTAAATGCGGCGATCGGCTTGCACATGTGGCGCACGCCAAACGACAAAGGCAACGCAACCCGCAGCGTCCCGCGTAGCTCACCGTGCTCCTGCTGCACCGCCGCCTCAGCCTCCTCCAGGTCCGCAAGAATGCGCGCGCTGTGGTCGTAAAAGCTCTGGCCGGTTTCCGTGAGGTTGAGTACCCGAGTCGTCCGACGCAGCAGCTGGACCCCGAGCCGCTCCTCGAGCGCCGACACCCGGCGGCTCACCGCTGACTTCGCAGAATTCAGGCGCTCCGCGGCAGCCGTAAAGCTGCCCGCCTCCACTACGGCCACAAATGCCTGTAAATCCTCGAACTTATCCATATTGTTGCGATTTTCAGAACAATAATGTTCACAGATTAGTATTTATCTCAGTATTGTCAACAGGGAGACTATCACCAACGCGACGACACACCGTCCAAGGAGATAGAGACATGACCAGACAACAGCCCCTGAAGATCCTCGAAGTCAGCGCCGGCGCGCGATCTGAAGGTTCCATCAGCCGCCAGCTGACGACCGACCTGATCGCGGCGCTCGAAACGCGCCACAGCGATACGGAGACGGTGCGGCGCGACGTGGCCGCAGGCCTGCCCTTCATTGACGAGGCCTGGGTCGCAGCGAATTTCACGCCTGAAGAAGACCGCACCGGCCCGCATCGCCGGACGCTCGCCTACTCCGACACGCTGGTTGCAGAACTGCGGGCGGCAGACGTACTGGTAATCGGCGCGCCTATCTACAACTTCTCGGTGCCGGCCACACTCAAGGCGTGGATCGACATGATCGCCCGCGCCCGACTGACGTTTGAGTACACTGAAGACGGCCCGCGCGGATTGCTCGAAAACAAGAAGGCGTACGTGGTCGTTCCGTCCGGCGGCGTGCCCGTTGGCAGCCCGGTGGATTTTGCGACACCGTATATTCGCCAGGCATTGAGCTTTGTTGGCATCACTGACGTCGAGTTCATTGGCGCCCAGGGAGCGGATCGCGGTAACGACGAAGCGCTGGATAATGCGCGTGCCCGCATCGCTGAACTCATTCATCTCGCGCCGGCAGCGGCTTAGGTAAGGAGGATGCATCATGTTCGACATTATTCGATCTGACACTCGCGGCAGCGCCGACCACGGCTGGCTCAAGGCGAAGCACACTTTCTCTTTCGCCGAGTATCGCGATCCGGAACGCGTGCACTTCGGCAAGCTGCGTGTGATCAACGAGGATCGCATTGCCCCCGCGCAGGGATTCGGCACGCATCCGCACAAGGACATGGAGATCGTTACCTACATCATCAACGGCGCGATCGAGCACAAGGACAGCATGGGTAACGGCACGGTTATTCGCGCCGGCGAAGTGCAACGCATGACCGCCGGTACCGGCGTCCAGCACAGCGAGTTCAATCACTCGGAAGACGAAGAACTGCATCTCCTGCAGATCTGGATCTTCCCCGAGGAAAATAATCTCCAGCCGGGCTACGAGCAGACGTTGTTTCCGCGGGAAGACAAACTCAATCGCTTGCGGTTGATCGGATCGCGCGACGGGCGCGATGGATCGATAACGATCCACCAGGACGTAGACCTGTATGCCAGCGTCCTGGAGGCAGGCAGCGAGGTTAGGCTTGATGACGTTGCCGACCGCCGCATCTTTGTGCAGGTCGTCTCCGGGGACCTCGAAGTCAACGGCCAGAAACTGTCGGCCGGCGACGGTGCAAAGATCCGCAATGCAACGGACATAGTTGCCAAATCCGAAGTGGGTGCCGAGTTCCTGCTGTTCAATCTGGCGTAGTCCACATGCTATAGAATGCCGGCATGAGACTGACTATTTTGCAAACGTCCGTGTTGATTGCCGGTATTGGACTCGTTACCTCCTGTGGCGGAGGCGGCAGCGCCACGGAGCCACCGCCGATTGGCCCGCCGCCGGGTGGGACAACCCTGGTCAGCGAGATCCAGGGCAGCGGCGATACCAGCCCCATGAAAGGCCAGGTCGTGACCGTGACCGGCCTCGTGACAGGCGACTTTCAGGAGGGCGACAGCGACGACCGCCGGAATCTTGGCGGGTTCTATTTACAGGACGCGCCACCCGATTTCGATCTCAATACATCCGATGGCGTTTTCGTTTTTGACGGCAACGACCCAGCCGTCGATATCGACGCCGGCGATCTCGTGGAGGTACAAGGTGAGGTCGCCGAATACTTCGGCGAAACCCAGATCAACCTGACGTCGGTTCGCGTCGTGGGCAAAGGGTCGGTCATTCCGACACCGATCAACCTGCCCGCTAGCGGGACGACAACCAATAGCGACGGGGATGTAATTGCCGATCTCGAGCGGTTCGAGGGCATGTACGTCGAGTTCACCGACCCGTTGGCCGTGACCGGGCTGTGGAATCTCGAACGTTTCGGCGCGGTGACATTGTCTGAGGGTGGGCGCCGGTATCAGTTCACCAATGGCAACTTGCCCGACGCCGCGGATTACGCGGCGCACGTCGAGTTGAACGCGCGTCGCTCTGTCGAACTCGACGACGGACTCCGCGTTCAATCACCTGATGATATTCACTACCTCGCGGCCGGCAGTACGGCTGACTATTCGATCCGTGCTGGCGACCGGCTGACTGGCCTTGTCGGAAATCTCCGCTACTCGCGAGGCAGCGGCGGGAGTGGTGATGAGACCTGGCGCCTGATGCCGACCAGCGATCCTGTATTCGAATCCGTCAACCCGCGTCCAGCCGCGCCGGCTGTGAACGGCGGCGTCCGAGTGGTTGGCTTCAACGCACTCAACTTCTTCTCGACGATCGACACCGGCGCGAACATCTGCGGTCCGCAAGCTGACCAGTCCTGCCGAGGCGCGGACAGCAGTGCCGAACTAAACCGGCAGCTTGGCAAGATCGTGACCGCACTGATAATGCTGGACGCTGACATCATTGGCCTGGTTGAACTGGAAAATAACGCTGACGCGTCAATGAGTACCATTGTCGACGCCTTGAACACGGCGCTTGGCTCGGCTGACTACGCCTACGTCGACACGGGCACGATACACGATGACGCCATCAAGACCGGCTTCCTTTATCGCGTAACAATGGTGTCTGCATCAGGCGCATTTGCGATACTCGACCGCAACGTGGATTCCCGTTACAACGATGCACGCAACCGACCCGCGCTCGCACAGACCTTTGCCGTCGACGCAACGGGCGCCACGCTGACCGTCGTTGTGAATCACTTCAAGTCGAAAGGCTCGTCCTGCGATGCCGACGGTGATCCGAATCTCAGCGATGGGCAAGGCAATTGCAATATCACGCGCACGAATGCTGCGGCAGCACTCGTGGACTGGATCGGCACTGACCCGACTGGAAGCGGCGATACCGACTTCCTGGTCATTGGCGATCTGAATGCCTATACCCGGGAGGATCCGCTGGCCACGTTCGAAAGCGCTGGATTCACGAGCCTGCTTGGCGGCATGGCCGATCCCTACTCATACATCTTCGATGGACAGTCCGGCGCACTCGATCACGCGATCGCATCGTCCAGCCTCGCGCCGCAGGTCGCCGCGACCGCGGTTTGGCACATCAACGCGGATGAACCTCCGGTACTCGACTACAACCTCGAGTTCGGCCGTGATCCCGCACTGTTCGACGTCAATTCGCCGTACCGCGCATCGGATCACGACCCCGTTATTATCGGGCTGGATCTGACGAACTAGACCTTACTCCGGTTTCCGGAACTTGAGTGTCATGCGATTCGATTCGCCAACCGCCTCGAGCTCTGCCCTGAGCTCCGGGTCCTCGCCGCTGGTCCCCAGTGTTGGCGGAAGGCGCCAGACGATGTCTTCTTCAGTCGGCTGATCCGCAGGATTCGCATTGATGTCGCTCTCGGCGACGAACTCGAATCCGGCTTCTTCTGCTGCCGCAATGACAAAGCTCTTCTTGAGATAGCCGTGACTACCGTCAGCGAACTCATCGGACATTTCGTCGCGAGCATGGTGCTGTACGACACCGAAGGTTCCACCAGGCTTCAGGACCGCGTAGACATCGGCCAGGGTCGCTGTCAGAAACCCGCCCTTGGACTCGAAACGAGCCAGGTTGTGCAGCACGCGCGCGAAGAATACGGCGTCCGCTGTGCCTTTCATTTCATCAGGCATTGAACCAAAGTTGAATGCGGCGAGCGTCGCACCTGCATCGCCCCGCCATTCTTCGGCGCCGGCAGGCCAATCCATTACCCAGGTACTCTGCCTGGTCATGAATTCCTCGGTGGCAAACGCGAAGTTGGGCCACATGTCCATCGCGTAATTCGCACCGATCACATGCCCCTCCGAACCCAGATACGGCAGAAGAATCTTTGTATACCAGCCACGGCCCGGTAATCCTTCGAGAACAGTCATGCCCGGCTCTATGCCCAAGAACTCGAGTGTTTCCTGTGGGTGGCGAAACTGGTAGCGGGCCTGCATTTCTTCGGGCTGTGCGGCCAGCACGGATGCAAGGCTATTCCCTTCTGCGGCAGGCGCTTCCGGCTCCGGAGCTTTCTGACAGCCAAACAACAGGGCTGTGGCAAGTAGGACAAGGCTCTTTTTCATCGTTTTCCCCAGGCTTCGTTCTAGTAGGCGCGAAATTATGCGTCAGTCGAGATCGCGCAGCAACGCGCGAACATCCATGCGCATGGCCTCGATCTCCGCAAGGACTCGATCCGCGCCTTCCTGATCACTGCCGAGTCTCTGCCAGTCCTCGTCCCATGCAATTCGGAGCTCTTCGGCCGCGGCGGGAAGCGGCTTATCCAGGACCGTTGCCAGGTCCCGAATTGTCAGCACAATTGCCCAGCCAGTGCGGGCGTTGCCTTTATCGTCTTCGTCCATGTCGTAGTGACGATGAAACACGACCTGCTGCAATTGACCCAGGTTGCGAAGCACTTCGATGGACACCAGCCGTTGGTTGCGATTCCCTTCGCTCGCCTCGTTTCGCCAGGTGTTGTAACCGAGGCTGGTGACGGCCACGGTGAGGCTGATCAAAGCAACCAGGTTGCGGCGAAGTTGTTCCTTGATGCCTGCGCGCTCGTTCATGGCCACTCCAGGTTTCCAGATACTGGAAACAGACCGGCCATGCAGTCGTTTTATTTCGTGGTAGTTATTTTCGCGAGCGCCAACTCGGTCGGCCAGCGACCTTTGCTACCAGCGCGTTGCAGCCACAAGAGGAATACTACGACCGAAATACCAATAGCAGAGACCGCCGCCAGGAAGAGAAAGTAGTGCTGAAACCCGACTGGACCGGGATTGGCATCCAGGATACGGCCGGTGATTGGTCCGAAGAATATCTCGGGCGTGTAGCCGACGAACGACACCGTACCGGCGACTGCTCCGGTCAGGAACGGTGGTACGTAGTTCTCCTGCAGGAGAGCGAAATACACGCCACGCAACGCATAAACTGCGAAGAAGCTGACAAACAGATTGCCGTAGATAATAAACAGGCCGCCACCAACGGGTGACACGAGCGCCAACGCGACGTAGCTGATCGCGCATACTGCGAAGAAGAGCCCAAGGGTCCTGGCCCCTGACCAGCGGTCGGCCAGCAGGCCGGCAGCCACAGCAGCAATCGGCCGCACATAAACACCGATCGCCGCCAGTTTCGCCCCGTCGACCTCATTCATGCCCATAACCTGGACCGCGTACAGCGAGTAGTTATCGAGTCCCTTGTACCCGCAGTAGGCACAAATAATGATCGCTGCCTGCGCCCAGACCAGCGGTCGATTCAGGACCGCCACCGCGCCTTTGAAAATGCTCCGGCTCGAGTCGCCGACATGCTTCGCCCGCGGAATGACGAACCATGTCAGGACCCCAACGGCCATGGTCGCGCCCGAGTACAACAAGATGACCTGGCGAAGTGCTGCTCGTCGACCTTCGTCGCTGACAGCCGCAACGTCTTCCGGCATGAAGATCGCGAACAACGCCACGCCGGCTGTGGCAAGCAGCACGGCCACGACGCCGCGCCCCCCTTCGAGAATGCCGAATGCCCTGCCCTGTGCGTCGTCGCCGCCCCACTCCCGTGTCGCCCGGATCAACGCACTCCAGAACAGGAGAATCGTCGTGATGCCCCAGTAGCCAAATATGAGCACCAGCCCGACTAGTCCGGGGTAAGTCGCGAGGTAGATGCCGCCCAGTCCGGTTGCCAACAACGATATCGTCAACAACGCGCGCGCCGAGAAGCGATCTGCAAGCGCGCCACCCGGGAAGTACGCGATCATCGCCAGCACGCCATAAACGGCGAACACGTCACCCAGCTGCGTATTCGTAATGCCAAACGCCTCGAGCAGGCTGGGCCGAAAGAAACGGGTCAGGCCGAACGGCAGCATGTAGACGACCTCGCCGGCAAGGACGAGTGTCAGCATCAACATGAAACGCGATAACATAGACTCACCATACAGGATGAAAACGAGGGTCGTGTTGATGAGGAAGTTCATGATGTTGGTGCTGTGCACCTTCTGCGCCGCGTTGACCGCGAATGCCGAGACACCCGGCACAATGCGAGTCGATTATTTCCACAGCGGCAATCACGATATGGAGATGTTCTCGCTCGACCAGGTTGTGATCGAACCACTGTCCTGGACCGGCAACATGGCGCAGCCCTACGACGTCACGTCGAGAGGCAAGTATCTGTTCGAAATTGTCGATCCCGAAAGCGGCACCGTCGCGTGGTCGCGGAGTTTCAGCAGCATCTACGGCGAGTGGGAGACCATCGGTGAGTCGCGTGTCATCAATCGTTCGTTCCACGAATCGGTGCGCTTCCCGGCGCAGGAGTCCGTGTTTCATCTCGTTATGAAGAAACGCGGGCCCGGCAATGAATTCGTCGAGGTGTGGCGCATCGAACTCGATCCGGCGGATGTACTCGTGCATCGCGAGTCCGCAATGTTCGAGAAACATGTAGTCGCGATTCACAAGAGCGGCGACCCGGCGACCAAGGTGGACCTGCTCCTGATGGGTGACGGCTACACGGCCGAAGAACAGGACGGATTCATTGCCAAGGCTGTAGAACTCACGGAGATCCTGTTCGCAACATCGCCCTTCAAAGAACGCAAGGACGATTTCAATATCTGGGCGATCGCTCCGCCGGCCGCGCAGTCCGGCGTGTCACGTCCGTCGACCGGCACGTTCCGGGATTCACCTATCGGCGCAACCTACGACGCGTTTCGCTCCGAACGGTACGTGCTGACATTCGATAACAAGTCGATGCGCCGCATCGCGTCATCCGCGCCCTACGATTTCATTGAGATTCTAACGAACTCCGAGGTATACGGTGGCGGCGGTATCTACGGGCTCTACAGCACGGCGGCTGCGAACAGCGAGTGGGCACCGTACCTGTTCGTGCATGAATTCGGTCATCATTTCGCCGGCCTCGCCGATGAGTACTACACGAGCGCGGTTGAATACGAGGCACCTGAGGTAATCACGGAACCCTATGAACCGAATGTAACGGCGTTACTCGATCCCGAGAACCTTAAGTGGAAACATCACGTCGCACCCAATACACCACTGCCGACACCCTGGCCCAAAGAGGCATTTGAAAAACACTCCCTCGCCTACCAGGAAATTCGGCAGCAAATGCGGGCGGACGATGTTCCAGAAGAAGAGATGAACAAGCTGTTTCGCGACAACCAGGAGTTTGCGGAGGCCCTGTTCGAGGAATCGGGCCAGAAGGGCGTCGTCGGTGCGTTCGAGGGCGGCAACTACCAGGCCGAGGGGTTCTATCGGTCAGAGCAGAACTGCCTGATGTTCACACGCACCGAAGCATTTTGTGCCGTATGTGCAGAAGCCATCGGGAAGGTCATCGACGAGTACACGCTGACTGACGCACCAGAATAACGAACGAAGAATACCTCCACAGGATTACCCAGGACCGGTTCAGTCATTCTACCTCAGTATCCTGGCTGGCTCGAAGCCATGACCTTATTGAGTTCGTCAAACCCTGCGAATTGTTGCCTAAGTCGGGCACCTTGGACCATGTGCCGTCACTACGAAGCAATGAAACGCCACAACCTGCTTCCCAGGTCACTTTTACGATGTCACTTTTCGGAATTGCAGTACTTCGAAAAGATTCTCGAAATCTGATCTCACTGTCTCCAAGAATGATGTACCCCGTGAATGACTCCACGATCCCGGCGACGCCAAGCATCGAGAATCCAATGAAGAACGCGCATATCCAGGTTAATCCTTCCGTGCTAAAGCAAAAGGCTGCCGCAGCGATGGATCCTGAAGCGATCAAAATGATCGAAATGCGAATCCAGGGAACCACGTGAAAGTGAGTTCTTCCACCGTACATAATTGAAGACCTGATTATTGGTTCTCACGCAAAGATATTGGCGGCCAGCCAGCCCCGGCCGTCGTTAGTCGTCCGAGCTTGAGCCCCACGATTTCGACTTGTCGAAACTACCCGAATTGTAGGGATCGACCCCTTCCGGTTCACTGCCGTCAAGAATCGCAATGCGAGCGGTATCCGACATATGCTCGTAGTAACTGTCTTCGTGAACGGAAAAGGTCTCGGCCTCGTCGGGAACATCCTCTTCTCGACGACCTCTCACAAGCCGACGCTCTGCGTGTTCGGAGTCAGTTTGCTCTTGCAGGCCCTCTTCCGAACGCCGACGCGGTCCGCCTCGTCGATCGTCGTAATGCTGGTAGCGACATTCGCACCGCTCTGGCCGATCGCATTGAGCCAACGGCAGCAGGGGTGCTTCAGCAGATAGATTTCGCTCGCCCAGCTTTTCCTGCGCCGCCTGACACGCGTCCTTCCCACAGCGAATCGATACCGCATGATACGGTGAGGGCCGCCCTTTCTCGGCTGTTCTCGCAAATAGTCGCGTGAACCAATTTTGAGGTCTAACTGAACCCATCTGACAAGGCCGCAACTTCGACCTCCTCAGGGTACGCAGGTGGCGTCGAGCATTCCGTGATCGGCCTCACACACCTCGAACGACTGTTTTGGCGTGTAAACCGCGAGCAGTGCCTCTCAGAAGCCTGAACTCATTAGCAGTAGAACATAAGGTATAGCCACGCCTAATCCGATCGTGAGCAGGAATTGTGACCACGACCATTCGGCGAAGAATGTAGCCCCCTTCGTCAGCCTGGAAAGCAAGAACAAGCCGATGACTGCGATCCAGATAGCCAAGAATGCGATTAGACCGAAGACTACCAGTACGCACATTGGCCCAATCACAAGCACTGCCGACTTGAGAAGGTTCATCGACATTTGGTCATCTTCCAATCACCTCGGTGCCCAACTAATGGGGCGCGAATTTAACAATCCGATTATGTGGATCAGGTCTCATTTTTTCGCGAGATCGTGAGTGTCCTGTAAGCGCTGCGGATTCAGCCGACACGTATTCTAGGATTCTGTTTACTAACGCAATTATGGCCGAACTATGTGGATACCTACCAGGACTTACGAAGCATTGCCCGCACTCTATCTGACGGCTGGGGCGTTGATCGTTCTCGGTGCGATATACATTGGTGCCAGTCATGGGATCATGCCAGGCTACATACTACTCGGTGTGTCATGCATGATCGCTGGTGTTGCCGTTTGGAATATCCGGAGAAATGCGCGATCCCGGGCAGAAACCGACTCTGGCCAGACCCTAAACAGGGTCATGGATCGAACGTCTCCCTCGAGCCAGTAGCAGCCGGTGATCCCCCCGCGGGGGGACGCTATTTGCGAAACTTAAAGTGAATTCTAGGAATGTTCCCGCGGTAACGTGAGAATTGAACGTCTGCTTTCACCATTATCGTCACACAGCGACTACCAGGCGAACTTCTGCTAACGGCCAATTCCAGACCGTCGTCTGAAAAGATGGACAAGCAGTTCTACAAACTCTCTGAATGGCGGGAACCCGAAAAGCAGACGCTCGTCATCGACCTGAAATAGCGGCCCGACTGATTTCCTGAGCCCTCGACCCGTATACACGTTCCACCAGATCCTGGTACCGCGGATCGTCACGCAAGATGTCGAAAGGAGGCCAAAAGGCAAGGTAGGTCATATTGTACGAGCCATGCCCAACGGCCTGGTCCAACCAGTACAGAGCTTCGTCGACCATTCCGGCACGGGCGAAGGTCTCCCCGATAGTGAAAGGACTAACGTAGGATTCGTTCGCCCGATCAACCAGTGCCTCGGCCATGGCACGCATGGCGCCGGTCGGTCCTGCGGCGTCAAAGCCCTCTTCGAGGGCCGCCAAAAGGACAATGTCGCCGCGCTGCTCGAGCTCCAGTCGCTCCATCTCCAGCGCTTTGTCGAAGCGGCCCTGTTGCCAGTAGACCATCGCAAGAAACCAGTGCAGCGATAACTGGCGGTTCCGCGCTTGCACATCCTTCGTCGCGGTGATGGCCTCGTCAAAACGGCGCGCCATGAACAGATGGGAGCACAACGGCAAATTGTGCATGGCGCTGAACGGACTGACTAACAGGATTTCGCGTATGCGGGCAACACTTTCGTCCATACGCCCGTCCAGCATCAGGCAGTCGGCGTCGCCATGCATCGCATAGGGGGCCGACGGGTCGAGGCGCAATGCTTCCGCGAACGATTCGCAGGCGCCGGCAAAGTCCCCCGTAACCATGCGTGCCCAACCGAGCGCAGAGTGACCGATGGCAACCTGGTCGTCCGCTTCGATGGCCTTCAACGCAGCGGCCTGCCACTTTTCAATGGATTCACTTGGCTCGGCAAAACCAAACAAAGCGTGCATTGCATGCGCCATCGCCAGTTGGCCCCAGGAAAGCGCGAACTTCGGCTCGATCGCGACCGCCGTCTGGAACTGGCTGATGGCGGTGCGTATTCCATCCCTGGTAAACCGGTCGAGATGCGCAATGCCGAGAGCATAGGCGTCGATGGCGCGCGAGTCGATCGGCCCCATCCGGTCGTGTGTCAGTCGGTCGCCCTCCTGCGGCACCTTGGTAGTGATCTCGGCGTCGATGGCATTTGCTACCTCCGAAATCAGGTTGAATACATGGGGGGAGTCTCGGGTATACCGCTCCGCCCAGAGATGCTCGTCGCTCCGGCCGTCTATCAACTGGACAGTCACTTCGATCCTGTTGCCTTCTCTCAACAGGCTGCCTTCGACGATCGCGTCCACTCCCAATTCCCCCGCGATCCCGGTTGTGGGCAATTCGCTGTTCCGGTAGCGGATCGTGGACTGCCGGGAGGTGACCCGCAGGCCGGGGAGCTGCGATAGCTCCGTAATCAGGAGATCCTGGAGACCGTCGACGTAATAGCCCTGCTCAGGGTCGCCGGTCAAGTTGCTCAATGGCAGCACGGCGAGCGAGCGGATGACTTGCTCTTGCGGTGTCTCGTGCGGAGGCGCACGGAACCATGAGACGGTCAGGATAATCAGCACTACGATCACGGCGGCGCCCGCTATCATAGCGCGGCGCGCGGTTGCCGCACGCGTCTTCCCGGGAGGCAGGGTGGGCTGATCTGGGCTCTCGATTTCCTCAACATCGGCGACAAAGCGATAGCCGAGTGAACGCACTGTTTCCAGGTAGCGGTGGGTGGCAGAGTCATCGCCCAGCGCCTTGCGCAGCCGGGCCACGGCCTTGGTGAGTGCGGATTCGCTGATCACCGTGTCACCCCAAACGGTGTCCATCAGTTCCTGGCGCGTCACTAGCCGTTCACGGTTCCGGATCAGGTAGATGAGGAGCGTCAGTACGACCGGCTCAAGATGTATTTCTTGCCCGTCCCGTGAAAGTCTCCACGTCTCTGGGTCGGCCAAAAAATCATCAAAGCGGTACACAGGCTGTTGTCCCCTTGCCTTCTATTTTACGGCTCTGGCAGCTGAATACCATGCGGTTAACCGAAAGGTCGACGCACCTGAAGGGACGCTGTCTCGATACCGTCAGCCGCTCGTCACCTGTTCGTCATGTTTAACCGAACCAGGTTTCATACGATACCTGTGCGGGGCGGCAGTCCCGATTGGTAGCAGCCCAGCACCTAGTCAATCAATGGAGGAGGAGATGAATACACTAAAACGCATGACAGTCGTTTTGCCGGTGCTTACCTTTGTCATCTTTCTTGGATTCTGGAGTTCGGCAACAGCAGAGCGCTTTCCGGAGACCATCCCGCTTCCTGACGCCTTTCAACCGGAGGGAATAACCTTGGGAAACGGCCATACGGCCTATGTCGGCTCGCTTGCAGATGGCAGCATCTACGAAGTCGATTTGAGGACTGGCGAAGGAAGCGTACTCGTAACTGGCACGCCTGGCTCCCTAATGGCGGTAGGGCTCGACTTTGACAAACGCAGCAGCTATCTGTTCGTTGCTGGCGGCATTACCGGTTACGGGCTGGTATACGACACCAAGACGGGCGAATTGGTTGCGCCACTTGGGTTGGGCGCACCGTGGATGTCGTGGATAAATGATGTCGTTGTGACGCGAGACGCGGCCTATTTTACCGACTCATTCGCACCCCAAATTTTTAAGGTTTCGTTGACATCAGAGGGCGCGCCGACAGGCGTCGTGATTCCGCTGCCATTAACCGGTGATTGGGACAATGCCTTTCCCTCTACTCCGGAGGAGATAGTAATCAATGCGAACGGGATAGTGGCCACACCAAATGGCCGCAGGCTTATTGTCGTGAACTATGCCCTGGGCCGCCTCTTCAATGTGGATCCCGACACCGGGTCTGCTAGCGAGATTAACCTCGGTGGGTTTACCGTGCCGTCTGGTGATGGCCTGGTTCTCAGAGGCAAGACGCTGTACGTCGTACAAAACTTCGCCAATGCGATCGCTGTCTTCACATTGAGTCCAGACTATTCGTCTGCGACGTTCAACGGGTATCTTACCGATCATGAGCATTTGCGTATTCCTTCCACGGCTGATTCGTTCGGCCCTTGGATTTACGCAGTGAACGCACGTTTCGACGTTTGCTTCCCTCTGGAATACTGTCCGCCCGACACTGATTTCGATATCGTTCGGGTCGATCAATAAGAATCGCGCACGATAAGCGCTGCAGGAGTCGGCTATTCTCGATTACCGGCTCCTGCCAGATTCGAGAACGCGATGGCATCTAAGCGGCGCAGCATGTGCGCCTTGGGTAGCGAGGCGGGCGATCGGGCCATCAGCAGTCGTTCGCCGCCGGTCAAGACGGGTGCCAAAGGTTGATTTAACGACTACGTACGCAGGCGATAGCCTGTCTTGAACACCCAGCGCACGACCAACAGGCAAGCAATCAGGAAGGCCACCGTGATGCCCAGGCTGAGGCCTACCGCAACGTCGGCATTCTCGTAGAAGCTCCAACGGAAACCGCTGATCAGGTACACCACGGGATTGAACAGGCTAATGGTCTGCCACGCAGGTGGCAACATGCTGATCGAGTAGAACGTGCCGCCCAGGAAGGTCAGCGGCATGATCACGAGAATCGGTACGATCGTCAGCTTCTCCCAGCCATCGGCCCAAACGCCGAGGATGAACCCGAACAGGCAGAACGACACACACGTCAGGATCAGGAACGTGACCATCACGACCGGGTGCGCGATCTCTATGTCGACAAACAAGCTTGCCGTGGCCAGGATGATGCCGCCGATGATGACGGATTTGGTCGCCGCAGCACCGACGTAGCCGAGCAAGACCTCGCCGTAGGAAACCGGCGCCGACAGGACCTCGAAGATCGTGCCCGTGAACTTCGGGAAGTAGATCGCGAACGACGAGTTCGAAATGCTCTCCGTCATGATCGACAGCATGATCAGGCCAGGAACGATAAACGATCCGTAACTGACACCGTCAATCTCGGTGATGCGCGAGCCGATTGCCGATCCGAAGATCACGAAGTACAGCGACGTCGAGAGGACCGGGGCAACAATGCTCTGCACGATGGTGCGGAACATGCGCGCCATCTCGAACCTGTAGATTGCCTTTATCGCGTGAAAATTCATTGGTCTCTGTGCACCAGGTCGACGAAGATTTCCTCGAGCGAACTTTGCTCTGTCTGCAGGTCGTTAAATCGAATGCCCGCGTTACGAAGATCCTGGATCAGGTCCGTGATGCCCGTGTGTTCACCTTTTGTATCGTAGTGGTACACAAGCTCGCGTCGATCATCGCTGAGTTCCAGCGCGTAACTCGACAACGCGTTCGGGATCGTCTCCAACTCATCGTACAAATGCAGCATCAGCTGTTTCTTGCCCATGTCCCGCATGAGCTTGTTCTTCTCTTCGACGAGAATGATCTCGCCGTTATTGATTACGCCGACCCGGTCCGCCAGTTGCTCGGCCTCCTCGATGTAGTGCGTCGTCAGAATAACTGTCACGCCTTCCTGGCGAAGCAGATCGACGACATTCCACATGTCCTGGCGTAATTCAACGTCGACACCCGCCGTCGGCTCATCGAGAAACAACACGTCCGGCTCGTGCGACAGCGCTTTCGCGATCAGGACACGCCGCTTCATACCGCCGGACAGCATCATCAATTTCGTGTCGCGCTTGTCCCATAGGGACAACGACTTCAAAACCTTCTCGATGTGCTCTTCATTCGGCGATCGTCCGAACAAACCACGACTAAACCGCAGTGTGTCTCTAACTGTTTCGAAGGTCTCGGTGGGGAGTTCCTGCGGGACGAGGCCAATCTTCGCTCGCGTCTCGCGAAACTCGGTGATGATGTCGTGCCCGTCGACGAGCACCTGGCCACCGCTCGGGTTAACGATGCCGCAAACGATATTGATCAGCGTTGTCTTGCCCGCCCCGTTCGGCCCAAGCAGGCCGAAGATCTCACCCTTGTGAATCTCGAGGTCGACATCCTTGAGCGCCTGGAAGCCACCAGCATACGTCTTGGTCAGGCCTTTGATCGAAATCTTGGCGTGCATGCACCCTACTATACGACGGACCTTCGTATTCGCGGAAGCAAAACTATGCTGAACATCAAGATGATGCACTGGAGTTGCGTAATCGTCAGGTCACCAAGCACGATGTGGCCATCTGCCCGCAAGTATTCGATGAAGAAACGCATCAGTGCATAGGCACAGACTGTCAACACAGCCAGCGTCCCTCGTGTACATCGCCGCCAGGGCACTCGCGAGAGAACGAGAATCATGACGAATAACAAAGCAGCCTCATAGAGTTGCACGGGATAGACCGGCAGGGACGCGACTGCGCCCGGCTCGATCATGTCCATTGCCAGGTGCTGTTCGTAGGGCAAACTGCCGGCAGGATACTGTAGGCCGCGAACCAGCCCGTCCAGAAATGAGGTGGTTTGTACTTGCGCCGCAAATGCGCTCGTATGCTCGTGCGACACGACATCACCCCAGCAACAGCCGGCAATATGGCAACCGATGCGGTGAATCATGAGCCCGGTAAGCGTCGGCAACGCGAATATATCGAGCAGGCGCCGGAATGGCAGGCGCGCGATGTGACTATAGATGAACACGGCGATAGCACCCGTGCCCAGCATGCCGAACAGGCGAATCCGAATGCCGTGATTCATGGCATCGCCCGCAACCATGTGATCAGCGGGCATGAACATCGCGACGATGGTGCCGCCGATCAGGCCGGTGATGATCGTGATTGGCACGATCAGGTCGACGTGCGACGGGTCGATGTAGGTTTTCGATGCGTTGCGTCGTGCGAAAAACCACGCCGCGATAATCGCGGCGACAAAGATCAGGCCGAATGGTGTAACGGCTGTGGTCGAGTCAAAGTAGGAATACACCGCTGCACCTCAATCCAGGGACCCAAGCAGCGCGTGACTGAGCAATTCGACAAACAACTCTAAATCGTCCTCCTTGACGCGTTCAAGCACTACTTCATCCTCGTAGTAGAGCTCTTCATTGTCCGCATGCTTCTTAACGACTTTCTCCCAGGCGCGCCTTTCAGCCGGCGCTTCCTTGAGGGGCGGAAAATCTGGATCGATCAGGTGCAGAACCATCCTGTCCGGCGTTCGCTCCGTAACTCGCAGGTCATACCAAAACCAGGGTTCGAGCAGCTGATCCGTATTGTCGAAGAGCGTGCGGAGTTCCCATGTCATGAAGGTCTCCCCGCCAAGCTTCACGAGCCAGCCCTTGTACTGCAGCAAACCCAGTCCAAAGTCTTCCACGTCGAGTTCGGGATGCCCAAAGAGATCGACGAACTCATCATAGGTGGACGGATCGGTCGAAAAAATATCGCCGATCGCGACATTCGACACCAACCAGGTTCGTTTGTCCCAGGGCTCCAGAAATACGAATTGCCCAATTAATTCTTCGCTCTCGTAATCGGCGACGAACCACATGCCGCTCATGTCCTCATCGATACGCGCCCGTTCGGGATTGCCGAGCGGCACGTACTCAGGCATGCAGGCCAGCAGCCCTGCAAATATCGGGATAATGACGAGCATCAGCGCCGCGCCGCTGATCGATCGGAAATTTGGTCTCATCGTCCTGCCCTTTGCCCGCCTCGCGGGCACTACTCCATGGCTGCCATAGTATTCGGCCACCGATCAACGGGCCTTATGAAAGCCTGATGATTGCCTGATGTATCGTCCGATCCTCGCGCTCTAAAGGTCCAGCGTATCCGCATAGGCGAACAGGCCGGCGGCCCCGCCCGTGTGCAGGAACACAATCTTCTCGCCGGCACCAAAGCGCCCATTGCGAACATGGTCGATCATCCCGGCCAGTGCCTTCCCGCTGTATACCGGGTCAAACAGCAATCCTTCCTGTCGTGCGAGCATCAACACTGCTTCGTTCATTGCCTCAGTGGGCTCGCCGTAACCGGGGCCGATGTAATTGCAGTCCGCAATGATGTCTTCACGGCTCACACAACCGGGTTTCCCAACCAGCTCCGCCGTGGCGCAAGCCAGGTCGTATACGCGCCCCTCCTGGACATCCTGGGGCGCATTCACACCGATGCCCAGGATGGGCAGGTCGCTGCCGCTGGCACGCAACCCCACCGCAAGACCACCGTGGGTGCCGGCGCTACCGGTCGCAGTGACGATGTGATCTACCTCAAGGTCCTGCTCATCGAACTGCTGCAGCAACTCTTCCCCACAGCCCACGTATCCGAGCGCCCCGACAGGATTGGAAGCGCCACCGGGCACCATGTACGGTGTGCCCCCGCTCACCCGGACCTCTTCCGCGACTTCCTCCATCGCCACATCGAAGTCCGTGCCCTTGGAGTATTCACGTAAATTCGCGCCGAAGATTCGATCGAGCAGTACGTTACCCGACGTGCGATACAACTCGCTCGGATCCGCGACCCGGTGCTCGAGCAGCACTTCACATTTCATGCCGAGCTTGCACGCCGCTGCGGCTGTCTGGCGAACGTGATTGGATTGCACGGCGCCAACGGTAATGATGGTGTCAGCCCCTTGCTCGACCGCCTCACCCATCGAGAACTCGAGCTTGCGCGTCTTGTTGCCGCCGGTCGCGAGCCCCGTGCAGTCGTCGCGCTTGACCCAGATATCGGGACCGCCGAGATGCTTTGTCAGGTTCGGCAGGAACTCGAGCGGAGTCGGAAGATGTGCCAGTGGCACACGCGGGAATGACTTGAGCAGCATTGTCTGGTCCTTGTTGGCAAGGCTGGGGGAGGCCTATCCTACCGCAACGCCGTAGGTACTAAACACATTAGGAATCGCTAAAGTACCGTCGTATTCTTGGGTACATGACGACCACCGGACACTGTTGCCACGCGAGCAAACCCAAGGACGAGATCCCACCGATCAATCGTCGCCTGGCGATTATGGGCAGTGTCTTCCTTGCTGTATTGCTCCTGTCGTTCCTGCCCCCGTTCCAGGCACTGAACGACAGCCTTCTTTCGTATGTTGCCATTGTCTGGTGGGCCGTCCTGCTGGGTCTCGTACTCGGCGGCATCATCGACTACTTCGTCCCCGACGGCTTCGTCGTCAGGATGCTCGGCAAACGCAACAAGATCACACTGATTAATGCCGTGCTCGCGGGATTCCTGATGTCGGCCTGTTCACACGGCATCCTCGCCATCGCTATTCAGCTCTACAAAAAAGGCGCCAGCGTACCGGCCGTGATCACATTCCTGCTGGCCTCGCCGTGGGCGAACCTGCCGATGACCGTCTTGCTGTTCGGTTTCTTCGGCTGGAAGGCACTGCTGTTTGTCGTCGGTGCTATGGTGATTGCGCTGATCACAGGCGTCGTCTTTACGTTACTCGATCAATTTGGGCTTATTGAAGGCCCTGCGAAAGACGTGGAAGAAGAGAATGTTTCCTGGGATCGCGTCACGAACTTCGATCTGAGCAAGTCGGCAAAAGGCGTGATCATTGGTTCCGTGGCACTCGCCAACATGGTGCTGTGGTGGATATTGATCGGCATTCTCGCCGCGGCAATTATCGGCGCCTACGTCCCCGAACACTGGTTCATGGACTACATGGGCCCGAATCTCACGGGCATGCTCGTTACCCTGGCGTTCGCGACAGTGCTCGAGGTTTGCAGCGAGGGAACCTCGCCGCTCGCATTCGAGATCTTCAACAAGACTGCTGCTCTCGGTAATCCGTTCGTGTTCCTGATGGCGGGCGTCGCGACCGACTACACCGAGATTGGTTTACTGTGGACGAACATCGGCAAGCGCACCGCCATATGGCTGCCGATCGTAACGGTACCGCAGATACTCTTGCTTGGAATGTGGTTTAACCAGCTATCCTGAACTAACCGGCTTCAGCGTCCCGTCTTCGGCCAGCATCAACTGGGAAGATTCGAGATCGACCTGGTTGCGCCCCGCCCGTTTCGAACGGTACATCGCACGGTCTGCGCGTAGCACCATATCGTCCAGCGACGTGTCGTTCTCGGAGATCGCAGCGACCCCGAAGCTCGAAGTCATCGGTAAGCCGATGCTGGTCATATCCATCGGGCTCGATCCGACTTTGTTGCAGAGCTGATCGGCCAGCGCCATTGCGTCTCGTAGATCGGTACCAGGAAGCAGCAGCGCAAATTCTTCGCCACCGACACGCGCGACGACATCTTCCTTGCGTCGCGATTCAGAAACCAGCCTCGAGAAATGAACAAGCGCCGAATCGCCGGCAGCGTGGCCATACTTATCGTTGATGTACTTGAATCGGTCGATGTCGGTCATGATCACTGACAGTTCGGTGCCTGCCCGGCGGGCCGCGGCGAACGCCCGTTCGCCGTATTCGTTAAAACCGCGACGGTTCAACAGACCGGTCAGGTCATCAGTCGTGGCCATTTTCTTCATCTTCGCCGAGATATCCGAAGCCATCATCATCAGGATGAGCATCGACATGCCGATGTAGCCTGCAGGCAGGGTCAGGAAGTTGAAGTGCATATAAGCAGCAGCGACCGATTCGTCTCCAGCGGCACCCTGCATTAATGCCAGGATCGAGTCGGCTACCTGGATGACGCCGAAAATGAAGATGGATGTCGCCGCCGCCCATTCGGCCGGTCGCGTGTGCTCGCGGTAACGAATGATCATCGTCGCAGACAGGAACAGCGTGATTGCCGCATAGGCGGGTACGGTGGCCATGCGGACGCCCACATTCGGCTCGATCAGGATAGCCCACACGATGACCGAGTACACGGCAAGCGCGATCGGCCAGAGGTTCTTCGGCAGGAGCTTGCAATTGGTGCGTTGGCAATGCCCGCGGACACCCAGCGTGACCAATGCGGTGGAGAATGCGTTTTCAGCGAGCAGGAATGTCTCGGTACTGGGAAACGCGTCCGCGTTCATGACGCTGAACCACTGCAGTGTTGCGGCGAGAAAGGCAGCCGACCAGGTCAGTGCGTGAGGCTTGCGGCCAAAGTTCTGCCACGCCATGAAGAACGCCAGCGACAACACGGCGCTGGTGATCGTCAATGAAAAAACAATGTAGAAGAATGGGGAAACCATTTAGCCTGAAAATAATGCCCGTAACGAGGTTCACTATTTTGCCCGTGTGCAAAAAATACCGACTTGACGTGGCGCACAGATCACACATCATGTAGGCGGTCTACCCCTGTTTTTGGGCCGAAATTACCACCCTTACCATTATTTCGACTGGAGTCTCTTATGAAGCCCGTACCGCTACAGGACTGGGATGTCTCACTGCAGCATGTCATTGATGACATGAACGGACGGCCACTGAATATTCACTCGCTGATGGCCAATCACCCGCGCCTGCTGGCTGCCTGGTGGGACCTGCGGAATTACTCGGTCAATGGTGGGGATCTCGAACAACGCCACTGTGAAATCGCAATCCTGCGCGTCGCCGTACACCTGGATTCCTGGTACGAGTGGGCATCACATGTCGAGCGTGGCCTCGCCTGCGGATTAACGCTCGAGGAGATCGAGCGTATAAAAACGGGACCCGCGGCCGCTGGCTGGGATGTACAAGAGGCTGCCGTGCTCACCGCCATCGATAACCTCGTCGAGAACCAGTCGATCGCAGCAGGCACGCTGCAGGAACTCGGCGGACATTTCACACAGCAGCAGGTGTTGGACATCGTCCTGTTGTACGGGATGTACAACACGATCGCGTGCATGATCAATACATGGGGCGTTGAACTCGACCAACATGTGGCAGAACGCTTACCCGAGTCCGTGACAGAAAGTTCGTTCTAATCGATCGCAGTGGGCGACAACAGGACGCCGTCTTCGTCGCAATAGATCCACGACCCTGGCGCGAAAAGAACGCCGCCGAAATCAACCGGGCAATCAACCGTACCCAGTCCATCCTTTTTGCTTTTCGCAGGGTTCGTTCCCAGCGCTTTCACGCCGAGATCAATCCCGAGAATCTCGGCGGAATCGCGAATCACACCGTAGACCACGATGCCCGACCATCCGTTTGCTGCGCCTCTCGCCGCCAGGATGTCGCCCAGCAGGGCTCGCTCCGTCGAGCCACCACCGTCGACAACGATGACCGCGCCCTCACCAGGTTCATTCAGGAGTTCCCGGAGCAGCGAATTGTCGTTCCGGCACTTTACGGTTCTGACCGGACCGCAGAATGATCGTCGACCGCCAAAGTCACGAAGAAGAACCGTGCACGTGGCGACCTCACCCTCGTGATCGTCATAGAGATCGGTCGTCGCGCGCAATCCTGTAACCGTCAGGAGAACTGGTTCATCGTATTGTGTTCACCAGCAGCCTTGAGGGCAGCATCTCCAGCGAAGTACTCCTTGTGATCATCGCCGATATCCGAGCCCGACATGTTCTGGTGTTTGACACACGCGATGCCGTTACGAATTTCCTCGCGCTGCACATGCAGGACGTATCCCAGCATGCCCAGTTCGCCGAAATACTCCTTCGACAGCGTGTCGGTCGACAGTGCCGCCGTGTGATAGGTCGGCAGCGTTATCAGGTGATGGAAGATGCCGGCCTCGCGTGCCGCGTCTGCCTGGAAGGTACGGATCTTCTCGTCAGCAACCTCAGCCAGCTCGGTACCGTCGTAGTCGATGCTCATCAGCTTGTCGCGATCATAAGCCGAGACGTCTTCGTCCTCTTCCACCCAGGCGTCGTAAACCTGCTGGCGGAAATTGAGAGTCCAGTTGAACGACGGGCTGTTGTTGTAGACGAGCTTGGCATTCGGGATGACTTCGCGGATGCGGCTAACCATGCCACCGATCTGTGCGATATGCGGCTTCTCGGTTTCGATCCAGAGAAGATCAGCGCCGTTTTGCAGTGACGTAATGCTGTCCAGTACGCATCGATCTTCGCCCGTTCCTTCACGGAATTGGAACAGGTTGCTCGGCAGGCGTTTCGGATGAACGAACTTGCCATCCCGCTTCATCAGTACGTCACCGTTCCGCAAAGCTTCGGGCGTTACCTCATCGCAGTCGAGGAATGAGTTGTACTGGTCGCCAAGGTCGCCGGGCTCGTGTGTCACGGCAATCTGCTTGGTTAAACCCGCACCCAGTGAGTCGGTGCGCGCGACGATAATACCGTCGTCAACGCCGAGCTCGAGAAACGCGTAGCGAAGTGCCCGGATCTTGGCGATGAAATCTTCGTGCGGAACCGTAACCTTGCCGTCCTGGTGACCGCATTGTTTCTCGTCGGAAACCTGGTTCTCAATCTGCAAGGCACAGGCGCCTGCTTCGATCATCTTCTTGGCGAGCAGGTAGGTCGCCTCGGCATTGCCGAAGCCGGCGTCAATGTCGGCGATGATCGGCACGACGTGTGTCTCGAAGTTGTCGATCTGGTTCCTGATGTCACGTTCCCTGACCGCGTTGCCCTCTTCGCGAACCTTATCGAGCTCACGAAACAGGCCGCCGAGTTCGCGGGCATCCGCCTGCCGCAGGAACGTGTACAACTCCTCGATCAATGCCGGAACCGAGGTCTTCTCGTGCATCGACTGGTCCGGTAGCGGGCCGAACTCGGAACGCAGTGCTGCGACCATCCAGCCCGACAGGTACAGGTAGCGCCTTTTCGTGCTGCCGAAGTGCTTCTTGATCGAAATCATCTTCTGCTGACCGATAAAGCCGTGCCAGCAACCGAGTGATTGCGTGTACTGCGACGGATCGGCGTCATAGCGCGCCATGTCCTCGCGCATGATCTTTGCTGTGTACTTAGCGATATCCAGACCGGTTTTGAAGCGATTCTGCGCCTTCATACGTGCGACAGATTCCGGATCGATGGCATCCCATGCTTTGCCCTGGCTGGCGATGAGTCCGGCTGCTGCCTGGAGGTCGTTTGAATACTGAGACATGACAATTCCTTGTATCGAAATGCAAGGCACATTTTACGCCGGCCATATGCGAAATTTCACAGCGAAAAGTTCACACTGTCAATTTCACACCGAGGACTGGGGTCCTGGGCCTAGTGCCGCACAGTTACCGACTTGACCTGGGCGAATACGCGCTCGCCCGGCTTCAGTCCAAGACGACTTATGGACCGATTCGTCACCTGGGCAAGCAGGTTCTGATTGCCCACGCCCAGGCGAACAAGTGCGACCGCGCTGTCCACGGTGTGAATTTCCTCCACCACCGCGCGCAGTACGTTAAGGATCGTCGTTTGCGCAGAACGTTCGCGAGTAATACTCACATCGTGTGCCGAAATTCGCAGGCGCATCGAGTTTGGCCCTGTCCCATATTCGCCGGGCGCCCAGATATCCCCATCGCCAAAATCGAACCTCGTCAGACCATCCTCGTGGTCAACCGGCGTAGCCCAGAGAACCACCCCGGCATTTCGTCCTGACAGCACCGGCGTATCAACTCGCGACATCACTTCGAACAAGTCACCGCTGGCTGCAACCTTCCCGCCATCGAGCAGGACAAGATGATCGCAGAGTCGACCAATCTCCTCGATATCGTGGCTAACGTAAATAACCGGCACAGACAGCTCATCGTGCAGACGATCGAAGTACGGCAACAACTCATCCTTGCGCTTGCGATCAAGTGACGCAAGGGGCTCGTCCATAAGTACCAGGTCCGGCGAGCGCAACAATGCGGCAGCGATCGCGACTCGCTGGGCCTCGCCTCCCGACAGCGAATCCGGCTTGCGATCGAGTAGATCGCCGAGCCCGAGCATGTCTACTAGCGGCGCGCCATCGATCCTGTGAGTAGTCGCACGTCGCGCACCGTACTCGATATTTCCGCGGACGGTCAGATGTGGGAACAAACCTGGCTCCTGGAAGACGTAGCCGACGTTGCGTTTGTGAACGGGTAGCCCTTCCTCTTGTTCCAGTCCTGCAATACAACGCAGCAGCGTCGTCTTTCCCGACCCGGATTCACCGAATACGCCGGTTATCCCCGCGTCCGGAATTTCGACATCGATATCCAGCGTGAAGTCATCCTTCGCCAACTTGTGCCGGAGGTGAATCATCGCTCAAGCCATCGTCGATTCGCCGCGAACATCGCTGCGAGAACAACAAACGCGAAAACGATAAGGATCAGCGACATTTGATGTGCCGCCGAATAGTTCAGCGACTCGACGTGATCGTAAATTGCGATCGAGATAACCCGCGTCTCGCCCGGAATATTGCCGCCGACCATCAGGACAACGCCGAATTCACCGAGCGTGTGCGCGAAACTCAATACCATGCCGCTGACAAAACCTCGTACGGACAACGGCACGACAATCGAGAAGAATGCATCCAGTCGTGACGCCCCAAGCGTCCACGCCCTTTCGAGATACTGCCTTGGCAATGACTCAAAAGCGGCCTGCATGGGTTGCACCGCGAACGGCAGACTGTAGACACAGGACGCGATGACGAGACCCGCGAACGAGAACGTCAGCGCGCTACCGGTGAGTTGCACCCACCAGCTACCCACCGCGCCGTCCGGACCCAGCAATATCAGCAGGTAGAAGCCGAGTACGGTAGGGGGTAAGACGATCGGCATCGCCACAACAGCCTGGATCGCCGGTTTCCACCGCGTTTGCGTTTGCGACAACCACCACGCAACCGGTGTACCTACCAGGATCAGGACGAACGTCGTAAGCAGGGCCAGCTGCACCGATAACCACAGTGGCCCGAAGATATTCACGGAGACACCGTGTAACCGTGCCGGGTCAGCACGTCACGCGCGGCGTCGGAGCGCAGATACTCGAAGAACCGGCGAGCATTCTTGTTTGAAGCCGCACGCGAGAGCAAAACAGCCTGCTGCTCGATCCTTGCGTGCGACGAACCAGGCACTTCCCAGGCACAGCCGGTTTCGGGTAGTTGCGGCACGGTCAGTTGCGACCTGGCAATGAACCCTGCGACCGCATTTCCGGTCGCAACAAATTGCAGCGTTTGACTAATATTCTCACCGTACACTGCGCGCCCGGAAACCGAGTCCCAGTAGCCTTCATTGAGCAAGAACTCGACCGCGGCGCGTCCGTAAGGCGCCGTCTCGGGATTGGCCAGCGCGATGTGCCTGCCGTCCTCACTGGTAAGCAGGGCGAGACAGTCCTCTGCGTCACCCGACCAGAGTACGAGAGCGCCCCGCGCGTAAGTGAAGCGAGAATCTCTTTCGGCATGCCCTGATTCTTCCAGCAGTATCGGGCGTTCCGCGTCGGCAGCAAGAAAGATATCGTAGGGCGCACCATTCAGGATCTGTGCGAAGAGCTTGCCTGTCGATCCACTACTAATACGAACGGAAACGCCCGTTTCACCCTCAAATCGCGCTGACAATTCGGCCGCGGGCCTCGAAAAGTTGCTTGCGACAGCGACGATAATCGCTTCATCCGCAATCGCTGGTCCGGCGAACAAGAAGAAAAGCAGAAAGGCGCGAATGCGCACGGTTTGGCCGTATCAGGCCGCAAGCTCCGCTTTCTTTTGCCGGCGGAACTTGTGCAGCAGGGGTTCGGTATAACCATTGGGCTGTTCGCAACCCTCGAACACCAGGGCACAAGCGGCCTGGAAAGCGATGCTTGTGGCGTAGTCGTCACTCATACGCTCGTATGATGCATCACCCTCATTCTGCCTGTCGACGACTTTAGCCATGCGCGTGAAGGTACTCAGGACCTGCTCCTTGGTAACCACCCCATGTAACAGCCAGTTCGCCATATGCTGGCTTGAGATACGCAACGTCGCGCGGTCTTCCATCAATCCGACATCGTTGATATCGGGCACCTTCGAACAACCAACGCCCTGATCGATCCAGCGCACGACATATCCAAGAATGCCCTGTGCGTTGTTATCGAGTTCGGCCTGGATTTCCTCTGTGCTAAGGCTGGAGACGTCGGCCAAAGGCGGCGTCAGGATCTCGTCGAGACTCGCCTTGTTTCGCCTCGCGAGCGCGTCCTGGCGAGCACGCACATCGACCAGGTGGTAGTGCAGTGCATGCAGCGTCGCTGCCGTAGGCGAAGGCACCCAGGCACAGTTCGCGCCAGCTTCAGGATGCGCTTGCTTGGTATCGAGCATTTGCCGCATTTCGTCGGGCATGGGCCACATGCCTTTGCCAATCTGCGCCCTGCCCGGAAGACCGCATTCAATACCGACATCTACATTCTGATCTTCATAGGCGAGTATCCAGGGCTCCTGCTTGATGCTCTCTTTTCTCGGAACCGTGCCGGCCTGCATGCTCGTGTGAATCTCATCGCCGGTACGATCAAGAAAGCCCGTGTTGATAAACACGATGCGTTCCTTGACGGCACGTATGCACTCAGCGAGGTTCACCGTCGTGCGGCGCTCTTCATCCATAACGCCCACCTTGAGTGTATTCGGCTCGAGCTTGAACAACTCTTCGACGCGGCCAAATAGTGTTTCGGTGAATGCGACTTCATGCGGACCGTGCATTTTCGGCTTGACGATATAGATGCTGCCTTCGCGGCTATTCGCCTGCATAGCCTCGCGACGACGGTCTGTCATCGCACAAGCGGTGGTAATCACAGCATCGAGCATGCCTTCGAACACCTCATTGCCATCGGCATCGAGCACCGCGTCCGTTGTCATGAGGTGGCCGACATTTCGCACGAGCAGGAGGCTGCGCCCGCTCAGCGAAATCTCCTCACCGCCCGGACCCATGTAGTGGCGGTCGCGTTCCAGCCTGCGGGTCAGCATCTTCCCGTCTTTTTCGAGCGTAGTCTCGAGATCTGTTTGTATGAGGCCGAGCCAATTGCGATACACACCGACCTTGTCGGCCGCGTCCACCGCCGCAACAGAGTCCTCGCAGTCCTGAATCGTTGTTACGGCCGACTCAAGCACAACATCGGCAAGATTGGCCGTTGCCTCCTTGCCAATCGGGTGCTCTGGGTCAACGAGCAGTTCGATATGCAGGCCATGATTCTGAAACAGGTAGGTGCACCGACCTGATGCGCCGCTGTGACCTGTGAATTTTGTCGGGTCCACAAGCCCCACTGCATCGCCATTCGCAAGCGATGCGACGAAGATGTCACCGTCGTCGGAATGATCCAGGCCGTAGGAATTCACGTCTGCATGGCTCACCGAATCGAGCGGGAGCGCCTTGTCGAGGAATTCGGTTGCGTAGCGGATCACAGCGGCGCCTCGCGTCTGATTGTACTTTCCACCCCGTTCCTGCCCGTTCTCTTCGCTAATCGCATCGGTACCGTACAGCGCGTCGTAAAGACTACCCCAACGCGCATTGGCGGCATTGAGCGCAAACCGGGCGTTCGAAACGGGAACAACAAGCTGCGGTCCCGCGACCTCGGCAATCTCGCGGTCGACATTCCTGGTCTCAGCCCTGAACGGTGTTCCTGCCGCCACCAGGTAGCCGATGCTCCTGAGAAACGCCACGTATTCGTCCTGGTCAAAAGCCTGATTGCGCCTGGCGGTGTGCCATTCATCGATTTGTCGCTGAAATTTGTCGCGCTTCTCAAGGAGCGCCCGGTTGACCGGCGTCAGGTCATTGATGATTGATTCCAGTCCAGGCCAGAAGTGGTCAGAACTGACGCCGATCGCGGGCAGGAGCTCGTCTTCCACAAACTGTTTGAAAACCGGAGATACGCTAAGTCCGCTGGGGGTTTCTTGACTGTTCATGCTCATTTCACTTTCTGCGTCGCGCTAGTGTATGCTCAAACTTACGAAAATTTTACAAAAGATTATTGACAGACTAAATTTTACAGCGAGTACCTGAGATGACAATGCAACAGGGCCTTCGGCGCAAGGCGCACTTCCTCGGCACCAAGATCAAGAGCCTGCGGAAAAGGAACAACCTGACCCTCGAGGACCTGTCGGTCCGCTGTGTACAGATAGATGCTGATGCAGGTCCGTCCGTCTCCTATTTGTCCATGATCGAGAACGGCAAGCGCGTTCCCTCGGAGCGCCTGATCGAGATCATAGCCGAGATTTTCCAGAAAGATACAGCCTGGTTTTTCGACGAATCGCTCGATGACGAGGCGATCGACACCGCGCCTGCAGCCGCGGTAAGTGGCATGCCATTGGAGCCCGGTTTCCTGTTCTCCGAGTCTTTGCTACAGCTCGCAATCCCCGAGATGCTCGCGCAAACCGGCACGACCGGGCGCCAGTTTGCGCACCTGCTGATCCGCGCGCACCAGGAGCGCAACCAGAACCGTTTTCCCGACATCGAGCGGGCCGCCGATCGCATCGGCAGAAAGCACTTCCCCATGCGCGTGGATGACGTCTTCGAGATCGCTAACAAGCTCGGCCTCGACATTCAGTGGTTCGACAACTCGGCTTTCTCTGACAAGGGCGACAGCGACCGGCCGCTCAGCACGCTTGTGCGCTCATTCTTCGACGCACCAAACAAGGTCTACCTGAACAGTGCCTTGAAGGACAACCCGTCGCGGCTCAAGTTCGATCTCGCTAACCAGATCGGCCACAAGGTGCTGCACGATGGCGATGGCGCCAGGGCGCCGCAGGTCTCGGGCGGTAGAGTCTCCGGGCGTCGACATGACTCGGATTCGATGAACGTGGATGCCAAGGACATACTCTATGCGTGGCGCGACTTCGAGTGCAGCTATTTTGCAGCTGCCCTGCTCGCTCCCAAGACGCCATTCCGGCAGTTCCTTGCACGCAACTCCTACGCGATCAACTCGGGTGACAAGGTTGAGCTCACCAATACGCTCGTGATGCGCCGCATGTCGAGCGTGTCGCCCTACCCGCACTGGCACTACTTCGACGCGTATCCGCCAGGAAACCTGCGCGCTGTCTATCGGGGCAACGGTATCCCGCTGCCGTGGGGCAATATGCGATTAATCTCTGATCCCTGCCAGCACTGGGCTGTGTTCAGGATGCTGAATTCACGTTCCAATAAACCGTCAGCCCAGATCTCGGTGCTGCGCTCCGGTGACGACAAGCGACTCTATTGCTGCGAGTCGATCCGCAGCAAGGATGCGGCCGGCAATCCGCACGTCCTGTGCGCCGGCGTCGACCTCGCGCCCGCGCTGCGCTCGCAGAACATCGACCCGATGGAGACCATCGATATGATCGAAACAAGCTGCAACCGCGGTGGCGGGTCCGCGCCCATACCGCTCGAAGCCCGCAAGCAACTCGATAGCATCGGCAAAATCCTGAACATCGGCTGGATTGGCGAAGGGGCCGAGAAGGACGGGACGATTATTTGTCAGCGCAGCTCCAACTGCCCGCGGGACAAGCACTGCCTTGGCAAGGCCCCGCCCAAGCTCAGGCCACAAATCGACCAGATTCGCGACGCGCTCCTGAGTAAGTAGGTCTTACATTCCTTGGTCATTTAGTCCCAAATACGGATGGTGCGATGGGACCAACCGCTGCCGTGAAATGACAAGATCGCAAAACGGCCACTGCATAGAGTAGATCCAACACTTAGTCGCAGGAGACTGCAATGTTGGCATTAGCTCGAAGAAGTGATCCCGGCGCGATGATTCGCAGCGACGTCGCGAACTACCTGCACGAGGCTTTCAGTTCCGAGGACGGCGCGTTAGCCTGGATGGACCGCTGGACCGAGCAGCGCATCATCGACCAGAACATGGCCAAGATTGGCCTGGTTCTGGAAGCCGATGACCCGGTGGAGTATTGCTACCAGAACCTAATTCGCGAGATCGATACCGAGGCAGAGACGGGTGTTTACCTGCTCGGCAAGCAGAGTGACTCAAGCGAGTTGCGTGAACTGGCCAAGGATCCCGGAGTATCGGCGAAACTGCATGAACACATCGATACGATCGCACCCCTGATCTTCCCCGATGAGTTATCGCACTCATATTGTGATGCGGACATCGTCTGGGTGGCGATCCGGGCACGCTATGACCGGGCCAGGATCGATGCGACGGTGTCAGAACTGATCATGTCTCACCTGACCGAGGATCGCCGTGGCAACTCGGACATGAGCATGGCATTGCGCTCGCTGCTCTATTCATTCCATGAGGATCTTGCGCGTCGGATAACCGGCCTGGAGCCGATACTCGATGAACACAACAACCGCGAGCTGCTCACGATGGTTAGCGTTCTGACTGAACGCGCCGGCGACTATGAACCGCGGGTCGACGCTATTTACGAGCGCGCAGGCACCACTTGAATGAACCCCCCTGACTGATAGTCAAGCCTATCAGTTGGCTTTGGCGGGCCCTCGGGCCCGCCCTTTTTTATACAATAGACTCATTACTGACTTTCGGTCCGAACCATGCCCAAACCCAACGTACGCGCTTTCTTCGACGAAGCGACATTTACCGTCACCTACGTGGTGAGCGATCCTGACTCAGGCTACGCCGCCGTTATCGATCCTGTGCTCGACTTTGACCCGGCCTCCGGACGTACGAGTACGAATTCGGCCGACGCCGTGATCTCGCATGTCGAAGACAACGACCTGTCCGTCGACTGGATACTCGAAACACACGTGCATGCCGATCACCTGAGCGGTGCTCCTTACATTGCGGACAAGCTTGGCGGCACGACCGGGATAGGCGCCGACGTGAGTGCCGTGCAGGAGACGTTCAAGGGTGTGTTTAACCTCAAGGACCTCGACGCAGACGGCAGCCAGTTCGATCATCTGTTCACCGATGGGGAGAGCTTTAAAGTCGGCACTATTGATGCACACGTCATCGCGACCCCCGGTCATACGCCCGCCTGTGTGACCTACGTTATAGGTGACACGGCTTTCGTCGGCGATACATTGTTCATGCCGGATTTCGGCAGCGCCCGGACGGACTTCCCGGGTGGTAGCGCACCGCAGCTCTACGATTCGATTCGCAGGATTCTTGCGCTGCCGGACGAAACTCGGCTGTTTATGTGCCACGACTACAAGGCACCTAGCCGCGATGAGTTTGCGTGGGAAACCACCGTGGCCGCACAGAAAGCCGAAAATATTCACATCAGTGATGACGTGTCGAAAGATGACTTCGTAGCCATGCGCGAAGGGCGCGATGCACAGCTGGGCATGCCCAAGCTGATCCTGCCGTCACTGCAGGTCAATCTTCGAGCGGGCCAACTTCCCGATCCCGAAGACAATGACATTCGTTACCTGAAAATCCCGCTCGACGCGGTCTGACCCCGGGATCAACTGATGGACTCCCTGCTGGCGCTGCCCGGCGCAATCGCAATCGGCCTTAGTCTCGGCCTGCTCGGCTCAGGCGGGTCGATCCTGACCGTACCGGTACTCGTCTACCTGCTCGGCCAGGATGAAAAGGTCGCGATCGCAGGCTCGTTGTTCATCGTTGGAACAATCGCCCTCGCCGGCGGTATGCAATTCCTGCGAGCCGGATTTATCCAGTGGCGCAGCGTCCTTGTTTTCGGCCTGCCTGGAATGGCTGGCACCTACCTGGGTGCAGTCATCGCAGCCTTCGTTCCGGGTGTCATGCAACTCGCATTATTTGCCCTCGTCATGTTGGGGGCGTCCTACCTGATGCTACGGCCCCTCGATCTCGAACATGCCGACTCCACACCGCGTGCCAGCTGGAAGATCGCTGTGGATGGTCTCGTCGTCGGCATCATCACGGGACTGGTCGGCGTCGGCGGCGGCTTTCTTATTGTGCCGGCTCTTGTGCTGCTCGGTGGACTCACCATGCACCAGGCTGTTGCGACGAGTCTGATCGTGATCGCGCTGAAATCCTACAGCGGCTTCTACAAGTACCTCGACGTACTCGAGCAACAGTCGCTGGAACTCGACTGGAAGACACTCTTGATCGTTACCGGACTGGGCATCGCCGGCAGCTTCGCAGGCAGTAAGCTCGCTCGACGCTTGCCGCAGGCCAAACTCAAACGGTGGTTCGGTTACTTCCTGATCGTCATGGGAATCTATATTCTCGTGCGCTCGGCGCCGGATGCCCTGGGATTAGCCCTTTGACTGTTTATCGACTCAGCGAGACCTGTGCGGTCTCGACACAAATTCAGCCTGCCGATGTCGCTGCGATAGCCGCCGAAGGCTTCACGACTATTATCTGCAACCGTCCCGATGGCGAAGATTTCGGCCAGCCTGCCGCAAGTGACATCGCGGCGGAATGCGAGGCGCAGGGGATCACCTTTCAGCTAATCCCTGTCGATCGCAATGGGCTGACAATGGATACGGTCGAGGAATTTCGTAACGCAGTTGCTGCCAGCGAGGGGCCGGTACTGGCCTACTGCCATTCGGGACAACGATCGTCGGTTCTTTGGCAGGCGAGCGGTTCACCGTAGTCTTTCAGCGCTAGCCTTTTAGCTTTGCGCGAAAGCGCTGCATGCCGCTGATCCAGCGGTCATGGTCGGCCGCCTTGCGCCCTACGTAAGTCGCGACTTGCGGATGCGTCAGGATCAGGAATTTGCCGGCGCGTGACTCGGTCACGATGATGTCGGCGACCTCGTCCGCCGACATGATGCCGTCGATTTCATTCCCGCCGAATCCACCGTCAAGCGAATCGCTGTCGTCTTCGATACCGATCATGCGAGTCGCGACGGCTTGCGGGCACACGACCGAAACCCGGATGCCGCGATCGCCGTAGTCGATTGCGAGCGCCTCGGCGAAACCGACTGCCGCATGCTTGGTTGTGGAGTACGCCGCATCGCCGATCTGACTCAGGAGCCCGGCTGCGGAAGCGATATTGATGAGACGCCCTGCGCCGCGCTTGAGCATAAGCGGCACCAAAGCGCGAGCAGCAAACACGTGAGCCATGACGTTGACGCGCCAGCATGCCTCCCAGCGGTCATCGATCGGGTTCATGCCACCTTCGGCCGATACAGCACCGGCAGCCCCGTCACCGAAGCCTACTCCCGCGTTTGAGATAAACAGATCGATCGGCCCGATGTCCCGCTCAATCGCTTCGACAAGCGCAGCCATGGCGGTTTCATCGCCAACATCGATCGCGTGTGCAATACCCTGGACCTCATCCGCGACTTTTCGGGCGGCCTGTTTATCCAGGTCAACGACAATGACTTGCACGTCATCGGCAGCAAGCCGTCGACACAGCGCACGGCCGATGCCATGACCGCCGCCGGTGACGACAGCAACGGTCATAACCTGTCCTTGATCGTGTAGTACAACATGCCAAGCACCATGCCCGGATAACGCAACAGCGTTCCGCCGGGGAACGTGTGTGTCGGCAGGTTGGCGAAGACATCGAAGCGCCCGGCAACGCCTGCGATTGCCTCTGCGATAAGCCTTCCCGCGAAGTTTGCCGTCGAAATACCGTGGCCTGAGTAGCCCTGGCCGAAGAATACATTGGGCTCCAGTCGCCCCAGGTGTGGCAGGCGATTCACGGTGACTGACAGGGTCCCGCCCCACGCGTAATCGATGCCGACGTCTTTGAGCTGCGGAAATATCTTTAGCATGTAGGGCCGCACAAACTTGCCGATGTCTTTTGGAAAGCCGGGGCGGTAGTTCTCGCCACCACCGAACAGCAACCTGTGGTCATCAGACAGTCGATAGTAGTTAACGACAAAGCGCGTATCGTGGATTCCGAATCGTCCGCTGATCAACTCCTGTGCACGCTCCGCACCGAGCGGCTCTGTCGCAATCATGAAGTTGTTGATCGGCATGATCTTGTTGGCCGTACGCGGTTCGAGATCCCCGAGGTAGCCGTTACACGCCAGCACGATGAACGATGCTTTCACCTGCCCCGTCGCCGTCTCCACGATGGCCGGATCGGTTTGCGAGTAGCTCGTTACCCGGGAGTTCTCGAAGATCTGCACGCCGGCTTTCTCGGCCGCGCGTGCCAGCCCCAGCGTGTAGTTGAGAGGATGCAGGGTCAGAGCCTCGGGATCATAGAAACCTTCAAAATAGTTGTTGGTCGCGACGTAGCCAGGCACGTCTTCCCGGTCGATCGAGCTGCAGAACGGATAGTCATAACGTTCGGTGAGAACATCGGACAGCTCCTGCGCCCACCCGACGTAGCTCCTTTTGTGCACGCCGACAAACTGGCCTTTTTGCAGGTCGCAGGAAATGTCGTGTTTCGCCACGCGTTTACGAATCTCATCTTTTGCGAGTTCCGCGAAGTTCCATAGCTGCCGCGAACGTTCGACACCGAACTGCTTTTCCGCGTCCATAACCTCGATGCGCTGGCCGCTGCCGACCAGGCCGCCGCACCGACCTGATGCGCCAAAGCCGATACGCTCGGCCTCAAGCAACACTACTTTCTTGCCGAGTTCGGCAAGATTGAGCGCGGCAGAAAGGCCGGTAAATCCGCCACCAATAACGCAAACGTCGGCCGTCAGGTTTTCCTCCAGCACGGGCCGGTCCTGTAGGCCTTTTGCAGTTGCTACGTACCAGCTATCGGGATAACCCATCAGAGCGTCGCCTGTGGCCTGATCGGGCTGCCGTCAAAGAACCGGCTCAACCGAAGTGGCTTGATGTCGATACCGGTGTCCTCGCCCGTCAACATACCGGCGATCGCCTTGCCCGCGCCGGGTCCCAAGCCGAAACCGTGCCCGCTGAATCCGGTTGCGATATGAAACCCGGGAAGTGTGTCGATAGCGTCGATCATTGGGACGACATCGGGTGATGTCTCCACCATGCCGGCCCAGCTCTCGACAATCGGTGTATCGGCCAGTTGTGGGAACATCCGATCGATGTTGCGGCGAATACCCTTGAGGACTCTTTGGCTCGGTTCGGGATTGAGCACGCGCGTCTTCTCGAACGGCGTGATGTCATCGAGCGACCAGCGCCGCGGCATAGTCAGCTCCTCGAAGAACTCCTTGCCGAAACTCGGCCGCAAGACCTTGAGTTCCTGCAGCAAGGCGGGAATGAACTTGAGGCTCCAGCGAAACGTCGCCGGCGTGATCGGGTGCTGCAGGATCGCGCCGTGAGCCACGGTGTAACCGCCATCTTCGCGGCGGCGAATGCCCAGGCTCTCGTCAAAGAGATTGCCATCGAGGACGTCGTCGCCAGGAGCTGTCCTCGCGACTGTCCCGCGCACTTTGAGCTGTGGCACCGCGATGCCGAGCGAACGGCAAAAAAGCGAGCTCCAGGCCCCGGCCGCACAGAGAACGACAGACGTCCTAATGACACCGTGCTCAGTTACCACGGCCGATACGCTGCCGCCGCTGGTTTCGATTCCTCGTACTGCGCAGGACGTCAGAATACTTGCACCTGCACGTTCGGCCGTGCGAGCAAAAGCTGGCGTTGCCTTGTGCGGCTCCGCCCGGCCATCGCTCTGGGTAATAACAGCCCCAGCCCACTCGATCGAAGCATTGCGAACGTGCTTGCCGAGTTCGTCACGATCGATCAGCCGCGAGTCGATTCCGTACTCACCTGCAACGCCGACCCACTCTTCAAAGGCTTTCATCTCCTTGTCTTTGCGGGCGGCAAATAGACAACCGCGTCGGACGAAACCAACGTCCTCCCCGGTCTCGTCTTTGAACCCATCCCAGATCCGCAACGCTTCCTGCATCATCGGGATCTCGCGTTCATCACGGCCCTGGATACGCACCCAGCCCCAGTTGCGGCCGGACTGCTCGCCGGCGATATGGCCTTTCTCGCAGAGCACAACGCGGACACCCTGCTTCGCCAGGAACCAGGCTGTCGATACCCCGACGATGCCACCGCCGATAACCACGACATCCGCTGCGTCCGGAATGCTCTCGGGCGCTTCGAACGGCCGGGTCCAGGTTGAGGAAACTGTATCGGGGCTGGTCATTGACTGGCTTTATTCGTCACAGCGGCAGGAATCATAACAGCGAGCGCTGCTATCGGGGCAACAAACAGCGGGTGTATGGAACCGAGCCAGCCATCAACTTGCCCGTACCAGAAGATCTGGGAGCTGCAGCCGGCGATAGCCGATACGAGGATGGCCCAGAAACCGGCATGCGCAGGCGTCCTGTCCCAGAAGATTGACATGATAAACGGGATGAAGATCGCCGCCGGCGCGACGAGGGTGGCAAAGACCACGAGACTGACAACGCCAGGGAATACCAGTGAAATAATGAGCGAAATGACCGCAAGTACGGCCGTAACGACGCGCGAATGAAAGACCTGCTTCTCCTCGCTCGCACCGTGTCCGAAGATCGGCTCGTACAAATCCTGGATGGCCATCGATGACGCGCCGGCAAGAAACGATGACGACGTGGACATCGTCGCCGCCATGACCGCAGTCATGATCAGCGCGCGCACACCTTCGGGCAGCACCTGGGCCACGAGTTGTGGCAATGCCTCGTCCTGGCTTTCAAGGCCGGGCACGAGAACTGCGGCGGCGAGCCCCAGGATCGCGACACAACCTCCAAAGATCACATAATTACAGCCCGTGAAGATGTAGGCGAAACGTGCCGTCTCAGCGTCCCTGGCCGCGAGCGCGCGCTGCACATAGGCCTGGTCCACGCCGTAGGCGTAGAGCGCGAGGGCCCCCCAGGCGAGCGGCGTCCAGAGACCAAGTTCGCTGAGGCTGAAATACTCCTTCGGCAAATTGGCGTGCAGCCCGTCGACACCGCCGACCGCGTTCAGGGCCAATACCACTGCGAGGATTACGCCTGCCATGAGCACCACGTATTGCAGCGCATCCGTCCAGACGACGGCCCAGAGGCCGCCCATCATCGTGTAAACAGCGAACACGGCCGTAATGATGATCGACGACTGCGTGATGCTCAGGTCGAAGAGCGCCGACAGCAGGAGCGCCGAGACCAGGATCTGCACTGCGACGAACGCGACGGCCTCGACGATCTCAAGCACGGCAGTGAGGCGTTGCGTATCAACACCGAACTTCATGCCGATGTACTCAGGGATAGTCGTCAGCTTCATTCTGCGCAGCTTCGGCGCAACAAAGATGCCGAGGAAGATGTAGGCGGGTATTGCTGAGTACGTCCAGAAGATGCCTGACAAGCCGATCGCGTAGACCAGCCCGGCTCCGCCGATCATGCCGGAGCCGGAAAACTCGGTTGCGGCGAGACTTAGTGAAGCCGGAATTCTGCCCAGCTTGCGCCCACACAGGTGAAAGTCTTCGGTGCTGTGGATCCGCTTGGACCAGTATCGGCCAATCCCCAGCACGAGGCCGATGTAGGCCAAGAACATGATGATGTCGAGCACGCTGCTCCCCCAGCTTTTCTTATTTGTTATTCAAGCGCCGCCCGCTTGTCACCGCTCACCAGCCACCACAATCCCCACACGCCCCACAGCGCGATGACCGGCAGTACGATCCAGTAGTCGCTCTCTTTGGGCAGGCTCCACCCGGGAGCACCGCGTGCGGCAACAATCGCCGAGAGACACACGATGGGCCAGTAGATGGTTATGCCCATCGCGGCGGTCAGCACGCCCCTGCCCCAGTCTCGCCCTTTCGCAAACGCGATGAGACCGACTATCAACAACGGGATGTAGAAGACCGCATCACCGAAAGCAAAACCATACCAGAAAGCTGCACCTACCTCGGTTATCTGCGCAGCAGGCTCCTGCGTGCCCATGGCCACACCGTAATCGTAGTCGAGCGCCGAGACCCCCTGCGCGTACAGGAGGTACGCAGCGAACAGCCAACCGCTAACCTGGAGGAACCAGAATGATGCAGGTTGTTTCTTCATAAGAATTCTCCGAAGACCGTGCACACACTAGGCTATGCTACGCCGATGCCCACCCACGTCTACTTCGATCTCGACGGCACGCTGACCGATCCTTACGAGGGCATCACGAAGTGCATCCTGTATGCGCTCGATGAGCTCGGCTTCCCGCATCCCGATGACGACTACCTGTACAGCTGCATCGGCCCACCGCTGTGGGATACCTTCCCGGAGATGGTCGGCGAGGAATTAACGAAAAAGGCGATCGATCTTTACCGGGAGCGTTTCGTCGACGTGGGCTGGAAAGAGAACAGGCCCTACGATGGCATCGTCGAGGCACTCGCCGCAGTTGCCTCAGCCGGGCACACGATGTTCGTCGCGACGGCCAAACCGCACATGCACGCAGCTCGCATTATCGAGCACTTCGGCATGGGGAAGTACATCCACAATGTTTACGGCAGTGAGCTGGACGGTACCCGCGCGACGAAGACCGAACTGCTCGAGTTTGCCCTTGGGCGCAACCCGGGTGCGACGCGCCACATCATGGTCGGTGACCGGAAACACGATCTTATCGGTGCCGTCGCGAACAATATGACGCCAATTGGTGTCGCGTACGGTTACGGTTCCGTCGAAGAACTTGAAGCAGCCGGAGCGACGGCGATCGCCGACCTGCCGGGCGCGCTGCCCGAATTACTTAAGTAATTGCATCACGCATTGCCTGGATGTGTTCCGGCCCCATGCGACAACACCCACCGACTATCGACGCGCCAGCGTCGACCCACGTAAGCGCAGCACTTGCACAGTCTCCGGGGGTCACCGTGCCCGACCAGGAATTGTCGTCCACGCAATAGACTTCGCCGGAATTAGGATAGGCGATCACGCTCTTTGACGGAGCTGCCGACCGAATCTTGCGTACCAGTTCAGGCACGAACTGTGGAGGCGTGCAATTGACGCCGACTGCGACGACAGCGGGAAGATCATTGAAGAACGCGGCAACTTCTGTGATGGGCGCGCCATCGCTGATGTGCGTGTCATCGCCACACGAGAAACTGATCCAGGCCGGTGTGTCGCAGTCCGCCAGCAAATCGACCAGCACCTCGGCCTCAAGTCTCGACGGGATGGTCTCGATCGCCAGGACGTCGGCCTCACTCTCGTCGAACAGCCGCAGTCTCGCCTCGTGAAAATCACGCAGCGTTTCCGCGGTAACTCCGTACTTGCCCTTGTATTCTGAGCCGTCGTGCAACATCGCCCCGTACGGCCCGATGCTCGCGGCGATAAATGGCACGAAGTCGATGTCCGGGTTGGTAGCCAGGTACTCGTCACGCGCACGTACCGCGAGATCCACGGACAGCAACATCAACTCGTTCGCCTGATCGGCCGACAGGCCCAGCGTCGCGAATCCCTCACGGCTCGCCTGGTAAGTCGCAGTGGCCACACACTCGGCGCCCGCATCGAGGTACGCACGAGTCGCCTGCACGATCGCCTCGGGATTCGATCGCAGCAACGAGGCAGACCAAAGCGCGTTGCCGATGTCACAGCCTTGTGCTTCGAGCTGCGTCGCAAGACCACCGTCGATAAGGATCGGCCTGTCTCGGTCCAGCGCCTCAAGGAGAGATAATCTATCGGTCATCTTTTATCTGTACGTCTATCTCGATGGAGTACAACAATTTTGCCACTTTGACGGCAGCCATGACGGTCAGATCGGGAAGCTGCAGTGTGATATCGGTCGGCCCATTGCCAAGCCGAATTGCCTCAACCAGGGTCCCCGGCGAACTCGTACTACCGCGTGTCCGAGGCATGACCAGCGAACGCCCGGCGATCGACTCGCCGAACTGCGGGTGATGCCTGTCGACGATCTTCCCGGTTTCAGGATCCAAACCGCCCCAGAAGCTCAGTGGCTGCGTCAGCCTTAGCTCACTCATCGCCACACGCCCTTTCGACGCAGTCACGCAAGCTCGCGAACGTCACCGCAACCCCGAGATCGGATGGCCCGTACCAGGCCCACTTGGCCGAATTCGTCATCACATGATTACCGATATCGGCTGCGAGCGGTCGATAGTAGGTGCAGCGACCGGTGACGAACTCGACACCGCTGCGCTTAAGCGTCCCAAACAAGCCTGACTTCTGCAGATGCGCCAGGGTTGCCGCGCTCGTGGATGCAATGAGACGCGTGCGCAGCTCGCGGCCGGCGATAAGCTCGGCGAGCGCGCGAAACTCCGCCGGTGAGAAATGTGGTGCGCCGACACATACGGCCGTGACCTTGTCCGTTGTTGGCGTGCACAAAGTTGCTGCAGTTGCGGCGATGTTGTCAGGCCCGACGGTAATCGGCGATTTCGGTACGGCGCCCTGACATGCCGCATCCAGAGTCGGTGCCTCGGGTGTAATGCCGACTGCATGAAACATGCTGACTGACCCGGAACTGGCCGCAGCACTGCCCATTGCGCGAAGCTGCTCGACAGTCGTGTCTGGCTTCAGTCCGTGGATGGCCGGCAGGAGATCGCCAGCCTTGCCGCCCATCAGGATACCGAGCGAGTGATACAACCAGTCATCGGCAAACCACTCCTCTGGAATGTCGTGCAGGTCGAAAACGACCGTGGCTTTGCGATTCTCGGTTCGGTGCAAACCAGACTCCGGAACACGCCCGGTTATCGCCGCGCACATGTCGATGAACTCGACGTAGCGATTCGTACGGGCTCCGAGTACCGAGTTCGCATACACGACAGCGCTCGATTCGCACCACGCCAGGTGCGCTCCGAACCCAGGTTCCTGTCGCGTGTGATAGGGCGCGCAACTCAAGGCTGGCTCGCAACCCATGCCTGAGTAGAGCTCGATTAGCCTGGCGGCGCGCGCGTCATCACCAGTCGGCCTGAGCGGATCGAATGAACAGGCCGTCAGCGTTGTCGGCACTGAAACCCTGGTGCCCCACTCTGTCAACTTCTTCGCAAAATCTGTATTCGCCTGGGAGTGGCAGTAGGCGCTCGCCACATGTGCCCATTCGATGTCGATCAAGCGCTCTGCTCCGAATGCCTCGCCAACACTGACGAGCGTTTCCATCGCGAATTCCGCGCCCTCACCGTGTGAACCGGAAAGCATCTCCCGATCAATTGAGCTAAGAACGAGCATGTCGTAGAGCTTACTTCAAAGTTGTTGGTGTAGCAGTTTGTGCTAGGTTAACGCCGGCAAACGAAGGTAATTACGAGTGCTGAAATTATTCATCGCGTTGATTCTGTTGCTGGCCATCGGTCCTGCGGACTCGCAAGAAGCCGCGCCGGTAGACACGAGCGATCCGGGTCGCTTGTGGATCGAAGTCAGATACGGAAACGACCTGATACAGGAACAACAATTCTCTGAGGCGCGAGACGTACTTTCAAGTACCCTTGAAGCCCTTGAAAATGTCTATGGCAAAGACTCCGCGGAGCTCGCTTCCACAATCATCCTTTTGTCCGACGCGACGGGCGCTCTTGGTAAGCAAAGACAGCAAAAGAAGCTCCACAAACGCGCATTGAAATTGGTCTCGGCGCGCTATGGCAAGTCGAGTACTGAGTACGCCCATGCCAAGCTGGCAGTCGGCATGTCGCTAATGCGATTCGGCGGCAACAGCAAAGCAGGTTTGTCGAGTGTAGAGGATGCCTACACGATCTATTCCCAGAATCCCGAGTCTTCCAGCCAACAGTTCGGGGATGCCGCGCTAATTGTGGGGAACAATTATCTAGCCAGGGGAAAGACTGAAGATGCTCACCGCTACTACGTTCGCGCTCACCAGGTATACAGCGATATGCCGGACGCGGATGAACAAAGGCTGGCATACGCGGCCCTTAATCTCGCAAAAACCTATCTTGACCAGGAATATTATGAGGACGCCGAGTTCTATTACGAGCAGGCTTTGGACTTGCTGGACGCAGATAACCCGGCAACACAAGAAGACAGACTGCAAGCCCATGCAGGCCTGCTCGTTACTTACTTCCTGGACGGCAGGTCACAGACATCCGGCGAACCCTGCGTTGCAATCAGGGCCTTATCCGCTGATCCGTCTATTCCGAGAGCACCCCCTGGCAAGGGAGCTGCGCCCGGACAACCGATCAACAGGGTGGCTCCCGTATATCCGGCCAGTATGATACGTCTGAGGAAAGAGGGTCACGTGGACTTTTTGTTTGACGTTGACGAAAAGGGTCTCGTGCGATCGCCCTCTATTATTCAAGTGGAAGGCCACACAGACTTTGTCGCTCCCGCAGTGAAAGCTGTTTGCAGGTTCACTTATAGCCCAAAGATCGTGGACGGCCAACCGGTCGCGACCGAAGGCGTGAAGACGAGGATTAGTTTTAGATTTGAGTAAAGGCGGCGCCTACTAGCCATAAGCGGCCCTCACCAATCCCTTACTTTCGTATACTGTTGGGCCAGATACCCAAAAAGATCTCCATGACGCAGATGACGAAGAAGACTGTTTTCGAATACCCAGGAAAAGAAGCGAACGTTTCATGGAACGGCCGCCTGTGTATCCACGTAGCCGAGTGCGGCCGGGCGAAAGGCGAACTCTTCGTTGGCGGACGCGATCCCTGGTGCCAGCCTGACGTAACGGACAACCGGGAGGTTTCTGACGTTGTCAGTCGTTGCCCCACTGGCGCTCTGACCGTCGACTTCGCCGATGGCTCGGGCTCGGAGCAGCCTGAACTCGTCAATACAGTCAATGTTGCCTACAACGGTCCACTCTTTGTTCGCGGCCGCCTTGCCATTGAGAATGCCCCCGCTGACGCCCCGGGACTCGCCTTTCGCGCTGCTCTGTGCCGCTGTGGAAAGTCGCGTAACAAACCGTACTGCGATAACTCGCACGAGAAGGATGGGTTTTCCGATTACGGCGCCGTCGGCGAGACGGGTACAGACGATGCCGGAACTGGTGGCGAGTTAAGCATCAAGCCGATAAAGGACGGTCCGCTCATGTTCGGCGGCAACCTCACAATACTAAATAGCAGCGGTCGCAAGGCCTGGAACGGCGACCGAGTTGCACTGTGCCGCTGCGGGGAATCCGCTAACAAACCGTTCTGCGACGGTGCTCATAAGCGAGTGGGCTTCAAGAGCGACTAGAACCCCGCGACGCCCGTCGGCCATGCCGGGCTGTTGCCCTCGGTCTGGCCGTGCTCGTTCACGTAGCGAATCGCCTCTTCCATGATGTCGAGACCTTCGAGCAGCGTCTTCTCTTCCATGTTGAGCGCCGGGTACATGCGGATCGTGTCCTCACGATCGCTGATCGCCCAGACACCGTTATCCAGCATGCGGCTGCGCACGGAGCGTGAGAACCACCAGTCCTTGGCATCCGGGTCCGGACTTTGGAAACTGACCCCCAACAGCAAACCGTTGCCGCGCACTTGCCTGACGATGTCCAGGCCTTCCCAGGCGCTCATCTTCTCTGCCGCCAGTGCACCGAGGTGCGCTGCACTCTCGACGACCTTGTCGCGTTCATAGATCTCGAGTGTCTTGATCCCCGCCGCGCAACCCGCGGGTGTTCCTGCAAACGTCGATCCCGAGGTGAACTCATCGTTGTCACCGAGGATCTCGTCCCGTGCCGCGATGCCGGCACACGGCACGATCCCACCTGACAAATTCTTGCCGACGACAAGGATATCGGGCACGACGTCGTAGTGGTCGACGCCCCACATCTTGCCGGTGCGGCCCAGCCCGGTCAGTACTTCGTCGCCGATCATCAGCCAGTCATTCTTGTCGCATATCTCGCGAATACCTTTCAGGAAGTTGGTCGGCGGTATCCAGTTGCCGCCCTCGGCCAGGCCCGGCTCGACGAGAATGCCGGCGATGTTATCGCGCGACGCAATAACTTCCGGAATGTGGTTATCGAGATACCACAGGCAGTAGTCGACATACTGGTCCTGCTCGATGCCCGCGGGCATCTGGTCGCTGTATGGATACGGGGCCTTGATGACACCGCCCGTCCACGCTTCCAGGTAGCGGTTCTTGTGCCCACCGAGCCCGCCGATCAATTTCCCGCCAAGACTCTCGCCGTGAAATGCAGAGCCAAACGCGATGATGTAGCGCCGCTTCGTATGTGTCAGCGCCAGGTGCACGGCCGCTTCGGCCGCTTCCGTTCCGGAAACCTCGTAGTTGAACCTCGGGAGCGCCTTGGCCGGCATGATTTCGGCCAGCATCTCGGCCAGGTCATAGCGCAAGGGATGGTCGTAGTGAAAACCGAAACGGCGATGCGCTGCGTCGACTGCCTCGATGATTTCGGGGTGCGCGTTGCCGATTGGATTCGTTGCCCAGCCATTCTGAAAATCGATGTAGCGATTGCCATCCAGATCCCAGATGAAATCGCCCTCCGCCCGATCAACCACGACCTGGTTGGCGGTTCGGAAACCCCGCCGACCTGCCTTTTCGAGTTCGGCTTCGAACTTCAAGCCGTTGCGAAACAGCGGAATCCCGCGTTCGAGCGCCTGTCGCGTCTTTGGACCCGGAAACTTGTCTGCCATTGCCCCTCCAGCATTAATGCGGTCCTGCAATCTGCAAGCTTACTTCACAAGTCGACGCGGCGCTTGCTACTGTTAGGTATCAGCTTCAGGGAGCCCATCTATGCAGAAGTACCTTGTTTCAGCATTTCTTGTTCTCTTCCTCGTCGGGTGCCAGAAGGCGCCGGACCCGGAACCTGCGGGACTGGCGATCCGCTGTGGCTCACTGATCGATGGCATTGCGGATGCAGCACTGGGTGGGCACTTGATCATCGTCCGTGACGGCCGGATAAGCTCCATCGACGCCATCGGTGAGGTCCCCGAGGGCATGGAAGTGCTCGACCTTTCCGAATACACCTGCCTGCCCGGCCTGATCGATACGCATACGCATATCGCCCTCAACCATGACGACTCGGGCGACATGACCATCTACTACCGGCGCACAGCAGCCGAAACCATGGCCATTACCCGGAAGAACGCCGAAACGACACTGCTTGCCGGTTTCACTACGATTCGCAATGTGGGCGACTACTTTCCAGAGGCGATTGTTGCGGCCAGAGACGAGATTCGCGCCGGCAGTATTCCGGGCCCTCGGATTCAGACAGCGGGTTCCTACCTGACGATTCCCGGCGGCGGTGGCGATGTTGTCGTTCCGGGCCACGATGAAAGCGAGATCCCGGAAGGCATCCGTATCGGCGTGGCCCGCGGCCCCGAGGCCTTCGCCGCAGCCACGCAGCGCGTGCTCGATAACGGCGCAGACATGATCAAGATCATTGCATCGGGTGCCGTGTTCGCCTTCGGTGGGGTTCCGGGTTCCCCGGAAATGACGCCCGAGGAAATCGCAGCCGTCGTTGAAGTAGCCCACGCGGCCGGCGTCAAAGTTACCGCGCATGCACACGGCGCCCAATCCATCAAGGACGCGATCCTCGCCGGTGTCGATTCGATCGAGCATGCTTCGCTTGGCGATGATGAGGCCGTGGCTCTCGCCGCCGAACGCGGCGTCGCATTTTCGATGGACGTCTACAACGGCACGTATACGGCCGAGGTCGGCGAGGCGCTCGGCTATCCCGAAGAATTCATGCGCAAGAACGACGAGACGACCGAGGCACAACGGGTTGTCTTCGAAAAGGCCTACGCGGCCGGGGTCCCGATTCTCTACGGAACGGACGCGGGCGTGCTGAAACACGGACTCAATGCCAGGCAGTTCGAGATCATGGTGCGGCGCGGCATGACCCCCATGGACGCGATTCGCAGCGCGACGTCCGTGGCAGCCGAACACATGGACCTGGCTGCCGACGTCGGTGCGATTGAAGTCGGGCGCTTTGCTGACCTCGTTGCCGTTAAAGGCGACCCGCTCAATGACATTACGTTGCTTGAGGACATCCCGGTTGTCATGAAAGGTGGGCAGGTTGTTAAACAAATGACCGGCAATGAATCACGCGCCGCCGACGCCGTCTATCACACGGGCAAGATCTATACGGTCAACGGGGTCCAACCCTGGGCGGAAGCGGTGGCCATTCGCAATGGCAAAATCACGTTTGTGGGCTCCGACGACGCGGTGCGCGCATATATCGGCCAGGACACCGCACTGTACGATCTGAAGGGTCGATTGATGTTGCCCGGTTTCCAGGACGCACATATCCATCCCATATACAGCGGTCTCGAGGTACTAGCTTGCGATCTCAGCCAGACTGAGTCGATTGAGGGATATCGAGCCATCATCCCTGCCTGCGCAGAAGCGCGAGCAGACGACGAGTGGATTACGGGCGGTGGATGGTCGATGGCAGCTTTCGGACCCGGCGCGATGGCGAGCAAGGATATTCTCGATGAGCTGGTCCCCGATCAACCGGCCTATTTCACCTCCAGGGATGGGCACAGCGGCTGGGCCAACAGCAAAGCACTCGAGGTTGCCGGAATCACTCGAGACACGTCCGATCCCATTGATGGATTTATCGATCGCGACCCGCAGACGGGCGAAGCGATCGGCAGCCTGCAGGAAGGCGCGATGAGACTCGTTGCGCAGCACATACCGCCCCCGAGCCGCGAAGAGCTGACTGCCGCGCTCGAGTACGCCCGCGACATGCTGCACGGATATGGCATTACGTCAGTGCAAGAGGCGTATGCAGGTCCGGCAGACCTGGAGACCTACCAGGCGCTCGACAAGCAGCACAAGCTGAACCTGCGTATCGTCATCGCACTGCTTTGGGACAGTGAACAAACGGAAGAACAGATTTCGACATTCCTGGAACAGCGCGAGCGCTATACGAGCGGCCACATCCGGGCGACCAGTATCAAAATATTTGTTGACGGCGTGATGGAAAACTACACGGCCGTAATGCTGGAACCGTATCTCGTCGAGAGTGGCACGAGCGGCGTCCCGATGATCGATCCGGCGTACATGACAGAAGTCGTCACTATGCTGGATGCCGAGGGCTTCCAGGTGCACTTCCACGCACTTGGCGACGGCGCCGTACGCTATGCCCTCGATGCGATCGAGGTTGCTCGCGAGCAGAACGGGGACTCCGACCGGCGTCATCACCTGTCGCATCTGCAGGTCATCCATCCCGACGACATTCCGCGTTTCGCGGCGCTCGGCGCCGTGGCCAATTTCCAGACCGCCTGGGCCTATGCCGACGAGTACGTCGTGGACCTGACCCTGCCGTTTATTAAACCGGAAGTGGCGAAGTGGATGTATCCGGTCCGCTCCGTTCTCGATGCCGGCGGCGAAGTCGCCTTCGGCAGCGACTGGGCGGTATCGACGGCGGATCCGTTCTACCAGATCGAAACTGCGGTGACGCGAGTCGATGCAGAGTCGCACGCGACGGAGCCATTGAATCCGGAGCAGGCCATCACGCTCGAGGAAGCGGTCGAGGGCTTCACCTCCGGATCAGCGTGGGTCAACCACCTGGACGAGGAGACCGGATCGATTGAGGTCGGCAAGCTCGCAGACCTCATCGTCCTCGATCAGAACATCTTCGAGGTCGATCCGACCGAGATTTCCGATACGAAGGTACTGCTTACGTTATTTGAAGGGCTCCCGGTGTATGGAAGCCTGGACGAAGGCTAGCGGGAATATGGCTCATGCTCACTGCGATTACACGTGATGTAAATACCGGCATAGGCAACTGTGAGCTGAGTTTTTTGCTCAGAGTTGGGATCGACGTTGACCTCGCGCTCCAGCAGCATCGACAGTACCAGTCGATATTGTCGTCCTTCGGGTGCGAAGTTGTAATCGTGCCGACTGAATATGGCCTGTCGGACTCTGTGTTTATCGAGGACACCGCTATTGTTCTGGATGAGATCGCGGTGATGTGCCGACCAGGAGCTGAATCAAGACGGGCCGAGCTCGCAGGTGTCCGAGACGTTCTGCAGCGTTATCGGCGGCTCGCATCAATTCAGCTGCCAGGCACGTTGGATGGTGGTGACCTGCTCCGCATCGGCAAGGTAATTTATGCCGGGCTTTCCACACGATCAAACGAGAGCGGCATTGAACAATTGGGCAACGTCGTCTCGGACTACGGGTATACCGTGGTAACGGTCGAGACGACCAGGTGCCTGCATTTGAAGTCGGCCGTTTCAGAAATTGCAGCGGACACGCTTCTGATTAATCCTGACTGGATCAACAAGTCTGCCTTCGAGCATTACAAACTGATTGATATCGACAAGGAAGAACCACATGCGGCCAATGCGCTTCGTGTGGGGAGCGGCGTGATCTATCCCTCCTCATTTCCACGCACGATCGACAGGCTGGATCAGCTGAACATCAACGTGACGCCTGTCGACCTGTCGGAACTGCAAAAAGCTGAAGGTGCGGTTACGTGTTGCAGCCTGATCGTTGCGTCACAGTAGCAAGACCTGACATCAGTCGAGCTCGGCCCAGATTTCTCGGGCCCAGTCGCGGATCCTGAGCGACTCTTCCCAGCGATCCGACAACTCGTTCTGGTCGGCGTCGGTGATCGCATAAGGTGGTGGGCCGAGCTCGCAGAGAAAGACCAGCGTCGCGTCGTCCTTATTGCGTTCTCGCCACATACGCATGCCGTCTTTCCACCAGCCTTTGAAGATTTCGACCCACTCCTGGTGCTGCGGAAAATCGATCTGGATCTGCACCTGCTCCCGGTTCGCAATCCGGCCCTGGAAGCAGTCGGACCGACCAAGCACCGACTGGATGTACTGCTCGTCACGCGCGGGCACGGGCGCCCGCAGTTCGCGGTCGACGACGAAGTGGGAAAGATCGGCGCATAAGCGCATGTCTGGAACAAGATCCATTAACTGCAGCGTGAAGTACAGATCGTTGAGCAGTCCGTCGCGGTGTGTCTCGAACAGCATCGGCATGCGTTTACGCTTCGCTGTGCCGATCCAGTCGCGCACAACAGGCACGGCCTCTTCCGGTTTGATCGGCATAACGCCGCTGATGACGTTCACCATGCAAGCATTCATATCGTTTGCGAAGTCGAGCAATGGCTCCATGTCGCCCGGGGCGTGAGGAAAGGCATTGACCATGCAGCCAAGGCCATGACGCTCGAACAGCAGGCGTTTTGCGAGATTGTCAGCAATCTCTTCAACCGACGGGTCGAGGCACATACCGTCGAAGCCTGCCTCGGCGACCATGGCGAAGGCCTCTTCGTCACTGCGCTCAGGCTTATTGGGGTTACGCAATTGCATACCCCAAAGCGATTGATAAACCTCAAGTTTCTGCACGATCTGCCTCCCGCCTGTCCCGTCCGATAACGAGTCCGTCGACAGCGATTGCGCCGTCTTCGTGCACGACCAGCGGATTCACGTCGACTTCCGAAATCACATCCCCGAGCGCGGCCGCCATTTCCGAGAACCGGGCCGCGAGCTCGCAGAATGCGTCGACATCAACCGGCGGCTCACCGCGAACGCCATCAAGCAGTGGCCTCAATTTGAGGCGATCGACACAGCGACGCGCATGAGCAGCATCGAATGGTGGCAGAGCAAACTGCACGTCGTTGATTGTCTCCGCAAGCACCCCGCCGAAGCCGATCAGAATAACCGGGCCGAACTGTGGGTCGCGATTGATGCCAAGGATCATCTCGACTCCGGCCGGCGCCATGGCCGATACGAGCACATCCTCTCCGAGCCGGTTACTCATGATCTCGTACATGTGTTGTAGCTGGTCGGCATCGGTGATGCCGAGAATCACACCGCCGTGATCGGATTTGTGCAGCAAACCTTCGCGCGCGGTCTTCAGGACGATTGGATAACCCGTCTTCCCGGCTGCGTCGACAACTGTCTTTGCCGAGTTGGCTCCGATCGTCATCGACGAGGTCACGCCGAAATCACTGAGCAGCTTAAGCGAGCTGGCTTCTTTGAGCGTGCCGCCACCGGCCAGCTTGCCTTGCCAGGCTTCGACCGTCGTGTCTTCCACTGGCTGTGGCGCTGCAGTCTCGCGCAGCTGGAAATCGCGGTAGGCAAACAACGCACGAACGCCAGCAAGAAACTGGCTTGCGCCATCGAGCACGGGATAGCCCGCATAGGTACTTGTGATGACGGCCTCGTCGCAGCCGGTGCCCTGGCGGGCCGAGACCAGCGCAACGGCCTTGCTTGATTCGGCTCGCGCGCGCTGCATGTAGCTCAGGTAGACCTCGTAAATCTGTCCGTACGGCGCCCGGTCGTGAATGACGCCGGCCATCGCGGCTCCAGGGTCCTGCATCATCAGGGTCAGGCAGCGAGTGATGTTGGCGCTCGCATCCGGGCCACCGCGGCTCCAGGCATCCAGTGGATTGACGGCCGGAAGTTCCGGGTCCAGCACTTCCTCGAGGGCCGCCACTGTGTTCTCGCTTAGTTCGGTCAGCGGCACGCCGGCTTCTTCGGCGAGATCGACCAGCAACTGCCGCTCACCACCCGAGTCGTGCAGCGTGACCAGCCCCCCTGCCCCAACCGGATGGAGCTCGGCGAACATGATCAACATTGTCGTGAACTCATCCTGATCGCGTGCGCGTTGCACGCCATAACGGTCGAATAACGCCTCGTACGTCGCGTCGTCGCCGGCCATCGCGCCGGAATGCGATACCGCGAGGCGCGCCGACTTCTCTGTGCGACCGACCTTCAATGCGACCACCGGAATGCCACGATGAGCGGCCTTCTCGAGCGCGGCGCGGAAGCCCTCGGGGTTACGGGCCGTTTCGAGGAACAGGCCAACCACCCGCGTTTCGGGGAGATCCAGCACGAAATCGAGATACTCATCGATCGTGACGCTGAGCTCGTTGCCCGTCGACACCGCAACATTGACCCGCAGGCGTTCCTCGCAATCGATGATCCCCGACATTCCGGAGCCTGATTGACTGATCAGGGCGACGTTGCCGGGCGCTTCATGCGACGCACTGTCGAAGCCGCAAGTCCAGACATGGTCGCGGACATTGTAGAAGGCCATACCATTCGCGCCGCACACGAGCATGCCCGCGTCGCGGATCTTGCGCTGCATTCTTTCGCGCAGTGGCGGCTCCACATCGTCGTCGATATAGAGCGTGGACTGGATAACGGCGGCGGGTACCCCCGCAGAAATCGTCTCGTCGAGCGCGGCTTCTATGCGCTGATCGCTAACGGCGAAAATGACGAGTTCGGGCGTTTCGGGAAGCTCGGCCAATGACGCGAAACAACGCTGCCCCTGCAGCTCGTCGTAATTCGGATTGACGGGGTAGATCCGGCCCTTGTACCCGCCCTTCAGGAGATTCTTGAGCGCCCATTCGCCGAGCGAATCGGTGCGCGCCGACGCACCCAAAATTGCAACCGAGGTCGGCCGCAATAGCGGATCAAGGCGATGCGTCATGCGATGCCCCTAGTAGGGCCCGGGCGGTGTAGCTCCTCGCCGCGGCGGGAACCAGAACGGCTTGTCCACAACAGTTGCTTTCGCCATCTCGCGATTCCAATGCATTTCGCGCTGGTAGTAGATCTCGACCCAAACAGTATCCCCGGGCTTGCCGTGCGGCATCCGCACCGTGCCGAGAGCGATATTCTGTTTGCAGACCGGCGACCAGGCAGCTGATGTGATGAAACCGATGGACTCACCTCTCGCTTTTGAATTCGAGAAGATGTACGAGCTGTCCGCCACCTTGTTGCCTTCAATATCGAGCTTCACCAGCCGCCAGGTCGAGCCTTTGCGCTTCTCTTCAGCGAGAGCACGACGACCATTGAAGTTCGGCTTCTTGAAATCCACCAGCCACTCCAGACCAAGCTCGAGAGGAGAGCGGGAACGTCCCGTCCGTATGGTCTCGTCAACAGGCAGGAATTCGGCATACGGTGCAAGGTAGCCCGCTTCGATTCGAGCGAGCTCCAATGCATGTGTTCCGATCGCACGAATCTTGAAATCTTTGCCTGCCTCAAACAAGGCATCCCACAAATCCAGCGCCTTGGCTGGATCGATCCAAAGCTCGTATCCGAGATCCGCTGTAAATCCGGTTCTTGAGACCATCATTTCGGTGCCCTGGAAGTCGACGTGGATCAAGCCGAACGGCTTGAGCTCCTCGAGACCCTCAACCCCCATCGTCTTCAGGACACTGTACGAAGTCGGGCCCTGAACCGCGAGGCCGGCGACCTCCTCAGTCTCATGCACTACGTCGACATCGAATCCTATTGTCGCTGCCTGGAACCAGGCGAAGTGACGCTCCTGGCAGCAGATACGGTACTCGCCTTCACGCAGGTGGAAGATCGTGCCGTCATCGATAACCTGCCCGCCATCGTCGCACCAGACTGCGTAGGCAACTCGTCCGGGCTTGATCTTCGCCATATCTCGCGTGACCAGGCGATTGAGGTAGTCCATTGCATCGGGACCCGTCACCCGGTACTTCGTCATCGGCGAAAGATCAAAGACCCCGGTACCGTTACGAATGGAGAAATATTCCAGGTCCTCACAATACAGTGCGTCGGGACTGGAAAAGCCCTTCCATTCGTGCCACTGGTTAACGATGTCGAGCTCTGCGACGCGTGGATAGAAAGGTGTTTTCAGGGGTCCCTGTGGGACAGGTTCGCGGATAGTCATGCTGCTTTCTCCCGTCTCAGGATGGCTCGCGCCGCGTTACGGCCCGCGGCGCCACTGATGCCACCACCCGGGTGCGCGCCCGCACCGCACAAATAGACGCCATCAATCGGCATTTGATACTGCGCAGCGCCGTTCACGGGCCGTACAAAGAGGAACTGATCCAGCGAAAGTTCACCGTGATGCCAGTGTCCGCCGGTCATGTGGAACTCATTTTCGATATCGGCCGGCGTCAGTAATTCACTCGCGGTTATGCGTTGCTCAATATCCGGCATGTACTTCGATAACGTGCCGACAATCGCTTTCATGAATGCGGCTTTGGCTTCTTCGTCCCAGCCACCCTTCAACTCATACGGCGCGTATTGCACGACCGCCGACATGACGTGTTTGCCGGTGGGCGCCAGGGTCTCGTCGCGGAAACTCGGGAATGTGATCTCGATGACCGGATGCGGCGAGCTCTCGCCATACTTGGCCGGGTTGAACGCACGCTCGACGTAATCCTCATCGGGCGCGATGACAAGCCTTTCAGCAAAGTCTTTCCTGGACAGGCCTTCGATCGCGGGAAGTCCATCTAATGCGAGATGCAGTTTCGCAGCGTTACCCTTGGACCGAATGTGCGACACACGCCGTGCGAACCCTGTTTCTGCATGCTTCGCACCGATGAGTTTCATCAGGGTCGTTTTCGGATCTGCGTTTGAAATTACCATGAGGCTGTCAAAGCGATCGCCGGACTCCGTTTCGACACCGGTTGCCCGACCGTTTTCAATGATGATCCGCTTGACCGGCATGCCCGTACGAATGGTTACACCGGCACCACGCGCCGCCTGCGCCAACTCATTGCTGACACTGCCCATGCCGCCCGCCGGAACGCCGGCCCTCCCCTGATCGCCTGCCTGGCGATACAGATAGGTCATCATCGTGTTTGGAGACCGTGGTCCGAGGTGCGTACCCAGGACCGCATCCAGGCTGATCGCACCTTTTAGCAGCGGGTTCTCGAAGCGTTCGGTGACCTCATCGTGAATATTCATAAAGATCAGCCGCAGGAACGCTTCCATTTCGGCCTTACCGAGCATGCGAACATCGAGGCCCAGTTGAGCGTATGTCAGGAAATCCTGAAAGTCCTGATTACCCAATCTCGGTGGCGTCTTGTTGAAGAGCTTGCGTAACAAATTCGCGAACCGCACCATGCGCTTCCTGAAGTCACGAAACTGCCTGGCATCTTCGTCAGACACACCTTCAACACTGTCCGTCTTCAGGCGTACGTGCTTGCCATCTTCAGCGAGAGCAATCGTCGTCATGTCTTCGCTGACCAGGCGCGTATCGATCTTGAGCTCTTTGCGAACCTCGGGCTGCAGTTGATACAGCAAATGTGCGCAGGCCGATACCGAGTAACCCTCGGCAAATTCACGTGTAATCGCGGCACCACCAACCTGCTGGTTTGCTTCAAGCACCAAGACTCGCTTGCCGGCTTTGGCCAACAATGCAGAACACACCAGGCCATTGTGGCCGGCACCCACTACAATTGCGTCGAATTTATCAGTCATCGCCAAAGTTCTCCGGTACGGTGTTCGGTCGCTTGAGGTCCATCAGGATCTCCCGTGCCGCGTTTGCTCCCGGTGCGCCCATAATGCCGCCACCCGGGTGGTTGCTCGACCCACACATATATAGTCCGCCAATCGGACTGCGATACTGGGCGAAACCCGGAACCGGCCGATTAAACATCAGCTGATCCATCGTGAGTTCGCCGTGGAAGATGTTGCCCTCGGTAATACCGATTTCATTCTCGATGTCTTGCGGTGTCCTTACTTCGGCATGCAGGACCAGGTCCTTGAAGTCCGGACTGTAGTTGGAAATCTGATCGAAGACCGACTTCTGGAAACCGTCCTTGTCTTCCTGCGTCCAGTCCCTGCCGTTGACCTGGCGCGGGCAGTACTGAATGAAACAACTCATGAAGTGCTTGCCCGGAGGCGCCATCGTCGGGTCATTC